>Ga0209755_10009843_pt1 | contig 10073 bp, 9 predicted proteins | sample TergutCo191P1_FD_187301 | JGI IMG/M metagenome (GOLD analysis project Ga0209755, IMG submission 187301) | Cornitermes sp. P1 segment gut microbial communities from Petit-Saut dam, French Guiana - Co191P1 (SPAdes) (version 2) | ecosystem: Host-associated > Arthropoda: Insects > Digestive system >...
TACGAGGGGGTGCTGATAAGTCCTTAGCCCGACCAGGAAAGAAACAAGCTACAGCAACCAAACTTGGGATTTATTCAGCGAACTCCCAATGAAGCTCAATACACTTCTTAGCCTGTTGCTCTAACTTTTGCAAGCCACTCAAAAAAAATTCAGAAGGTTGTCCGTCCAACCAGGTCTCTGCAGCAGCAATGATCTCCACGTCAGACGAAAAATGGCAACCTTTCAATTGTTTTTTCAGTCCAGGGAACAGGTGGTAGTCCGATGGGGGCAGATCTGGAGAATAGGGTGGGTGATGAAGACGTTGGAAGGCCAGTTTCTTGTGGGTTGCAAGTGCCTGGTGAGCCGGGGCATTGTCATGTAAGAACAAGACCCCCTTGGTGACCTTCCCGTGGCATTTTTCCTTCAGAATGTCCTTCAGTTGCACCAGCAGAGATAAGTAATACTCCACGTTGATAGTATGGCCCTTTGGAAGATAATCAGTTAGGAGGATGCCGTCTTGATCCCAAAAAATCAAGGCGAGAGCTTTTCCAGTGGATTTTTGCACTTGGAATTTTTTGGGCCAGGGTGAGCCGTTATGCCACCACTCCATTGGTTGTTATTTTGTCTCTGGATCATAGTGATATAACCAGGTTTTGTCCGTGGTCACCAATTGCAACAGGAAATAATTTGGATCATGTTGAAAAAATTCCAAAAGTTGCTTAGGTTACTGGCACCGTTGATGTTTTTGATCTCCGTTCACGCATTTTGGGACGCACTTAGCGGAGAGCTTCCACATGTCCAAATCTTCATGAATGATGGACCCAACCCGCTCTTGTGAGATGCCCAGTTGCTCAGCTATTGATTTAGCCGAAATCTGGCAGTCTTCGAAGATTAGCTCATGAAGTTGATCAATAACCTCTGGGGTTGTTACTGTTTTGGGTCGTCTAGGATGAGGCGCATTACAGGTGGAAAAATAACGTTTAAATTGGGCCACCCAGTATTTGATTGTGGCATATGATGGTGCACGTTCCTCTAATGTTATTGTCAGAATGGCGTGAATTTCCTTTGGCACCTTGCCTTGCAGGAAAAAAAAACTTGATGATAGCTCACATCTCCATGTTGTTGATATCGCGCGCGTCACCTAACATGCTTCCTTTCTGCCTCTGTAACAAGAAAAGACTTGCAATTTGGCACATGAACAGACCCCTCTTTCCAATAACACATTCAATTATGTCCTACGACATCGGGAAGTAGGTCGGGCTAAGGACTTACCAGCATCCCATCTTATTACATTAACTCTTTCTTATGTTGAGCTGTTTGAGACTAATATATGGGTTTCAGAAAGCTTCATATATGTACAGATGCTGATGCATCGCTGGGAGGTACCCACACTTGGGGCAATATTGCAGCCTCAACATGAGCTGTTCATTAGTCGTCTGTAGGTTAATAGCACTGCTTACTCTGTAAGTCTGCCTGTTAAGAACATTTCAAGTTCATGGCATGCATGTTCAGTGGAATGCGATCTCATAGTATCTGTGAAAGGCTGTAATGTATTACACTGGTTGAATAGGAGGGTTATCTATGAAAATCATAGCTAGAGATGTGAATTGTATAATTTTTCTTACAATTTCAACATAATTTATACCAGTCCAAATAATAAACAGTAACAAGCTAATCCATAGGTTTTGTCTGGTGTGTGATTTCAGTACCGAATGACCAAGACAGAATGTGCACTTGCACGAGGAGAAAATTTACAAAATAGATTTACCCTGTATAATCTACAGCAGTGGTCCATTTCGCTGCATGAAAACAAGTAAGTTGTACAGTGACTGCAATAAGAGCAGATTTTGTTTTTGGCTCTGCTTGTCTTTAAAAAAAAAAGTACATAATTAGTTGTTTGCCGCCAGATACCAAATGAGACTAGTTTCCTACCATTAAAACTTGAAGGTACACGTTCTTCTTTTGGGTTGGATTATGTAATTCTTTATAACGTAATCTGGTGCACACGCAGCAAATGGCGTGGTTTTTAAATGGCAATTGCATTCCCTCCATGATATGTGGGTCCCTGTCACCACAGCATGGTGCATCCTCAGGTTGTGGATGGAGGAGTGGCCTCCCTTATGGAGGGTAGCTGTGAATATATTGAATATGCAGTCGCAGACAGCTGACAAGGGGTGGTCCTTCAGGTTCAGGGGTTGGGCGAGGTGCTAACAACCTCTCATTGTAAGAACATATGTTATCAGGCATTCAACAAGGTCTTGGACCTGGACTGATCCTTCGGTACAACCTATGCAATGGAAAGGGACATGAAATTTGATACATGGAATGTTAGGAACCTCATAAGTCAGGTTCCCTTACAACAGCGGCCAGGGAATTAGCAAGATATAAATTAGATTTAGTGGGTGTATAGGAAGTTGGGTGGGACAAAGGGTGCACTGTAAGAGGAGAGAATTGTAATTTTTTCCATGGAAAAAGAAACTAAAATCTATTGGAACAGGATTTTTCACATCACAGAATAGTGTCAGCCATTAAGAGAATAGAGTTTTTTAGTGATAGGATGCCATATATAGTTCTGAGAGATCGCTGGTGTAATATTATTTTAATGTGCGTGCACCAAGTGAGGAGAAGAGTGATGATGCAGAAGACAATTTTTATGGGAACAAGAGCTAGTTTTTTATCATTTTCCTAAGTACCACATGAAAATTCTGTTAGGACATTTTAATGCAAAAGTGGGGCAAGAGAATATTGTCAAACCAACAACTGGAAATGAGAGTCTACATCAAGATAGTAATGATAGTAGTGTTAGAACAGTGAATTTCACCACATAAAAAAGTTGGGTTGTTAAGAAAATGATGTTTCCACACCAAAACATTCATAAGTACACCTGCACCTATCTTCATGGTCAGACTCACAACCAGATTGATCACATATTGATAGATAGGCGATGGAATTCAAGTATGCTCGATGTAAGATCTTTCAGGGGAGCTGACTGTGATACTGATCACTATCTGGTGGTTCCAAAAGTTAGGGAAATATTGGCAGTAATAAACAAGCAGCACAGAAATTTGATGTGGACACATTTAATCTTAGGAATCTAAATGAGCTGGAGGTTAGGAAACAGTATAAGACTGAGATTAGAAAACAGGTTTGCAGGTTTGGAGAACTTAAGTGATAGCAAGGACATAAATAGGGCTTGGGAGAACATTAAAGAGAATATAAAAACCTCAGCTGAAGAGATTCTAAGTCTGTATGAATTGAAGCAGCAACAGCAATGGTTTGATGAAGAATGTTTAAATTTTTTATATCAAAGGAAGCAGGCTAAAATGTAGTGGTTACAGGATCTGAACCAAAGCAATGTAAACAATCTAAACAGTATAAGACATGAAGCTAGTAGACATTTCAGGAACAAAAAGTGGGAATATATGAAAGCTGAAAGTGATGAACTTGAAACTAACAGTAAGATAAAAAATTCAGAGGCTTGTATAGGGGCATCAGTGATTTTAAGAAGGGTTACCAACCTAGAACTATTATAGTAAATGATGAGACGGGTGATTTGGTTTCAGACTGCCATAGTATTTTGGCTATGTGGAGGAACCATTACTCTCAGCTATTCAGTGTCCTTGGGATTTGTGATGTTAGGTAGACAGAAATACGTACAGCAGAATCAGTAGTGACTGAGACAAGTGGCTTTGAAGTTGAGCTGGCTATGGAAAAGCTAAAACATCACAATTCACCAGGTATTAATCAAATCCCAGCAGAATTGATTATTGACAGGGGGTCGAGCAATTCGATATGAGATCCATAAATTTATTATTTATATTTGGAATAAGGAGGAATTGCCTGAGGAGTGGAAGGAGTCAATCATTGTATCTATCTATAAGAAGGGTGATAAAACAAACTGTAGTAATTATAGAGACATATCACTTTTGACAACTATGCACAAAATTTTATCCAACATCCTGCTGTGAAGGTTAACTCCACATGCAGAGAAAATTACTGGGGATCATCATTGTGGATTCTGTTACAACAGATGAACTACTGATCATATGTTCTGCATACGTCACATACTTCAGAAAAGCTGCGAATACAGCAAAGCAGTGCGTCAGCTATTTATATATTTCAAGAAAGCTTACGATTCACTTTAGGAGAGAAGTTTTGTATGATTCTGATTGAGTTTGATATCCCCATGAAACTGGTAAGGATAAAAAAATGTGTCTGGATGAAAGATATAGCAGAGTCCAGGTAGGCAAGAATTTGTCTGACATGTTTCCTATTATGGGTGGTTTGAAACAAGGAGATGCTGTCTCGCAATTGCTTTTCAACATTGCTTTAGATTATGCCATTAGGAAGGTTCAGTTCAACCAGGATGGCTTGAAACTAAATGGTACACATCAGTTTTTGGATTATGCTGATGATGTTAATGTATTGGAAATAAACATACATACGATTAAGGAAAATGTAGAAACTTTAGTTGTTGCTGGCAAGGAGACTTGACTAGAGGTAAATGCTGATACAACTACGTACATGGTCATGTCTCGAGATCGGAATACAGTATGAAGTCTCAATATGACGAGTGATATTAGTTCCTTTGAATGGGTGGAACAGTTCAGATATTTGGGAACAACCTTTATGAATCAAAATTCCATTCAGGAAGAAATTATGAGCAGATTTAAGTCAGGAAATGCTTGCTTTCATTAGTACAGAATATTTTGTCTTACATTTTGCTATCCAAAAATACAAAGATTAAGATATGCAGAACTATAATATTACCCGTTGTTTGGTATGGGTGTGAAGCTCGGTGACTCACACTGAGTTAGGAACATAGGCTGAGGGTGTTAGAGAACAGGGTGCTGAGGAGTATATTTGGGTGTAAGAGGGACAAGGTAACAGGAGAATGGAGAATCTTAATGATCTGTACTGCGCACCCAGTGTTGTTCGGGTGATCAAATTGAAAAGAGTAAGATGGGCGAGGCATGTAGCACATATGGGGGAAAGGAGAGGCATATACAGGATTATGGTGGCACATATGGGGGAAAGGAGAGGCATATACAGGATTATGGTGGGGAGACCTGAGGGAAAGGGACCACTTGGAAGACCCAGGCTTGAGGTGGGAGGATAATATTAAAATGCATCTTCAGGAAGTGGGGGCATGGGCTGGATTGATCTGGCGTAGAATGTGGACAGGTGGCAGACACTCGTGAATATGGTAATGAGCCTTCGGGTTCCATAAAATGCTGAGAACCGGTTAGCTTCTCATGAAGGGCTCTGCTCCATGGAGTAAGTAAGTAAGTAAGTAAGAAAGTATTTAATTCCGTACTTGGAACATGTCATAAGATGGAGGTGATTGGTCATCTTCCCACGCTGATTGCTTTGTTCCCATTGAAAGAGCTCTTGATACCCATTGCATACAAAGCAGTGTGGGCTCCAGGGCTAGTCTGGATGCTTTGGAGAGGAGAAAAATATCTTGCACTTGCTGGGAATTGAACCATGAACTCTTGGTTGTCCAGCCCATGGCCTAATCACTGAACTAACTATGCTGTCTGTCTCGTTGCAGAAGTCTCTTTATTGTAGCACATAGTCATTTTTTACACACAATTTGTTTTGGGTACACGCACAGTGATGCCAACTACTTAAGGGACTGAAGGTTGACAGTGGCTATCCTGTTTGTTCATGGACTGATCCAGCACTGATGGTGCTGTAATATTTGAAATCATATCAACTGAATGTGAAGTGGGGGCATCTTGATCAGTGCAACACCCACCATTCAGTAAACTGACTGATCAGCAGTTTATTGTAGGTTTTTCTTAAAATTTTTAGATACATGTCAGTTCTCTAACCCTATTTAGTTGTACACTGAATAACAGTTGTCATTCAATACCAGTGCACAGATTGCAGTATCTGAGTGTAGAATGATGCTGCACCAAGTCATGACACTCAGTGGTGGCTTGTCTGTTGCAGCTACTGTTGTGTGTGCAAGAAGCCATTCTTGGATGGGAGTTTTGCTCGCTATCCCAACAATGTTTTGACTCATGTTGCTTGTGCAAGACACAGTAACATATGTCCATTAACTGGGAAGAACTTCAAAAGCCTGACATCCTTTTATCCAAGGAGGTAACACTGATGCTAGTATGACATGAAGAAGGAACAAAATGGAAATCACGATGATATTTGCCTGTAACAGGCCTTGCTATGTTACAGTACTACTTACAGAAAAATTGTTATGACTTAGTATTTATGTTACCAAAGAATACATCAGGTTTGAAAGTATGTAATTTTGTTACAATGACTGGAAAATGAAATGTATAATTTTGTTCAAAAATAAATTAGGACAATACCTGATTGTGGCATTTATTTGTCTAGTACAAGTTTACAATTCTAAGCACAAAGTGTTTGCATGACGAACAACGGCTAATGATTATTGTCTTCTGGAATGTGATGTCATTTCTGTTACTGATTAGTTTCCAACAATGCAGAGGAATTAACTAGAAGAGTAAGCTATGCAGGAAAATGAGTGTGCAGGTAGAAGGCAATAAGGGCAGGGTGTGAGACTGGAAGTGATAGAGTCAGAGGTGGGATCCCAAAAAAGGGGCAGGCCCAAACATTTTTAAGGAATAGAGGTATCATGGAATGTGTTAGGGGAAAGGTGAGAAAAATGTTCAAGTAAATTTTGAGGGGAAGATAACGTAGCATATGGTTTTAGAATGAATATTCAAGGCATCAAACATTGTTCCACAACATCCTGCATAAGTGCAGGTGTGCGTGTCTCACAAGTTTGAGAGGTGGATAAGCAAGGAAGAGCTTTTGCCCATTTACTGGACCCCATGGATTTGAATATATCTAGTTCATCCTTTTCTTATGTTTCCCATTATTCCTCAACAAATGCATTATCAGCAGCAACAGTAGCAGCTGTAGTTAGTAGTAGTGTTTGTTGTCAACTTTATGCAGGATATTTACAGTTATATAACTGAAACAAATCATGTTTCTAGCGTATATAGATTTGCACTATTCTGTATTGACATTTTATGCAGCACATAATGTTATTTCCTGTGTTAAATGTTTTTTACTTTCACATTGATACTTTCCACAGTAGTGTGCTGTGCCCAGTGTGGGTGTTTTTTTTTTTGTAGTTCCTTGATTTCTTGCTTTCCTGGTATGTTGTTCAGCTACACAACATGATCCATAAGTTTTAGGACTTATTTTTTTAAATAACAGAACTAAAGTGGTCTATCAACCAACCCACTAAGTACTATCAACCAACATCCGTTCACACACGACGTTACGTTTGTTTATCTTCGACAGAGTATGAGTTATAACTTGTCTTGTAAAGTCAGTTTGCTTTATACGTCATGGATGGCAGAAATGAGCAGAGAGTTGCCATAAAATTTTGTTTGAAAGCTGGTCAGTCTGTGACAGAAACACTAGTATTGGTGCCAAAGGCTTATGGGAAGGAGGCTCTATACCAATCACACCTTTTTAGTTGGTACAGGGTTGCTGATAAGTCCTTAGCTCGACCAGGAAGGAAACAAGCTAATGTTTCTGTCAGAATGGTGTGAATTTCCTTTGGTGCCTTGTCTTGCAGGAAAAAAAAACTTGATGACAGCTTGTATCTTGATGTTGAAATTGCGCGCGACCCTGACATGCTTCCGAGCTTGTTCCCTTCCTGGTCGGGCTAAGGACTTATCAGCACCCCTGGTATTCTCAATTTCGAGAAAGAAGAGAGAGCTGGTAGAAGATGATGAGAGAGGTGACCATCCAAAATTGACTCGAACTGAGGTAAACATTGCTGCTATTGCTGATTTGGTCAAAAATGACTGTGTCAAATCGCATCAGGAATGACAGCAGAATTTCTGAACATCCCCAAGACGTTCTTCAGATTCTGAAAGAGGATTTGGGAAAGAGAAAGTTTTGTGCACGTTTTTTTCCACACTACTTGACATCTGGGCAAAGGGAATATGGAGTCACATCTTGCCAAGACATTATTGGAATGGCTGATGCAGACAATTTTTAAAAAAAAAACTATTACAGGAGATGAGACCTGATGTTTTGGCTGTGACCCCGAAACAAAGCAACAGAGTTTTGAATGGGTTGGTAAGACATTCCCTTGTCCAAAGAAACTGAAATTCCAAAGGACCCGCATCAAGACCATGTTGATAATTTTTTCGAATCTCAAGGTGTAGTGCACAAAGAATTCATACCAGAGGGAAAAACAGTAAATGTAGAATTTTATAAAGTATTAATGGATCGCCTCCTGAAGCATGTTCACCGGTTTCGTCCAGCTTTGTTCTGCTCTCGAGATTTTTTCTTGTTGCACGATAATGCATCTGTCCACAAATCTGCAAGTGTTTGTCAATTTTTGACCCCAGAAAAATATTACAACCCTTTATCCCCCCTGTTCTCTCCATATTTATCTCCACCAGATTATTTTCTATTCCCCAAGTTGAAAGTAAAGTTAAAAGAACTCCACTTTGCAGGTGTTGCTGAGATCCAAGAAGCTGTAACTGATGAATTAAAGAAGGTCCAAAAAAGAGGAATTTTCGGTAGCTTTTCAGAAACTGTATGACTGCGCAAAAGCCTGTATATATGCCAGCGGAGCTTATTTTGAATTAAAAAAAAGGTTTGGGTCTTCCTTACATGTTTCAATTTTAAAAAAAATCGGTCCTAAAACTTGGGACCACACTGTGTATTTTCTGAATGATTTTGGGGTGGTTCCTGTTGCCTCTATTATTACTGGTACTAGTTTTGTTTTTACATTCCACAAATGCAGTATTTCTGTTACTTACTTACTCCATGGTGCACAGTCCTTCTTGAGCAGCTAACTGGTTTGCAGCTAGTCAAGAAATTCCCCACATTTCACGGAACCCGAAGGTTCATTACCGTACTCACAATTGCACGCCACCTGTCTCTATCCTGGGCCAGTCCAATCCAGTCCATATGCCCACATCCCACCTCTTGGAGATACATCCTAATATTACCCACCCATCTACGCCTAGGTCTCCCCAGTGGTCTCCTTCCCTCCGGTTTCCCCACCAAGACCCTATATACTCCCCTCTCCTCACCCATACGTGCCACATGCCCAGCCCATCTCATGCTTCTCGATTTTATCACCTGCACAATATTGGGTGAGGAGTACAAATCATTTAGCTCCTCGTTATTGAATCTCCTCCAGTCCCCCGTTACCTTGTCCCTCCTAGGTCCAAATATCCTCCTCAACACCTTGTTCTCAAACACCGTTCAGCCTCCTTTCCTCCCGCAATGTCAGTGACCAAGTTTCACACCCATACAAAACAACAGGCAAGATTATAGTTCTATGTATCTTGATTCTTTAAATTTTTGGATAGCAACCTGGAAGACAAAATATTTTGCACCGAATGATAGCAAGCATTTCCTGACCTCAATCTGCTCTTAATTTCTTCTGCTATAGAATTTTGATTTGTTAAAGTTGTTCCCAAATATTTAAACTCTTAACACCCTCTTGAAGGTACTATTATCAATCCTCACACTGTGAATTCGTCCTGCATTCTGATCTCGAGACATGACCATGTACTTAGTTTTATCAGCACTTCTAGTCCAAATTCCCTAGTAGCAGCTACTAAAGCTTCTGCATTTTCCTTTAGAGTATGTATGCTTCCTCCCAGTATATTAACATCATCAGCATAAGCCAAAAGCTGATGTGTACCATTTAGTTTCAAGCCATCCTGGTTTACCTGAACCCTCCTAATGGCGTACTCTAAAGCAAAGTTAAAAAGCATTGATGATAGGGCGTCTCCCTGTTTCAAGCCATTCCCAATAGGGAACCTGTCAGACACATTCTTGCCTACCTGGACTTTGCTATATGTTTCAGTCAGACTCATCTGTATTAACCTTACAAGTTTCCTCGGGATACCAAACTCAATGAGAATCTTATATAAGATCTCCCTCCTAACTGAATCATAAGCTTTCTTGAAGTCTATGAAGAGCTGATGGACTTCTTCACTGTATTCCCATTTTTTCTGAAGTATTTGGCGAATGTAAAATATCTGATCAATAGTTGACCTATTGCGTCGAAAGCCACATTGATGGTCCCCAATAATTTCCTTCGCATATAGAATTAACCT
>Ga0209755_10009844_pt1 | contig 10073 bp, 2 predicted proteins | sample TergutCo191P1_FD_187301 | JGI IMG/M metagenome (GOLD analysis project Ga0209755, IMG submission 187301) | Cornitermes sp. P1 segment gut microbial communities from Petit-Saut dam, French Guiana - Co191P1 (SPAdes) (version 2) | ecosystem: Host-associated > Arthropoda: Insects > Digestive system >...
TGTGTGTGTGTTTGTGTGTGTGTGTGTTTGTGTGTGTATTTGTGTCTGTGTGTGTGTGTTTGTGTGTGTGTGTGTGTTTGTATGTGTGTGTTTGTGTGTATTTGAGTCTGTGTGTGTGTGTTTGTGTGTGTATTTGTGTCTGTGTGTCTGTGTTTGTGTGTGTGTATTTGAATCTGTGTGTGTGTGTTTGTGTGTGTATTTGTGTCTCTGTGTGTGTGTATGTGTGTGTGCGTGCGTGTACATAAACTACAATTCTCCTCAATACGTTTCTCACAAACCTACTTGTAAAAGGAGAAGATTATTTCCAGAACAGCCGCTAGCTCCTCAGTTGACCCTAAAACCTCTGGCCTTTAATTTCATCCAAATTTTAATAACATGAAATAGGAATTTGAAATAAATAACTTCGTCTGGTCAGATATTCTTTGAGTTTCTTCATAAAACCGAGTTTTACCTTACAGTAAAATGGCATTTTGGTCATTGCACCACACGCTACTATACTCCCACAAATGTAAACATGATGCTTGTCAAACTACAATTCTGCCAGTGTATGAGATTTTCTGAAAAAAAAAGTAGGTGTGAGATTACTCGAGATTTTCAATTGTTGTTTCCCCACTATGCAGTGTTAATACTTGATAAATAAAAAGTACAACGCCGTTTTGCGAGCTGTACTTTTAAACATTTAGCGAGGGTGTGAACATTTGTACTGTAATCTCTACCTTAAGAAATATCCCAGCGACTGTGTGTACGGTAAACGACAAATAGCCTAAGTTCCGACAGCCACGAAAGTAAAAAATTACTTGACCATTTGAAGGACTATCAGCTTACCCAGAAGCAGTGTGCTTCTTTGTCTCAGTTTTGAAGTAACTTTTGGAAAAAGCATTTATCTTAATATTTCTTCAGTTTTTGAGTTAAATACATAGTCGCTATATACATACCTACCATTTAGTCGGTTTAAATTTAGTCCACGTATGATCAGCGGCATTGCAGGGTGCACTAAGTTATGAATTGTACATAATTTTGTTCATATCGTTAAATCAAATTATACGTCATATTCGTAGGGCAAACCAAAAAAAAAAAGGTAATTTTAAAACTAATAACACCACAAAGAATGCCTGTCGAAAGTCGAAACTTGTCGCTGACTACATAATACCTACATTTTGAGTAAATATCCTGTGGCATGTATTGAAGAATTCTGGAAACGATTATTTACTGCTGACAAAACTGAAGGATCGCGGGTGTTTTCCCCCGTATTTGTTGTAAATATGACGTGTTAAGAAAATATTCTCAAAAGTAACAGCCAAATTCGCCTTAACGAAAACCATCTGTCGATTAACAATAGTATCTTTATTTATTTCAATTCATTGAATATGTCATTCACAAAAAAATATTACGTGTAATATAATATTAAATAATTACGTCAGCACAACTACCGTATTTCACAAGGTAATTACATGGGCTACATGTTTCGATCATTGTTCAGTCATCTTCAGACCTATTTTGTCAATCGGGTCACAAGATTATATGCACACATTGGGATCCCATCGTGTTTACATTCATGGAATAAGTAACAATTAAATAATTTGTCTCACAGGTGTGACGTGCATAGCACCTGTGAGACAAATTATTTAATTGTTACTTATTCCATAAATGTAAACACGATGGGATCCCAATGTGTGCATAGCATCTTGTGACCCAATTGACAAAATAGCCCTGAAGATGACTGAACAATAGTCGAAACATGTAGCCTATGTAATTATCTTGTGAAATACGATAGTTGTGCTGATGTACATTATTTAATATTATATTACTTTTATGAGCACATCGTAATGCCGCTGTTCATATCACCTGTACCTAAAAGCGAATTTTCAAAGAAATATCTTTCATACTGAAACAACCAAAAACAAACACAAACATAAACCTCAGTTCTGTTGCCACAACAGTAGCCACTGGAACTTACACGAGCGATATGCCAACAATTAGCAGAATTAACAGAGTTGTGTTTCTATGTGTTTGTGGTTTCAAATATCAGCCCTACCGATTTCAATTACATTTCACTGAAGTTAGAAATATTTACAAAACAGATTTATTTTCTGTTTACTTTCATTCAATAATAATAAATAGACTAAAGCTTAGTACACAGTAATGAAATATATTTCATGGTAGTAACAAACGTTGTATACATTTGGTTTGTCCATGCAGTTTGTCTTTAAAATTTCCTTGTTTTAAGAAATATGCATTGAGGATTATTTGTGCAATAGAAGTAAATGTTTTTAAAATATCCGCCTATACATTATTCAACAAGAAAGGGGTATATTATACTCGTCTAATACGTGACATTTTATTCAACGGGAAGAATACAATTTCGGGCTGCTTGAACATAAAATTCCTAGGAAAGTATTCGTCCTTGAGAGAAGAATTAACCGGGAGGAAGAAAAATGTATAAGGAAGAATTTTTCAATTTGTAATCTTCAACAAATACTTAGCTGAACAAAACCTGAAGAGTCGGGTGCGAGGAACGCGTAACCTATATGGACAATGGAAAAGTAAGTACAGAATGGCAGTACAAAATCCCAGAGGAAAGACCTAATTAGTATGCCTAACCAAAGAGTACAAAGAGGTTATTTAAATGCACATGAAAGGTTGGGTGCGTGCTAGCTTCGGCTGGAAAATGACCCTATCAAAGGGCAGGCTTCTCTCAATAGAGTAATGAACATAGCGGTCCCTTTAAGCGTGATATCAGTCTCTTAAAAAATTACGATCCTTGGACTTAATAACGATAATAGAGAAACCAAAAAGTATTACGCTTAATTAATGAAATGTCACTAAAACACTGACACAAATATAATTATTTGTAAAATTTTAATTTTGTGCTTCCGTGCATCATAGTATAAGTCAAATGAAACACCAACTTGATGCAACACTGTACCAGTTTTAAATACTCCTGATGATGGGCGCTTGTGCCCGAAACATGTAGAGTGACCCTGCAGAAATAAAACCTGCACAGTGTTGCATCAAGTTGGTGTTTCATTTTACTTATAATTATTTGTACTTATCTCAATCTTCTGTAAGATTACGATGAGATATATGGATATATGTATCGTCTATGTAACCCATTCATCCTTCCATCCGTTCATCCAACCACCCAGTTTTGGTCAAAAACGGACAAAACTATCGAACAGTTACAGGAAGACCAAAATATGTTTATGTTGCTCACAGCAATACGAAATATTTTGTAGCTCCAAAACAGCGCATAGGGAACTCATTATTATTGCGTTCCTGCGGAAACACTCAACGGTTTTATATTGTTGACAACTACAGGTAGGCAACAACAATACAAAGGAACAACATCGTGGCGTTTCCAAACAACAATACTAATGCGAACGCGCCACAATGTTCTCTTATAAGTATATTGTCGATATTGCAGCTTAATACACATAAACTAATACAACGGTCTTGAAAAACTGCTTTATTATGTTCTAGACAAATAAATTACTGGTCACTGGAAAAGCAGGTTTTATTAGATATGGTTCGTGTGACAGCATAAGCTTCGTTCGCACTCCAGTGCGTTTCCGAAATTAGCGTAAAACGCACACACCGTCCAAGACAGATTGTTTCTGGCATTAGCTCAATGCTAAGTCAACAGTTTCTGAAACCTCCAACATGTTAATTTAAGCTACACTTTTCGAAAAGTTACCCACGTCATGCTGAGCTCGACAATGACAAAAAATAATAACGTATCGCATTTGTAAGAACCTGTAAGTTAAGTCCCAAAGTACTTCAGAATGCATCTTACCATGTAATGTTTACACTGTGGTAGAAGACACTACAATATGTAGCTTCTGACAAAGGAATTCTTATAATAAACTGAGCAATAATTTTGATTATAATTATACACATGATATTCAGGAATATTTTGATTAATGTTTTCGTAATTTACCAAGACGAATGTTTGGAAGTTTACAAACAAATAAATCTATAATTTGGAATATCAATGTTTCATGAAAGTGCTTCATTGAACAAAATTCTTTTTTTGTAAACATTTTCGATTTCATCTCAAGATGAGACATTCATTCTAATTCTGCACATTATGTTAGAATTCTAGCCCATGTTTGATACGAAATTCATACATTATCCAGTTTTCAGTTTTTACACGAATTTTCAGTTTCATGTGAAATAGAAATTGGATAAGAGTAATTTCATTCCAATTCGTTCAACATAAAATTGGAAAAGAATATTAATGAAAATATCTGCACTTACAATATCATATGCTTTGAATAAGAATATACAAACATGACGAGGCACAGAGTAAGTTACAGTTCAACTGAAAGAATGAAAGACAAAGGGTTATATAATTTAACTTTTTAAATTTGTTTCCCCGAACCTCCCTGTGAAGTCTCAGATTTAAGTTGATTTATTTTGTCTCCGATGGACATAAGTACTGAACGAAATTTGGTTTGAAAGGAATATAAAGCTCGTATTTATCTGCCTGCTGTTGAGAGATATATAAAGGAGGAGGTAAATATGGACTGTGTATTTGATTAGGTTATAAATACCTCAGAGAACAATTTTATATTACAGTCAGCGTACGAATGAAGACCACCGGATACTAAACATGGCGAACATCTCCAAGATACATTTAACTCTCTTTTTCCTCTTGTGTGTGTGGTGATACAAATTTCCTGAACATTGTTGAGTGTCACTCTTACTGTATTGAGGCCTAAATTATGGCATTAAATTTACAGTAAAGTTGTCTGTAAACTAATTATACTTCCAGGAGAATGTTGTCAAATGTACGCGTGAGAAGGAATGTCGTCAAATGAAGGAAAGGAAAGCGGCTCATGTAATCTAAGTCAAACGGTAAAACCTCTACTTCTTAATTTCCAAAAATATAAACGCATACAATTTTTCGCTACAGTTAAGACGATGAAGATCATATTGTTACAGTCGCCGCCACGACGCCTTAAAGTCTAACATATAAAAAATGTACTCCATAAAATAATATTCATAAAAAGTCTATAGAACTGAGGATTTTGACAAGTTGTGCGTTCGGGTTAAGCTTTACTCTATCCGTATAAGGAGAGAGGTTCTATATTATGGCAGCATTTTCTTCTTTAGGAAATAAAATTCACATTGAAAGCGTTCTAATTAAAAAATTAAATTACTTAGTGATTTTCTGTCCTACATAAGCTAAGATGGGTTTCGTTTCGTTTATTCTAATCTCCGAAATATAATCATTAGTTTATGGCTGACATTAAGTCACCCAGATGCTTTGACAGGGAACCCACCTTTTTTATTTTAGAGTTAATCACACAGGAGCGCGCATGGTAGATAAGACTACAGGCTGCCCTGTGTGGAGATGCATAACGAATGTTGTCCACCGCACGTGTTATACAGGAAAACTCATTTAAAAATCATGACAATATACTTAATAAGGCACGGCTAGGAGAAGACCAACGGTATACATGTTTTTATGAACAGAGGTAACATACATGTCAAATTCTTTCGCGTATGAACTTCCAACTCTAGCTCTGGTCCAAGCCCATGCTTTGGCCGAGCGAGAATATGTCGTCGAAAATTATATTCTAAAGCTGTGTTACACATTTGACGCCGAAAACGAAAAACAAAAACATATTCTGTATGTTTATGTCACAGCAAACCGATTTATAAGAGGTTGCGTCTTGTTTCCTAACATTAATGTGTCATAAAATGGAACAAGATGGCGTTCTAGAAATAATTTACTTTAACTCATTTTTTTTTAAATTCTGCAATCTATAATTTAAACTAAGCAATAAGTATAAGCTAACACAATAACTGTGCTAGTTAGTTATCCACTAAGAATAATAATTTCCACATTTAGGTGGAAAATCTTTATATCTTAAACAACATGTAACTGAACAATTGGAAAATTAAGAGATTCAGGAAAACCTAGTCATAAATGGGTTATTGATAAAGAAGTGGATTATAGCTGTTTGATTGTGAGGATTTGGAACAGATTAAACAGGGTCAGAACGGGTTTCACTGGTGGGATCTTCAGAACATATTAATTGGATATAGAAATCGGTATATCGTGGGGAATTTATTAGAGATCTGAGCACCTAGCAGCTTCTAGCGTGCACAGTCAATCAGTCTGTCGTCCAGTCAGTCAGTCAGTCAGTCTGTCAGTCGGCTTATCTGCCTGTTAGTTACATGGTATCGTTACTCTGAGTGTGAATCTTACCTTACAGTTACTGGATGTTTTCCACTGATATAGTTCTTGTTTTTTGTAATTCGTACAATCTAAAGAAAGACACAATCATGGACTGATTAGTCTTATTATAGCGTTCGACTGCAAGTTTTGTGTTCAGAATTATCATCCCATTTTCTCACCATCTCCGTTTCCCTGCCTATCACAGTACATCGACATATGCAGAACAAGATAGGCAAGCAGCGTAGAAGGTAACAACATGGCACGTTTGTGTAGTCACTGTTGCAGTGAAAACGCAACGACGAATTCTGTGTTTTCCCAAATTATCTCATTAAAGACCTGATTATCATAAAAAATGTATGGAACACAGAATGTCTGTTTTGATTTTTTCTACAAATTTCCTCTGAAACAGTTCTCATTCTAAGAAAATTCAGTGATATATTATCAAATATACACATAGGTTTGCACGTATTGCACCGTTGTTCTGATAAGATTTTAATCACAATTGAATTTTCTCAACTGATTTTCTAAAAATTCTTAAAAGTAAAATTTCATGAAAATTCGTCCAGTGGAGGGCGAATTGTTCCATGCGGAAGGAATGGATGGACGGACAGATATGATGAAGTTAACAGTCGCTTTTAGGAATGTTCCAAACACGAATAAAAACGGCTACGAAATCAAATTTCCTCCATATTTTGAAATGGGTGATCCAAGTCACAAATAGCTAATCAGTTAAATGAGATTTTAAAATAAATTTACTATCTGACTGCTCTTGAACATCACATGACAAACTATCCTATGGCGCATAGTAATCCCTTTGAACCTTGTATCAGATGATTCAATAAGTTTACTTTGTTACATAATTAAGTTCCAACATTGTGGTCCGCATAAAGACGTTAAAATAATTATTGTAGCCTGTCCATAGAATACCCAAATAAATCTATTCATATTATCTGCCCAATGTCTGCCAACCACAATTTCGTGACCCTTCTGTGGATCCATGAACACATTAAACGACTGACCACTCGGTCATTACTTCAGTATGCTACACAGTTACTGTTAAAACGTAATTGGCAGTTTTTTGCTTTACCGTCACGTTTGCGCTTAATTATGTACGTTTTATCACCGAGAATTAGACATACACTTCACTACTAATGGTACACTTGGTGTTATATATGAATTGCATAAATTATTATGCACGATAGATGATTTATTGGAGCATGATAAAAGTAAATAAAAACACTATTTAAAAGTTATACAAGCTCAATATATAGACCGAAGTCGTTTAAATTGGCGGTTGTACGTTTTAATTGCATGTGACATCACGGCTCTCATTTCTACGCTCATTATTGCTATCTGTTAATATTCTGCAATATTTTCACACCTCCGTGAAATTTCATCTCCATCTGTGTCCTGAAATTAAGCACGGGATGCCTCTGTTTCCCGTGATTAATTTAGTTTTTTTTCATAATTTTAATACCAATTCATCGTTTTCCTATCCATATGTACAACATAACTATCACTTCGACTGTACTTAGCAAACATACTTACTTACTCCATGGAGCAGAGTCCTTCTTGAGAAGGTAACCGGTTCTCAGCTAGTCAAGAAATTCCTCGCTCTTTAGGAACCCAAAAGTTCATTATGACATTCACAAGTGTCCGTCGCCTGTCTCTATTCTGAGCCAGCTCTATCTAGTCCATGCCCCCACATCCCACTTCTTGAAGCTCCATTTTAATATTATCCTCCCATCTAAGCCTGTGTCTGGCAAGTGGTCTCTTTCACTCAGGTTTCCACACCAGTCCTTATCAAACACTGTTCATACTATACATGCTCTGTTATAATCCTTTCCCTCCTACAGCAATGAATTCTTGCCTCTCTCGTGATTTCCTTTTTTTGTTCTTTCGTCTCTGCACATGTATCAAGGCCAACACGCAAACCTTAATACTGCATAAACAGATCCAAGATTCCAGTGTTGCAAGGCCTTGTAAAATTGTACTGAATAAGGTTAACATTTGGCGTCAGAGAAGTAAATGACAGGAAACATGACTGATTTCTTATCTTTTAGTTTTAAGAAAGTATGAAATATATATAGTTGCTTCTTGTAGTGCGCCAAATGATTAATGATGCTTGTGAAATCAAGCTACATATTCCGAAAGAAAATAAACCAACAGATAAACCACTGGTAAGAAATTTTATATTACCTACGACTAAGGAACACAAATCTGCCATGTGCAAGTACAACTGAATTAAGTTAATCAGTTACTGAGAAAAATTGATATTTAGGAGCGATGAAATCACTGCGAAAGGGCTACTAAAATTTTGTGTCCGTCTGTTGAAAGGTGAATTATTAAACGCGAAAGTGATGTTTTGCACAGCAAACGAAATAAAATCTGATGTGTGGTTGACCGTGCATCGTAATTCAGTGTGGATAAGAAAAACCAACTAGATGTCATTTTTTGTGTTCTTTATTTCTCTTCTAATAGTTGCTCAACGTGTTTCGGGCAACCATGTGCCCATCATCAGCAGCTGACGACCGCGTGATGTTGTAGCCTTCGTTTCACAACGAACCCATCCATGGACGCACTACCTACCAACCGGAATTGACCACCTTCCTGCAGCCACGGCACATACCAACACGAGGCTACAACATCACGCAGTCGTCAGCTGCTGATGATGGGCACATGGTTGCCCGAAACATGTTGAGCAACTATTAGAAGAGAAATAAAGAACACAAAAAGTGACATCTAGTTGGTTTTTCTTATCCACACTGAAATAAAATCTATAAACAACGTTTGTGACAGTTGCGGTAGAGCCTCTGTCCACACATATTGTTCCTGTGTATGATCATTACAATTTTTAACAATTTTAATCGTGATTTGTGAGCTTAAATAATGCATATTTCTTTGTCAGTACGTTTTAAATACGAATTCTGAACCTGAAGATGACCTCAGACAGGTCGAAACTTGCAGCTGTATACAACAAATAGAATTTGGATATTTTTGGGCAGATACTGATATAATTATTGACAGGCTATATTTCACTCGCGTCTACAGCAATTTTACAGATTCGACTTCACGTCTGACAACCGAAATGATATGTGCACGGCTCGGAACGAAGAACATTTCTTGAATAAGGAAGGAAAGGCGCCACGGTGCTAAGTTGATGAACCTCCAACATACGCCTCCCCGCGTTGCATGCCAAAGTTCCGAAACAATGCAATCGATAAATTTCAACCAATCGGAAATCAAGCTAACGCCTACAACTCAAGATAATGGACTAACGCCAAGTTCGCCTTTAATACTACGAAGGCCAGTCCAGAGTTCGAATCTGGACTGAACTACTACTATAACCATACAGAAGAGGCAGCTTAATGATCTGGCAGGTTTTGATATTTAGGATTTTAGATATGAGATGGGAAGATAGAAGGGTTTGAGCTCAATTTTGTCAATAATTTCCCGTACTTAATATACTCTTCATTTTCTTTGTGAAGGTCACTGTCGTTTTACACTGCCGCTCAAAAATATTTGAACTTCGCCAGATTTTTGATCGTTCAATTTACAATGGGGAATTTTGAATCACAAAAAATCGCAATTTGAGGGTGTTACTAAGGTGATTATAAAGATTAATGTCTTCTAGAATACAACACAGTGTCCAATATAAAGATTAATGTCTTGTAGAATACAACACAGTGTCCAATATAAAGATTAATGTCTTCTAGAATACAACACAGTGTCCAATATAAAGATTAATGTCTTGTAGAATACAACACAGTGTCCAATATAAAGATTAATGTCTTCTAGAATACAACACAGTGTCCAATATAAAGATTAATGTCTTGTAGAATACAACACAGTGTCCAATATAAAGATTAATGTCTTCTAGAATACA
>Ga0209755_10009845_pt1 | contig 10073 bp, 14 predicted proteins | sample TergutCo191P1_FD_187301 | JGI IMG/M metagenome (GOLD analysis project Ga0209755, IMG submission 187301) | Cornitermes sp. P1 segment gut microbial communities from Petit-Saut dam, French Guiana - Co191P1 (SPAdes) (version 2) | ecosystem: Host-associated > Arthropoda: Insects > Digestive system...
GGTTGGGCGTTGAACGCATGTCCTTAACCTTTTGGGTTAGCGCCGCCACCTCCGCCGGCGTTAGGCGCACGTTGCGGCCGGGGCACAGCCCCCTGGCGTACCGGTGGGCGGTTGCCCGGGAAACGCCGAGCTTTTCCGCCAGCTCCTCGACTTTTGGGCCGGGGGCTTTTCCCGCCGGGCCGAACCCGGCCCAGCGCATGGCATCGATTACCGCCTCGGCCTTTGCCTGCGGTAACCGTGGCGCGGCCGCGGGGATACCGCTGGAAGGCAGCACCGGGAGGTTGGGGAACAACATATCTATATACCTGTATACCGAGGATCTGGAGCACCCCACTTCCTCCGCTATTTCAGCCGCCGTCATCACCTACGGTTCCCCTGGCTGTCGCATTCAGCCACGAACCGCCGGATATCCTCCACGGCCCCCAATACCAGCTTGGCCTTGCCGAGGCCGAAACTGAACGGGAACCGATCCCCCTCAAACCGTTTGAGCGTGATTAACGGGGCATCCTTATAGGAGCCACGCCCCACCACGACGGTGGGCACGTTTTGTTCTGTTGCCATATTGATTTACTCCCCCGAAACAACTACAGCGTCCACCACTTCCGCGGGCAGCAGTTTGAATACGCCGGGGGAAGGCTTGCCGGTAAGCCTCTCGACCCTTCGCCGGGCGGCGGTGCGGAAGTTGGAGGCATCCGAGCAAACCCGGCAGAAACCGTGCAGGCCGCTATAGCCCTTCCCCTTGGCAAAGTCCGTTAGGGGGAGCCATATACCGCAACAGGCGCAGTGGCGTAACTCCACGCCGTTTTGCAGGATATGGGGCTTGACGCTGAGGGAGCCGGTAGGCAGGACTTTGGCGCCATCCGGGGCCACGACCCACCGGCCGCTTTTGGTATAGAAAACAGGCTTGGGCATTAATTAACTTCCTTTGGCACAGGGTAAATTGCACCCGTACATTTTTCAGTCTTACCAAACTACCCGACAGACACTAAAAAGCCGGGTCGGTGATTTGGGAGGGGAACCGACCCGGCCACGAAATACGAACCCCTTGAGGCTTAACCTATTTCGATACCAAGTTAAAACGGTACGCCCTCGAAAGCAGGAGGGGGCTCGGTATCCGCCGCAGTTGAACACCCCGATGTGTGGGGGCGGGGCCAAAGCCCACCGTCCCTGTACCACGCCACGGCTTGATCACGCGCCAAATCGGACAACGCCAGGCCGGTGGCCGCCATGACCTCCACCGCAAAGTCCCGATGGTACTTATCGGCATCCAACCTAAAGATTGCCTGGCAGAACCCCATAAAGCGGGCCAGGTTATCGGGGGTTGTAAAGTACCGGCGCAGGCACCCCTGGATGTCCGAGTCAGGGTTTGTTTGGAATGAACCTAATAGGTTTTCAAATTCCGTCAGGTATGCGTATCTGTCTTTCATATGGAATACTACAGGCGGCACCAGGAATCGAACCCTGGTGTGGGGGGGATACCTCCCCCCCCACACGTTAAACCCTTGGCAAACCAAAGAAAAAAAAACGCAACACCCCTTCAGGCCACCGGCAACGGGTCCCGCTCGACGTACCTCGCGATGAACTTATCCCGCTCTACCTCGTTTTCCTCAAGCAACGGGAATTCAATGTCGCAGATTGCCGCGGCCCCAAGGGTTCTGCGTGTCTTCAGTTCCTGTAGCCACGATGCAAGCCGGCCGTAGTCAATCTCGGACGGCACCGCCGCCCTACCTTTGCAGTAGTCTATTGCCCCAGACAGATTCATAAGGTTCCTCCTGGCCGTAACTGTTTTTTTTTTTGAGACCCAAGTTACAGGCACAAGGAAGTATGTCACACTGGATTACCGACCCGCAAATAAAAACCCCGGCGGCGGAAAAGGAGGTGGGGAAACCGCCGCCGGGGTTAAAGTGGGCAACGCCCACGCTTATACCTACAGGCTAACACCCATAATGGAGCACCGCCAACTCCCCCATTGGCTTTTCCCAAAACCGGCCCCCCCCTATAACTTTTGATTATCTATGAACGACCTCGCCAACGTACACTGCGCCGGCGACTTGGCATCCGCCCCCCCGCGCCAGCGGAGGATACGTGCATGTGACATGGCACCGGACTTTGCCGAGAAATCCATCCCGTCCACGGCGGCCACCCTGTGGAGCCATGCGGGGTTAAGGCACATCTCGCCCTTCCCGTTGACGGACGTTAGGGCTCTGCGAAGGTCGTCCGACAGCCCCGACACCATGGCGATTGGGTAGACGGTACCTTCCGGCACGAGGTACACCGAGAAGCCCACCGAGCCTACGACCCCCTCATGTTTGCCCTGACCCGGTTGGATACGCCCGTCAAGGAAGCAGTCAATTTCTCCGCCGGCCGAGCCGGATAGGTTGCGTTTCCACTTCACGAAACCCGCCTTTGACATACCGCCCCGTGCCTCGAAAGGGTGGTAGGCGAAATCCGAGCGTTTGAGGATTAACCCCTCCTTGCCTTGGGCAGTGAAGATATCGAACAACTGCTGTTTCACATCCCGGCCGCCGCGCCAGTATGGAACCTCTAGGAACCAGTTTAGCTGGGGCAGGGCGAGCGTGACCGCCCTTTCATGGATTTTTGCTATAGCCTCCGTTAGCAGGGCTTTGCGCTCCACGAGGCGAAGGCCCATCGTGGACTGTCCATCCCACATGAGAATATCGAAACACTGGAACCGCAAGGGGTACCCAGCTTCCGCTTGCATACGGTGGCTATCAGCTTGGTTCATACCGAGCATTGCGACAACGGCCGAAAGCACGTTTTCAATGGGAATGCGCCCGTTGACAGATGGGTTGAGGCTGATAATTTCGCTATCGATTACGAACGGGGGGAGACCCAACTCCGATGTGTCGTTGCCCGTTAGGCCGTAGACCTGATCCCTATACGAGCCGAGGCAGAAGCTCTCCACACTGCGATTGCGGGAGAAAAGCTCAATACCAACGCCGGGGTGGTAGCATACCAAAACGCGACACCCGTCCTCCTTCAGCTCAGCCAATACATCTGTTGACGCAAGCAGCTCTTTCCAAACCTCCGGCTTGAACCCGGTTGACGCTTGCGCGAGCATGGGGGTGTATACAAAACTCTGCACCCATTCCATGCCTGGCAACAATAAGCCATCAGAGCGCAGGGACGCAACAGTATGACCCCCCAATGCCTTTATATAATCACTTTTTTGTTTTTTACCATCTTTACCCGATCCCTGAACAGTTACACCCCAAGAGGTCGCAACGGCAGCCAGCTCATCAAGTCTCCAACCAAACGCCATTATGGCACACCCCCAAAGTAATAATTTGCATTAGGCCAAACCCTACAGGCCGTTAGTAGATTTCGCTTGGCAGCAGTTCGGGCTTTGCGTCCCCGGGCCGAAGTGGGCGAATATCCTCTTCGACCGGGGGGGTTGGGGCGGTTGGCACGTCCCCGGGCCGTTCGCCATCAGAACAACCCTCCAAATTCAGCGAGTTCATCAGCAGTTTCCTCCGCCCAAGAATCTATGACAGATTCGGTTATAGGGGTTACAACAGATGCCGTTTCCGAGGGTCTTTTCTCCTGCTTTGGCAGCCACCCCCCGTTGCCGTCCGGTTCGATGGCGAACACCTCCCCGAAGTTGTACCCGAGGGAAATCTCCGCGCGAAGCGGTGCCTCCCAGGACTTGGGGGTGATTGACTCCATCATGCCCTTGTGCCAGGGCAGGTACTCCCTAAGCAGGGAGGGATCCGGGGGGACCCACATATCCATTTCATCGTGGAGGGTCAGCACCGTGTAGATCCCCGAACCGTGCCACCGGCCGCCGGGGCGCATGGTGGCCTTCCATGCCTTGATTAGCAGTATGCGCTTCCACAGGCCGCCCTGGCCTTGGATTAGCTGGTTGACGCATGTTTTTGCGCCAAGCTTGCGGAGCCGCTTGTTTAGGGATTCGAACCAGGGCTTTACCCTGCGCTCGAACCCTTCAAGGTTGGTGACGTACCCCCGGAGCTTGCCCTCCTGCACGACCCGTTCCTTCCAGGCGTACAGGCTGGACAGCCCGGACTTGTACTTGGCGAGGAACGCCCTGCACTGATCCATGGGCCAGCCGGTTTGCTCCGCCAGTACCAGCTCGGGGTTTTCAAGCTCAAACATGATTCCAAAATTGGCCGACTTGCAAACCTTACGCTCGTTGCCATCGGGATCACGGCCATATACCAGCCGACCAGTGGCTTTATGCAAGTCTTCCCCCCGTTTAAGAGCCTCTATCCATGTGCGTTCGTTTGCAAGGTTTGCCGGGATCACGAGTTCCTCCTGGGCAAAGTCGGAATTGACGAACCACCCCTCCCCATGCCCAGGCTTGCCGAACATCTTGCGGATGTTTAGCGCCGGCGACCCGGCCTCCACGCAGTACTGGCCCCGCTCGCCGTCGGGGAGCCATTCAATCTGGAAGATGTCTGGATTGAAGTTGAGTTCCCTGAGCACCTGTTTAGGTTTTGGCACGCATTGGATCGAGAGACTGGCGTAGTAATCGTAAGCCTTGTTTTTTATGGAATATTTGCCGGCCGCAAAGCGCAATGTTGAAACGGAAGCATCCCGGAAGTTTAGACGAATGGGTTTGTTGGCCTTGCCCATTTCGTACATTGGGTTGACGTAGCTTGAAAGCTGCTTGTTGATCTTGGATGCCCGTATCATAAGCTCCGCGGGGCGGCACCCGCCGGGGGCCTTGATTAACGCCAGCAAGTCGTCCTCCCCGGTACCCATAATTGCTTCTCCCGTCTTCTTGTTTGGCTGGCAACGCCGGCCCGTGTCGTAACCGAGCCGGAAAAACAGCGCGGATTTTTGAGGTCCGCTGTTTAAGTTTATGAGGCCGTAATCCTTGTAGAACTCCTTCTTGACCTCCTCCAGGGCGGCGTTAAGCTCCCTCCGAAGTTTGGCGGCCCAATCGAAATCGACGTGCTGGTGCTGCTCCATGAGCGAGAACAGCGCGGACGAACACTCCCTGTGCAACTGGAGCATGAAGGGGTAGTGCTTTTCATAAATCCTTACAAGCAGCAAACCAAGCTCCACCGTTGCGTAGGCATCCAGGCAGCCGTACCTGATTACCGTGAGGGGGTCGGCCTTTAGGATATCCTCGAAGATACCCTTTTCCTCCTCGCTATCGCCCCACATGGGCAGGCCAAGGTACTGGTGGCCTAGCAGCTTTAGGCTGAGGCCGGACTTGACGTTCGTATCCAGGCCCCAGAAAAGCAAATGGGTGTTGTGCACGTTTAGGAAAGCCCCCTCCCTGAAACCGCGGGTGTGCATTAGCACCTGCTGGTCATACCGCCGGTTGTGCATGACGGGATCCCTGCACCCCAGCACGGCCCGAACTACATCATCCAACTGTTCGTCCGTTGCCAGGTTTGCCGCCTGCCCCGGGGGGAGGAAACCGCGGTAGTAGAAGCCCACGTAGTTGCGGTTGCCGGGCAAACCTACGTTGACGGTTACAATCTGGCACTCCGCGAACTTTAGGGAAGTGGTCTCCGTATCCAGGCCGACAATGCGTTCGTTTTGTATGTCCGCTATGAGGGCTTCAACATTACTTTTTTTGATTACGTTAAGGCTGGGCTTGAAACCGATACGGGGGGGTATTTTTTGCAGCCCCAGTTTGGGCGGGTACCAGGGTTCGTAACCCAGGGATTTATTGACGGGGGGTAATGCCATGTTGGGAACTACAGGCATCCCCCACACACAAACTAAAATGTAAAACCTTAGCCGGGTTGCCTATGCCGTATATTGGCTAGGCCGCAAACCTAATCCTTGCGCCCCTGGTAGCCCCGTCGATAAGCCGGATTTCCGGAACGCTGCCCAGGAAGGCCCGCACAACCTTGGTCTCCGCCCTGGGGATATACCCCAGGGTGTAAATGCCCCTGCCGCCGTTGACCATGACCTTTACCGCTATCGCTTCCGGATCGTGCGGGCAGTCGGGATCCGGCACAAGCAGGACGATGATGCTTTTGGGGTTATATGTCGAGAGTTTTGCAAGTGCCGCCTGCCGGCTGCCGAAGGACACGCCGGTTACCGGCAACTCTATACCGCCGTTTTTTACTATCGCCCAGGCTTTGGTGAACGCCGCCTTTCTTGACATGCCCTTGGACAGCCTATTTCCCAACCCGCAGGCACTGGAGGCGGCCGCCCGGCTTGCGGCCTGTTTTTCGGTCGGCGGCTTCGGGCTTTCCGAGGCGGCCCATTCGAAGGCGGCAATCTCCGCGTCGAGTTCGGCGATTTCCGCCTCCGTCTCGCGGATCGCCGCCTCGGTGTCGGCGATCTTTTTTGCGTAGATGGCGCGATCCTCGCCGTCCGGTTCCCCCGCGTGCCATTCCGTGTACCGCGCCAGATCGTCACGCAACGCGCCGAGCCTTTCGTCAATATTGAGGCCGCCCCGGTAGGGGGTTTCATTGCCCACGCCCCATAGCCCATGGGCTATCTCGGTTGCGAGTTGCGCATCCCGTTCGATGTGCCTGTAGTTTAGTTCCATTGCCTAAGCCCCCTACCCAAGTGTGTTTCATTAAGAATCACATTGTTTTTGATAGCAAGAGCCTAGCAAACCGGTAAACTGGCCGCAAACGGAAACCTAGCCGAGCTTTGCCACTTCGAAGGGGTAGGTAAACAGGGCTTGGTTCCAAGAGTAGGTTACGCCGTTGACCTCCTTGCCGGAGGATGCCGTTACGGGCGTGGCCTCCAGCTTTATCCCCCATAGGTCGGAGAGGTAGCGAAGGCCGAAGGGGCGGGCGCAGGCGTGGCAGTAGACATTGTTGGCATTAAGCTGGGCCGAAGGATTGCGATCCGACCCGTGAACGGGGCAGTGGCATTTTTTCCCTATACCCCCATTGGCGGGGACAAGCCCCTTTAGGCGCATCGCCTCCTCCAAAGTCACCGGCACCCCCCTAACAAAACGACCCGTTTCAGGGCCCTTGGTAACCCCCACCTAACCTGCAACGGCTTATGTGGGGGTTTTAGGTTTGGACTTAAAAGGGAACGATGCAAGACAAAATGCGCGAACCCTTACCGCATATTTCGTAAAAAGTCGGCTATGCCTATATCCATGTCCGCCAACCTTTCCAGGGCTGCGCGGTTCCTGAGCACAAACCCCTTTATCTGCTGGATCTCCTTGCTGGAAAGTTCATGCCCCCCGATAACCCGTGGTTCGTCCGCTATAGTCATTGTGACGAAAGTGCGGGTAAGGGGACGGTTTCCCCTATCCGGCTGAAACTTGATGCGCTTGCCGTGGCCGCCCCCTACATAGTCCAGGCTGTCATCCACGTAGATGTTGACGGGAAGGCCGGTGTCTGCCTTGCGGAGAGTGGCCATGCCGAAAATGGGTTCGTTACCCCGAGCCTCGGCGTTTGCTTCCTTCAAAGCCCCAAACAATTCACCCCACATAAAAACCCCCTGATACCGGACACTACCACAGGTACGCCGTTTCAACTACCCGGAAACCCGGCCAAGGTTGTGGGAAACGTCATGCACCCTGCGCCTCCCGCTTGCAACGGGCGACGAACCGCGCAAGGTCGGGATCTCCCTGCGTGTTTAGTATTTCCAATTTGGTGCGCTGCACGGTGAGCCTATCCCCCTGCGCCGGCAGGGGGATGGTGGGCACCTTGGTCTGGTAGAGCAGGCCATCGGCGCAGCAGACCTGGAAAGTTGACAGTTGTTTGCCCACCCTGAGTGGCTTGCCCACGACCCACACGTCCAGCGTTTGGTTCGCCACGCGCCAGCTTAGGGCTTTGGTATATTTGGCAAGCCATTCCGGGGTTTCACGGTGAAGCTCCGCAAGGCCGGGGCCGATTAGTTGACCGTTCTCATCGGGTTCGCAGAACACCTCCAGCCCCCAGATGTCGAAGTAGACGCGGCCGCCTTCCTCTCGGGTTATCTTGTACCGATAAACATCTTTTCGCAGCGGTTCGCTGTAAAGATACCCTAAATTACCCATGACACGTACTACAGGGAAACCAGGGTAAAGCCTTACTTTTTCCTGCGTTCAAGGAATTTGGTAACGATATATGTTATAAAAATAGTGAGCGCATAGGTAAGCCACCTGTAAAAGTCTTCGCTTATCATCAAGAGCAGTTCGTTTCCCGAACAATTCCCAGCATACCTCGTAACCAGAAAAACCACAGCCATGAAAATGACGACAATTAAAAAAAAAACCCCGGATGGGTAACAACCTGAACCAGATTGTCGAGCATAGTTGTAACCGAAATACGTCGTCTACGCACGGTATAAAAAGGCTCAATTTCAGGATAATCGATCTCTGCCGACGGGGATTCCAAAGTTTTAGGTGCGTCTTGATGTGGTGGCTCGTCTGTCTCGGTTAAGGGCGATTCAGGCTGGCTCACTTTCTACCCTATCTGGACGAGGTCTGCCAGAATATCTTCGTCACGTAAAAACGGAAGGCCTGTGCTCCATGCCTTGTACCATGCACCTTCCGAGTGATGAGTTAGCCGGGACAACCCAATGCCACTGTAAGGAAGGCTCTGGCTCCATACTTTTTTCAGAAGTTTTTCCAACAAAGGATCATCCTCCTCTCTTATCGAATAGGCAGGATTTCCCCCGTAACCAATTATTCCGCCTGATCCGAAACGCTTGTAGGTATGGTAAACAGTTTCAAGTACTGGGCCATACTTCCACACCGAAAACCTCTCCGAAAATATAGCTATACCAGATCCTTGCAGATAATCCCGGTACAGAAAATAGAGCATTTTCTGCATCTTCATAGAGGTTATTCTTTCTTTTTGCTGGTAGGCGAGGGAAAGGAAATTATTTGACATATAAATCGGGTTATACATACCGACCTCCCATACTAACGCACCCCAACAAGAACAGAATCGACTTTTGATTACAAAACAGCCTACTTTAAGGATACCGCAAGGCTGGCTGGTTTGAAAGCAATTTTTCGATGCTGGTAAAAATCACAGGTTATCACCCTGACCCAGCCAACCCCCTGTTTGCGCGATGCACGTCGGAGGGGGAGGCTGGCTTTAGGAACCGCCTGTCCACCCTAAGCACTTCTCCAAAGGCGGGCGGGGTGTCCGTCATCGGCAACCGTACAGTGAAATCACGATTAGCAAAGGCAACCAGAGCAATATGATTTTTACGACCTCGCCGGACGATCCCCTTGTACAAAACCGGAGTGCCGTCCGTAGAAATGATGCGCTCTTTAGTAACACGTTTTACATCCTTGGGATTGGCCAAGGTTAGCAGGCCGGGAGAGACCCGCACCTTGGCCCCGATTTCGACCGGAGCGTCCGCCTGGACATCCGCCGAGTACCAGGTGCCGTTGGCTGTGTACAGCATACGGCACAGCAACGAGTCGGGCTCCCGTATAACGCCCATTAGCGTGCATTCCACCATAGGCGTTACTACAGGCTAGACCAGGCTTTGAAGGTTGTCGGGGGTCAACTCCGACGCATTGGCCAGGACGCGATGTCCATTGTGCCAGACGACACCCCCGTACCTATCCGCACGGGCCTCCACTCGCCGGGTGTAGTACCACTTGTACCCCCTGCCCAAGATGCGGGAGCCTATGAGATTGTGCATGACGGCAGACCAAAAGCCCACCCAAAGAAGATAGAGGGGCCCCATGCGGTGGGAGTCCACGCTATGGCCCAACTCATGCCGCTCCGTAACCCGGTTGAACACGGGATCCAGGATGGTGAAGAACCCGAGGGAAATACCCCAGCGACCGTTGGCCCTAGAGGTGCGATAGACCCGTATCCAGCGGTTGCACCACCGCACGGTGTGGGTATACCTTGCCCGCGTGAGCAGTATTAAAACCCCTGCCAGAATGTGCTGCGGCAACTGCCACCAAAAAAGAAAGAAGTACTTCATACCGTAAGGGTAAAGGGAAACCACCTTCACGGCCGGCGCATTGGCAAGATAAGGAAAAGGCCGCCCTAGGGCGGCCCTGAATTTACGCAAAAACGTCGTAATCCTTATACAAAATCCTGCCAAATTCCTTGACCCTTGTAAGGATACGGGGCAAATTTAACGTAGAAGGATCAATATCCTGATCCCTTAGAAGCTCCCTAATCTTGTCTAGCTGTATATAA
>Ga0209755_10009846_pt1 | contig 10072 bp, 6 predicted proteins | sample TergutCo191P1_FD_187301 | JGI IMG/M metagenome (GOLD analysis project Ga0209755, IMG submission 187301) | Cornitermes sp. P1 segment gut microbial communities from Petit-Saut dam, French Guiana - Co191P1 (SPAdes) (version 2) | ecosystem: Host-associated > Arthropoda: Insects > Digestive system >...
CAGAAGCTGCATCTACTTCCATCCTCAGGTGGCAGGGATAAGGAAATGAACCTACTCTGGTAGACCCCTCAGAAAGAGTTACCCTCTGTCACTAGGCTCTGTGATAGAAGTTCTGTTACCACCTACTTGGCATGCTTCCCACCCTGGCAGAATTTGGCCTTTCCTTGTCAGCATTCTATGCTGAAGGCAACTGTAGGAGAAGCCCATCTTATCAGTATGGCATATACCCTGCCTTCCTCTCACCCCTGCCACTCCACCAACATTACTCCCTTGGGATTGGCATGGTGAAATTTTTGTACTACCATTATGGGTAGGTAATCACTAATGTACAATCCAGAAAAATCATGTTACTTTCACTATTTTTTTTTAATGGGTCAGACCACAGATTTTGAGTGAATGACGTGGTAAAATTATGCTTCAAAGAACAGTGCACCCAGTGCACTTGCAAATGGTTTGTATTAGCATTTTATTAGGAGGAGAGCAAATGAACAATACATGCAGGAAAACTGTTCATACATGAGTAATGTCTGGAGGTTTCACAGTGTAATGATTGATGTCATGTAGGCTGAAATGTATATGTTATGAAACCATTTTTGGACAGACAGGCAGTCAAATGTGGTTGGTTTTTCAAACTGTATTTAATATACTGGATGAAAATATAATACCAAAAATAAAACTATATGGAGAGGAGTCCTTGATATTCTCCATCTATAATGTTCACAAACCCTATCACTGGACTCCATCCTGGGCCACATAAACCCAGTCCAGACCTTCTCATCCTATTTCTTGCAGACCTCTTTTAATAATATCCTTCCATTCAAGCTTGGATCTTCAAAACCGTGTCTTTTCTCAGGTTCCCTGAATAAAAATTTTGTATGCTAGAAGTATGCAACAGAATTCAAATCTTACGAACCGTCCATTGATAGAAGCATTTATATGAGTGCTGACTGTAGTTATCATTTTGTACATAAAAATATATGTATCAAACTGAATATACTGCAACAATGAACAGTAACAATTCCACATTCTACATACCTGGAATAGATGAAGGACTTTGGTTAATGGGTGGGGAAGCAGACGGCGACATGTGAGGACTGGTGAGGGGCGAAGTTCCCAACATATGCTGGATATGAAGAGACTGCCTCATCTGAAGCTCAGCCTGAGTTTGGGTACTGCTGTGTCTCTGAAAACACAAATATGCAATACATAGTTTGGGTAACACTGTCTCTCTGCAACTGTAAATAATAAATACTGAATAGCTATTGATAGAAAAGATATACCCATAGTTGTCTTTTTATTTCAAGCCTGAAGCTTTACGCACCTCATTCATATTCAAGTACCCTTCAAGCCAGTGTGCACATAACCACAATTAGATCAATAGTTTGTATATTTATTGGCAGCACATACTTTGTTTACTTATGTGAAAGTACTGAAAAATTGGAGCATCCACTGCACATAATTTGAAGATACTTCTGCAGGTATGTATGAACAAAAATTTTCACGTAAGGTGAGTAAAAGCAATGTGCCATGTTTAAGATAAGAGTACTATTATTCAAAGAATTTAAGATTTTCATAAAAAAAAGCACAAATTCCCACTAGATTTGCACTTACGTAAATCAATTCACAATAAAAATCAAGACAATATATTGTATAGAACTGCAATTAATTGGGTGTGTGAGAAGTTCATAGTTTTACTAATCAAATAAAGCAATTTAGTATTGGGTCATGACATGGTTCAGGCAGCTAGTGACTGACCTCTCACTGTGGAATTCTGGGTTTGATTCCAAGCCATTCCACATGGGATACGTGGTACACAAAATGACACTAGGAAAGATCTTCTGCTGGGTACTTAAATTTTCCATTGTCAGTATCATTCCACCAGTGCTCCGTATTCATCCATCCATCCACCTACCACTGATGCTACATATCTTAGCAATGACAGCATCATTAAATAAGACTTAAAAAATTCAGTACTTATATCTCTGATACCAATACAGAACATTCCCAGCATTCATTTACCTGCTGCAACTGTTGGTATTCCTGCTGAAGAGCCTTCACATTGGCCTCTTTGTCTCCAGCTGCAACATGTGTATGAGGGTAGCTATGCAAGTGGTGCTGAGGGCTTGACCTGTACTGTGAACCCAGTCCTGTTGCACATCCCTCACTGGCTCGTCGCACAGGGCTGTAGCGTTCCAAAGGAAGATGTAAACTGTTAACTTCCTTGAAGCTTTCCCGCCCTGAAACAAAGGGAGCAAGAATGAATAAATATCGTAAATTGTGAAACAATATAGCCCTAGATGTAAAACAAGTAACATGCACACATCATGCAAACCATGTGCCCAAATGGCACAGTCTCAACTAAAAAAAGGAGATATGCAAGACCAACCAGGAGACAAAGGGGGAGTAGGCATGTCTGGCACAGTGTGGGGGGGAGGTGTTAACTATAGGGTGACTGTTGTTGGGAATGACAGTTTTGTTACTACCCGCAGACAGACATCAACCATTCTAAGTAGTGTGTAGTGGGAAAGTGTGCTATGTGAATTCGTTCGAGATGGGTGATAGCAGCTCATCATTTGCTGTGAATCTTGCATGTGAATGTGCCTATTGAGTTCCCAGCTGTGATCATCTCCTTGGCATTATCCTTCAAAAAGTAATACACTTCTGTTACTTTTGTGTTTAGTTCATGTAACAAAACTTTCACTTGACTTCATGACAACAGTCAACATCTATCGAGAGTAAATAATAAGTTTGTGGTCTTATGACACCGTGCAGTCTGGTATATGAGTACCACTGTTTTGGAGAAACTTGCTGCCACCTTCTTGACCTTCTTACCTCCATCTCCTGGGTATACCAGTTCCCAAAATAATGGCTAAATTCCCACAGTAGTAAACAGACTACAAGATCAAAATGCATCACAGGGGTCTTACAGCAATGAAATATTTTTCTCTACCTGATGTTTTGAATGATGTTTATGCACTTGACATTAAAGAAGTATGGGGTTAATCTAGATAATATTTAAAAACTGAGTGCCTACCTCACAGAATATACACCGCGCATCCTTTAATAAATCAGGGGCTGCTCAGGGAAAGAAGCACCAATGATTGTAACGACTACATAAAACATACATTATGCTGTCTGAGTTAAGCACAGACAAATCATATACATTATACAGTAACCCATATGCATTAAAGGGTTAGTATGACAAGAAAAAACTAATTACATCTTCTTAATGCCAATACACCTGCCACCAGCAAAACAGTCCATGCTATGTCCAAAGAGTACATACCTCTGCTGTTGTTCTCCTGAACAGTTGGGAGACCTGAGGGTTTCTTGGGCCTGGGATAAGCTTTACTGCGAGGCACAGTGACAGGGATGGTGGTGCCTGCTGAGTGCAGGTTTGGAGGTGTGTATTGGCGGTTCATCCGAGCCTCCACTTCCATCACAAGTTCGGGGCTAATCACTGACAGTCAGCAGCAGCATGCAGTGTGTGTCACACAACGTAAACAACCAACCAACAACAACCAAAAACCGAGCGAGCCCAAAACAACCAGGTGGCAGGGTGCCGAAAAAAAAGATAAACACATAATCAAGGCAAAATGAAACACACACAACCAAACAAATAATTAGTGCATGAATATCATCACATCAACAAAAGTTGTTTATTAACAAATTCTACTATTTAATCTTTGGTTATGATGTGTAAGGAGGTGGATTACATTACAGTTGATCTTCACAGGGAAGTGGATATTATGAGTAGGGAGTTTTGGAATGTGACAACACATAGGATTGTGTAAAAGTACCAACATTTCGCAGCAATCTTGGAAGAGGACATCCCGTTGTGTTAAAGTACAATATTAAAACGAAATAAAATGTGTACTCCGTCTGACACAACTTTCTTTTTATTTCATTATTTCCAATGTTGGCTACTAGTTTCTGCCTGAATAGCCCATCATCAGGCCAAATATTTATAAAAACTTAAAAATGCTGGTGCACATAATATAATTCATCTATATCAAGGGGATTACACTCACATTCATATTATTCTTTACAATTAATACCAACTGTAGTTGTGTTATCTGTGGTAAGTTTTTTGATATGAGTACTGCACATGTATTATCACATTTTTTGTTGATTAATGACTTAATTTTAAAATTGTAGATAGTTTTGAAGACACAAAGTATAAAATGTGTTATAAAGATTTTATGTGTTTTTATATAACATATATATTGTCACCTTAGTAAAACTGGTAAAATTATAAAACTGTTGTTCAGATCTTGTCTTCAGCTGCTGTATACCAGGTTGAAATTCTACATATTCTTAGTAAAACTGAGTACTGGAGTTGTATACTGTTTTGCTATCAGTTTCAGAGCTGGGTATTGTATATGCCGCGTTGTGTTATTTTGGCGAAGTATTAACTCCAGTATAAAATGTGGATTCTTTTGATATAATCATCACACTGGAAGTATACAATAAAGTTTAATTAATTTAGACTATTTAATCTCCTACGCAAGGGCGTATACAGTCATAAAATATTTTACTTACACTTTACTGTAAGTAAAATATTTTATGACTCTATACACACTTACACTTCACTTAAGTAAAACATTTTATGACTTTATACACCCTTACACAGGAGATTAGTCTAAATTAATTAAAGTTTATTATATACTTCTAGTGTGATGACTGTCTCCAAAGAATTCACATTTTATACTGGAGTTAATACACTGCCAAAACAAAACAACGCAGCATATAAAATACCCAGCTCTAAAACCGAGAGCAAAACAGTATACAACTCCAGAACTCATTTTTACTAAGGATATGTAGAATTTCAACCTAGTGTACAGCAGCTGAAGACATGATCTGAACAACAGTTTTATAATTTTACCAATTTTACTAAGGTGACAATATATATGTTATATAAAAACACTTAAAATCTTTATAACACATTTTATACCATGTATCTTCAAAACTACCTACAATTTTAAAATTAAGCCATCAATCAACAAGAAATTTGATAATGCATGTACAGTACTCATATCAAAAATTTACTACAGACACAACTATAGCTGCTATTAATTATAAAGAACAATATGAATGTGAATGGGATGCTCATGATATAGACGAATCATATTACATGCACTGACATTTTTAAGTTTTTATAAATATTTACCCTGATGATGGCCTATTCAGGCCAAACTAGTAGCCAACATTTGAAACAATAAAATAAAAAGGAAGTTGTGTTAGATGGTGTACATACGAGTATTTTATTTCATTTTAATATTTCACAGCAACCTGCTGCCTCTATCTCATACCCTAGTCATGCAGGCAGCAGGTTCTTCTGAAATGTTGGTACCTATATACCAAACTATATGGCATCACATACTAAAGGATTGTTGTCTTAGAAAGAAATTAAATTCAGTAACATAACAAATAACTGAAGATATTTATCTTAGTAATTAACCAACTTGATGCACAAAATTTTTTTGTTTTATAATAAGTTTATTTCATGCCTTTGCATGTTTCGAGCACCATGTGCTCATCATCAGGAGGTCAAAATTGTATTATACAGCCTCTGGTATCATCACACCTATTGTGCTTGAAACATGCAGAGGCATGAAATAAACTTATTGTAAAACAAAAAAATTTTGTGCATCAATTTGGTTAATTACTAAGATAAATATACTGAGATGCATGGTCAACAAAACATAAAAAAACTGAAGATATCTTTGAGATATTTAAAAATACAATTTCATCTCTGGCAGAAGCAGTGATTTTGCCATTTCTAAGGTACAATTTCAGCAAAGAAATAATGAATGATACAAAAAAATGCAGAATAAGCAGTCCTTGACAGGCACCCATAATGTGAGAAACACATACACTGCTAAGTTCAGCAGTTTCATATTATGCTACAGAAGTTAGCATGCCATATGCATAAAAACTTAAGTGTGCACAACAAAATTTGTATGAGAGCAAGAAATATTTTTGCAATTTTCAGCTAATATTGTACTTACCAGAGGAGCAGATGGTGTTCAGAACATTCCACCCTACTCTGATCGCAACAATTTTCGATCATATGAGATCTGGTTTCCATAGCAGTTTTGTTGGGGATTAAGGTCTCCTAGGATGTGATGTGTCACGGGGTTAGTGTTTCTGAGATATTTGCAGCAGCATAGTGCAGTGATAAGAGCTGAGGTATGCAAGGTATCAGCCCTTGAAAATGGAAGCACTACATTCCCAGGTAATGTTTAAAGTGCCAACCCAGCAGAACAGCATCACATCCAAGAAGACCTGAACCCTTAATTAGGAGACTCAGAAGACAAGAGAAAGTAACATACACAAGTAAATGGAGGAGAATCCATTTTCAGAAGCTAACAGTTACTCAGGTGACAAAGAAGTTACCTCCATTTGGTACGACTTGAAGGCTGATAACTGTGTTCACAAGAACCTACCAGTAGACTCTTACACCAGAAGAATCAAGTCTACACTCTCATACCCAGTTTCTTCAATACCCTGTCTTACACCAGAAGAATCAAGTCCACGCTCTCACACCCAGTTTGTTTAAAACTCTTTCACCAGAAGAATCACATCCAGTGCTTTAAACTCTTATACCAGATGAATCAAGTCCACGTTCTCATACCTAATTTCTTCAAAGTCCCGTCTTCGACCAGAAGAATGAAGTCCACACTCTCACACCCGGTTTCTTCAAAACTCTTGTGCCAGAAGAATCAAGTCCACACTCTCACACCCATTTTCTTCAGTACCCAGACTTACACCAGAAAAATAAAGGTCACATTCTCACTCTCAGTTTCCTCAGTACTCATTCAATATTAAACTCCCATCTATGCCTAGCCTTCCAAGTGGTGCTTCCACTTTGGTTGTCTAAGTACAATTCTGTAAATATTTCTCATACTGCCATGTCCCACTCACCTCATTCTTCCTCAAACACTGCAGGAGGATGTGGATAAATCCTGTCACTTCCTCTCTCATAGGCCCACCCCAAAATATTCTCTTCAGCACCCTCTTATCAAAGGTCAGAGATCAAGTTTTATCTAGCATATTTCCATTAAATTTCAGTCTCCTATGACACTCTTAGGGCTTCACATTTAATATATTCAACTTTGCCTTTCATGTTCTATTGCTGACCTCACTCTAATTATGTCACACTATGTCAAAAACCAGTGAATTTAGAATACATCAGCACAATTTAATAAGCAATGAGTACAAGTAGCATGCATATAATTATATATAATACTTCAGCTGTGCACTTAAATATCAGGCTGGTTCCCAAACCAATGCCAATTCTGCACCAAAAAAATAAAAACTAATTGTTTTTTAAATTTTTTTTGCAGTGTCTTCAGTAACTACATTTTCCAGATCAGACAGAAATATTCCCAGGTATTTGCTGTGCAGACAGAAAAATAGTGAAATATTTTTTAAATATTGAAAAATGGGAAAGTACTTTGTAAAGAGTATACTACAAGTACCAAATCAGTCTAAAAGTACTACTTCAGCTATTATATGCAAAATTTTATTCTGATATTACAAAACATATTAATAGTCACTGTTTGAAGTTCTCTTTACCTTCTGTCCACCCTTTCTCTCATATATCTCTTATCATCAGTAGTTTCACTACATCACAGCTGGCAGTACTTATAGACTCTTGTAATTTGTGGAAACATTTCAGTCTGTCTCAATAAAATAATAAGTTATTTCTGAAACTGTGTGGCAAATCTGCTTGTGGCACTTAACAGTAACAACATGTACTGGTGGATAAATTCACCTGTCACACCAGAAAGGTTACAAACCACTTCCAATTATGTGTCACATGCTTCATAACATATAATTTAGTATTAAGCCTTTGGAGATGTGTGACACACATGCTGCACCATACAGTGTGATGCCCATAGTACCTAGTGGCACAGCATATTAATCAGCCAATTACGGCCATTCTTGTACAGTCCTCTTGAGATCCTTTCCTGCCCCCATTATCCTTCGCAATTATGGTTTTGACCAACAGAGTGGGAAGGATGTTGTTTATTCAAAATGTCTCCTCATCCTCCTGTTCATCTGTTCTACCCTAAATATGATTTAGCAGTGCTTCTATGGTGTAATCTGTCAGGCGGCCTGCCTGCTTACTCAAGAGATGTGCTTCTTACTGCTTTCAATGTGGTCCAGTATCAACAAAACTTGACAGCAGCTTATACATTTCTAAATTCCCCACACACAAATGTTTAGTGGCATAACACAATATTCACTGATCAGACCCAACATCAAAAAGAAAAAGAAAAACTTGGGGAAAGCAAAAGTCACAATTTATACCTACAGGAGATATTATGGAGGCACTTTAGGAACAGTCCTGGCCCACTCTGAAAAGAATCCTGGGGGAATAAAGTGCAACATCCAGCCTTTAATGCCATTAAAACTTCCCAAATCCACCAACGAAACATTATTCATAACACAGCTTATACATCTATTTCAAACTGGCTAGATTGGTAGTATCTTCTCAGTGGTGTTTTGTCTACAGTGGCACATAAGAAAGCAAAGTACTTATATACAGTTAGTTTCAATCATGAAGTACATGCTTGATGTCATTTGCTTTTTTATTTCATTATTTAATGCTCAACATGTTTTGGATGTTAATACATCCATCCTCAGGAGTTTGCGACTTATTTGTTGAGTTATTTCGTGGGCTGTATTGCTCTGTAAAGATGGAAGTTTTTGCATTAGCGTTCTTATTTAGTGGCGAGTGTTTAGTCATGACGTGTGTGGTTGTTTTAGAAAACGTGTTTCTGCAAATATTGGCTGCTGCAGTATCTTATCATTATCGAGTTTTCTTTGTGTGTAGTATGTTTTTTGATGATGTTTTCTGAATATGTTCTGATGTCATGTATATGAGCTTACACATACCTGGTGCGATGTGTGTTGGTGTTACATTGTGGTTTGGCTGGGGTGGTGTGCATTAAATAATGAAATAAAAAAGCAAGTGACATCAAGTTGGTCTCTCTTTATTCAACTATCAAGATGATGCACGGTCCAATAAACATAACATGAAGTACATATCTATGTCAGTGCTTTCCTAATGTGGTCTACACATGATCAAGCAATCTGCACAACAGAGGCTGCTGTAGAACAGGGTATTGAAAGATGGTAAAATCCACACGTATTAGTGACTCTACACACCAGCACAGCAAATACTCCAGAGGTATTGCAATTCTTCGGCAGCATTTTAGCCCCTCATTTTTATAAAAAACTGCACCCACAATGTTTCATTTCACTAACTACAAATTTTCAGTATTTCTTTCTTCTAAATTTTGAGCTGTCCAAAAATATATGGGACAAAGTGCAGAGAAGTGTGAGTGAAAACTGAGCTGAAACTGGAGATTAAAGATGTGATGACAGTGAATCTTACATAAAAAAAATAAGATGCTGCTGTGAGCTATCACTAACAAGTCATTTTGCTTTAGACTGAAGTTTTACGTTACAGTTACTACAATGTTACACCTAAAACCAATTCCACAAACCCCCTTATCTTTCTAATTCCACATCTGATATTTAAAACAAGCAGCACATCTGTAACAATATTAATAAGTGTTAGAACTTCCTCTTTCATCTCATAACATCCGACTCCATATGTTGGACACCCTGTGTGACCAAAATGTTTTCTATCAGAGGTGTGTGTTATTTAATGATTCTGCAGTTGGTGAAATTACAGGCAGGTCTCGTTTTACATGATTTCTTTTTGCACACTTTCGCAATAATGTGGTTTGAATATTTACGCCATTTTTTGAATTGATGTACAATTTTTGTTTTAATGTGATTTTGCATAGACAATACGTGATAATCTTTAATTTAACATGATTTAGCATACATGATCTGTAGCCACTCTTGTCTTATGTTGGAGGCTACCAGACAGTGACATCAATGTTATGCCATCAGTCACATGTATGGATTCATTAAAATGGTGACATAATCAAGCGGCTGTCATAGTTCACCCTTCAACAGCAACAGCTTATGTTAACAAAATCAGTGAGAATCACCTAGTGCAATCAAAGTGAAAAATCAGTATTGAAGA
>Ga0209755_10009847_pt1 | contig 10071 bp, 11 predicted proteins | sample TergutCo191P1_FD_187301 | JGI IMG/M metagenome (GOLD analysis project Ga0209755, IMG submission 187301) | Cornitermes sp. P1 segment gut microbial communities from Petit-Saut dam, French Guiana - Co191P1 (SPAdes) (version 2) | ecosystem: Host-associated > Arthropoda: Insects > Digestive system...
ATTCTTCTTTCGGGGTAACGGAGTCTGTATTCGTTCATGGCAGCACTTGCATTACCATCGCAATATCCGTAAACATAATGCATATCGCAGTATTCAACGTGGGAAAACAGAAAAGGCATTTTAGCACCTCAAATTTAACCAAATCACTGTCTTGCAATCACAAACGCAAAACGTATGTTAGCACCTCAAAGTTAACCAAATCACTGTCTTGCAATCACAAACGCAAAACGTATGTTAGCACCTCAAAGTTAACCAAATCACTGTCTTGCAATCACAAATGCCAAACGTATGTTAGCACCTCAAAGTTAACCAAATCACTGTCTTGCAATCACAAACGCAAAACGTATGTTAGCACCTGAAACGTAATCAACTCACTGTCTTACGCTCCCCAAGGGTACTGCATGACTGTCACGTGCAGGTCAAGCAGATCCGAGGAATAGGACGTCACGGATAAAGGACGATGTCTGCAGTTACATCTTCTGCAGTGTAGAATGACCGATGATTTGGAGTTGACCTAGGGTGTAGATCAACATGACCGCTCCTGTGATACCTTGTAGTCACTTCCCCCATGCTGTGGATGGTGAGATGTAGAAGGCCCACTTCCTCATGAAGTGAGATCAGAATTGGATTGAAATGGCACGTCTCCATGTTGCAGATGTTTCTTCTTGAATGGTGCAACGCTGTAGCCTACAGTTGTCTGTTGTGGACAATCGTCAAATCAGTGGAAGAGTCAGTCTTAAAATAACCCACTAGTTTTGAGTGCCATTAGAAGTCTTGGTACTTCCACCATGTGTTCTCCAATTGCTTGTGGTGGCTCTTATTCATTGAACATTAGAATGTGGTAGCACATTACATGGTTGCTTCCCTCCATGGGAATTCACTGCATCCCTATGATATTGTTTAGAATTCTTCATGAAGGAATAGTATTGATCCTTGAGTTGTTCGAGCTTGTGTTCCATTGCATGTAATCTTTGCCCTGCAGAGGCGAGAAAATGCAGGTTGCTTGGAATCCTTTGTTGGCAGTTTAAAAACAAATGTACCATCTTGATGGGTCGTGTGTGTGTTGAAGTGTTTACGGGCTTGTTGCCTCGACAAGGAGGATTGCTCCATGGATTCCACTTATACTGTTCGTCAGGTAGTTTGATATCCGTGGGAATTTTTCAGGTACTTGTATCCAGCTTGGTGGATGGTGTTGTACCAGTGATGTTAGACAAGATGGCAGTCAAGTGTTTTTTGCCAGCCTGTATGTCTAGACTTTAACTGTATTGGAACACTGGTGTTGCAGTGTTTACATTACTAATGCCCTTTGTGGGTGAATGTGTCTGGGTCTTCGTTAACCTCAAACGTAAATATCTCTGTGATGAAATGTGACTGAGAAGCACTGTCTAATAATACTCTGCATGGAATATGCTGACCAGATTTATTTTGAATTTCAACAATGGCTGTTGCAAGTAAAATATGATTTCTGGGTTTGCCCTTGAATAAACAATACGTATTGACTCTTGCAGTTGGGTTGCCCTGCGCACCTGCAGTGTTTACAGACCTGTCATTTACTGATTGAGTTTGTCTGGTCATGTGTAACAAAGTATGATGTGACATCGACGACACCTGCGTGTTGAAGATGTGTGATGCTAAATATACAGTTGCAAGCAATTGAAGTAGTCATGAAGTAGTCATGATTGCTTGGCATAGTTGAACCGCTAACTGTTCTGCATTTTGAGAAATTTGTCACATTTAAACAATCTGTGTGATCCATTACATAAGGGGCATTGTAACTGCGTTGCTACGTTGCAATAAAGTGATTTACTGACCTTAGTTCCAGCTGGGTGTGAAGAGTGGAACTGTAGTACCTGCCTTCAATGACTGGGTCGTCTGATATAATTCTAGGGCTCTACATCTGGACTCTAGGAATAGGGATGTGATGAGTTCTGCAGTCATTTGTCTATGCGCGTGATGCGTTGATTAGCTCCCATTCTCGTTGCGTTACAGAGTCAATTGTTGCTAGCATCAAGTGATTTAACATTAAGTCTTGTGTCGAAACTTTCAGAGTTAATGCCTGTAAGACATTCATGTGACTTGACACATGGTTTCTAGGGATGTGATGAGTTCTGCAGTCATTTGTCTATGCGCGTGATGCGGTGATTAGCTCCCATTCTCGTTGCGTTATAGTCAATTGTTGCTAGCATCAAGTGATTTAACATTAAGTCTTGTGTCGAAACATTCAGACTTAATGCCCGTAAAGCATTCATGTGGCTTGACATATGGTTAATTTGCGTAATGACTTTGCGTCTCCCTTTTTGACTTGGGCCATTTGACATGCTGAGCATGCATCATGGCAATTAATCTTGTAACGTTGAGTTACGAATTGCCAGGCAACAAGAAATTTTTTCATTGGTAATTTGTAAATTGGATATCAAATCCTTGGCCTCATTCTTGAGTGAAGCAATGAGGTAATTAAACCTTTGAACATTTGACAAGGAGGAATTATTCACAAGTGCTTCAAATGTGTCTCGAAAATGTAACCAGCTACACGTATCGCCTTCAAATGTTGGCAAGGCAATTGTAGGTAGTCTAATGTGAAAATTACTGCTGTGAACACTGTCTCCATGTTCGGAAATGCCATGTGGCGAATTACACCTCGAATGTTAATCAACAGTTGGATGTAATAATTCATTGAACGTTGCCTTGACTTCGTAGTATTGATTCAATTAGTTCTTGATCAGCAAAATGATCTGTCATCTGATAGTTCCAATTCATTTTGTGCAGTGTCATCAAAATTGTCTTGTAAGTCATCAAACCTCACCTGAATTTCATTTACCTTACGATCACCAGATTCAAGGAATGTTTGCATTCTTGTAAGGGCTCATTTGGCAACAGCATGTTGCCTAATAAGTTGGCGCCATGTGGTTTCCATGATGACTGCTGTACGTCAGCTGATGTGTCAGGGGGAATAGACTCCGCTACGTTGTGTCGCCCGCGAACGTTCCGTGTGGTATGACGTCAGAGCGCGCAGCTTGCTCGCTTCGAACTCCCGAAAATAACCGAATGGCCCGAAGATTACGCTATTTTAACCTTTATCGTACGGACTCTTAAATGCCGTGCTCCCTTCTGCCGCCGGAATTTAAATGCCCTTTAAACCCATGTTTTGCAGCATTTTCGACAAAAATTGGTTCTTTTTCCAGACGTGATAAAATTATGAATCAAAAACGAGATTATAGTTAAAGCATGGGTCGGTATACTGAAAAATTCTTATAGTATGAAAGCTGCTATGTTAATACATATGACTTAATTTAATTTTCATGCAAATTATTTTAAATAAAGTACTTACAGGCAATGTTTTTAGGCAGATGGGTTATGTTATCCTTACACTATTTACATAATTGTTTGGCATATGAGTGATGTTATCCTTATACACTACAAATTCACTTATTTACACAATAGGTTGCGAAGGAAGGTTCTGCATCTTATACACTCTTTGTGTTGAGCTTGTTAGCTCACAATACTCACACATTCACACGCGTATGCCATCTTTCAAAACAGTCCACAATGCACAAACCAACATCACACTTGGCGCAGAAATACAGTGTGCAACCTCTTTTGTTCTTCATTGCACACCGACGGCAACGACGTTGTTTACCTTCTGAGGGCCAATGCTGAGAATGCTTCACTTCCAGGCGACTTATTTGAGATACAGATGCACTTGGTCTCCCTCGAGATACGCAACTTGCATTCACATTTTGCTCGTGGGATTCCGTAATCAACATACGAACGAGATCCTCCCCGAACGTTTTGTCATTTTACCACCACATGTTTTATGGAGCAGGAAGGCATTGAGGATGGCCATACCTGTCAGGTGGAAAAACAGTTTTTTGATCCACTTCCATGTTCTGGTAATTCCATAACTGTTCGCCATTCTATCAGATTTATCCACATATCCCATGTGAGCGTTATAGTTCGTTATTACACTAGGTTTGACTGCGCGGCCAGATTCGTCACAGAAATTGCCTTCCACTGGAGGAGTATGCGTGTTTGTCAGAACATAGACATCACGTTTATCCTTCCAGCGTAAATAATTTGATTTCCTCTGACCCGCGTGATGTCTCCCTTTGCTTTTATTGCCCTGGATGAAATGTCTTTGGGCGTTCCTCACCTGTCATTGTGAACAGTTCCGCAGCAATTTATCTTTCTTCCGGATAGATCGTCGAATAGTTTTGGGCGACGAGAAATAACTATCCGTATATAGTTTATGGCCTAGTCCAACTCTTCGTACCAACTCTAAATCAATGCCATGTGTTGCTGGTATTTCCTGTGTTGCTAAGAGCCGTTGCTTCCCTAGATAAACGGTCATGTCATATGTGTAGCCTAAAGCGTCAGACAGTTTATAAATTTTTATGGCAAATCGCTTTTGTTTCTTAGGAATGTATTGTCGAAAATATTACCCTTCCTTTGAAGAGAACAATAACTTCGACTGTCAGATGTTCTGTTGGATTATACAGTTCATAAAATTTGTTGTTCAGGGTGTCAAAAATATTTCGTATTTTCCAGAGCCTGTCATATTGTGGGTCATCACGCTTAGGAGGGTTGTCTTTGTTTTCAAAGTGAAGAAATTTTAGGATGTGGAAAAACCTGTCACTGACCATTGTCTTTGAATAATTCAGTGAAATATTGTTCTTCTCTGTTCCAGTAATCTTTGAGACGATCACGCTGATCATGACCCATTTGAATTATTATAGCAAAAAATCGGTACAGTTCCTTTATTGTGACATCAGGCTGCTGTGCTGTCTTGCCGGCTTCATCTAGGGAGGCACCGTATTGGTGGAAATATCGGTTTCAGTCAGTATTGCAAAAATCTGTCGGAAGAAGAAAAGTATCGTAAATGAAGTGGCTTCAGGTGAGATATTAGGAGCAGCTGATAGCTTGACACCATATGGCAATCCAGTGTAATCATGGATATTGGCAGTATCTGTTTCTCTTCTACCATGAAATTCAATTTGTTTTTCCTCTTCATCTGAGGAAGGAGGAAGATGAGAAGAAGCAGGAGAGGAAGCATTCTGAGTACCTTCAATCAATTTGTTCAGTTCCTCCAATTCTTCGTCTGACTCGTCTTCCATCAAAATTTCCTGAATTTCCGGTAATTCCATCGATTTGGAATATCTTACTCGCTTTTGAGGTTCCATTTCTTCGTCCCAACTAAATGGCACTAGTGTCTTCAAATACTAGTTTTCGGCACTTCAGTTCACAGATATACCCCGGAAACAAAATCCGCCACTGATAAAAGTGGTTTATATGATAATTGCGATAGTATTGTACTTACACTGACTGTACAGTTTTGTCACTATACGACTATTGATAGTGCATTTTATGAAATTGTCAAACTTCAGTTTCAATTATAGAACAAACTAACGACACAGTAAATTAAAAATCCGCCACTGATACTTTCGAACCACTCCACAAATATATTTACGAACGTCCAGTCGCAGTGGAAAGTTGGAAAGGACTGGAGGTCAAGTTTCTGAAGTAAACATTTTTGAAAGACGACCTTTCTCCTTGTGTGAAGGGAAAAAACATTTCACGTTTGGACGTAAGTACTTGCCAAACCGTGGGAAGCTTAAATTTTCTGTTTGCAGGAAATGAAAGCTTCATTCATTGACAAGGGTCCTGGTGTGATGCTATAGTTTAGTACTAATAAATTTATCAGGCACAATTGAAGTTACAGCTGCAGCACGTCGTATAGATCTTTCATTCGGCAGTGAGTGGGATAGGCGTGCCGTCACATATATTCGACATTCGCCTTTTAAAAGTTAATTTCGTTTTCGTGCCCACGGTACGGCGTTTATATTAGACTGTCATTTAAATAGTTGCACGTCATTTAAATAGTTGCGCGTCGTTGCCTATAGACGTTTATAAATTGTGAACTGAAGGCGATGAAACAAATCTGCACTATTGCGTATAAATCAGAAATTTCAGTTCTAAAATGATTCAGTACATCGGCGCACCGAGGAGGGGTTTGAGGTGTGCAACACCCCCCCGAAATTCCGATGGTCCTACAAAACCGTGGCAAATTCATCCGGATGCTGAAAACTTAAAAACTGCTGAATTTAGAAAGCCAACACCCCAAGATGTTCGGAAAAAAGCAGTAAAATTCTGAAACTACCTCTTTGCGTTTGTTTTACATTAGCAATGACAAATTGGCGGTCATAGTCTTGAAGTACTAAAAACTAAGAACATTTTACCATATGAAATGAAATTTCTTGTACCAAATTACAGCTGCCTTCAGAACCCCTGACTAGGGGGGCTGCCGCCCCCAGATCCCCGTTCATTCTGTCCTGTCAACTGAATTTGTTTAACCCCCCTCCCGAACAAAATTCCTGAGTACGCCACTGTTTCAACAGAAAAGTGTAGTGCCTATACGCAAGAAGTTAATTTAAAAGTTTTATATTTTTCAATTTATTTTACTTATGTTTGTTTCGGGCCTGATGTACGCACAAGAAATTTCAGCACGAAGATTTGTGGAGTTGGCCTTGGTGTGGCAGGTCCGAAATATCTTACTTCACAAACTTCACTAACAACTTCACACCACTCACAGTTCACGCGATATTTTGGCTGCGTAGCCGTCACGAACCGAGACTGACCAAACTTTGTTGAGTGCTGTTTCAGTCTACCGACTTGCGCCATCATTTTCAGTATATTTTTCTGGGGAAGAAAATGAGTATATATTTTCTTAGTCCGTCAAGGAAAGAGTAACTAAAACAGATATTTCAGCGGTTGACTAAAAGTGCATAAAATTTTATTGCCTAAAAAAGTTTTAAAATTTAAAATTTCTATTCCTTACATTTCCAACTGAGGTCCCATTTTTACGTAGGGAGATCCCGGTGAATGGCCTGAAATGTTTCAGCTATCTGCTTTGGTGTGGTAGACCTTAAAGCATGTGCTACATCACACTTTTCGCACATTGTTTTAACGTTTCTGACATCACCCCTGACTGAACACACACGACATCTACGCATGGCAGAATGCTTTCTGCCACGTTCTTCAAATCTCATGGCATCACCTCTGCAGCAGGTGGTCTTCCGATTGACCGTTGCACATTCGATTCCTGTCCTGCCTGTACCAATAAATTCTCCATTAGGGTATTCCGAAAATTGGTATTTGAAATTTTCTTACCTACCCCCTAATGAGGAAAAAAGAATGTAACTATTCAGAATGGCCAGGTCAGACAGTTGGAAGAAGAGTCTCTTTGTCCACTTACATGTGCGACGATTGATAGAATAGGAATTAGTCATTCTATCTCCCTTATCTTCATATCCCATGTGGCGTTTATAATCCGCCACAATTTGCGGCTTTATGGCCTTCCCGTTATTATCGCAGAAATTACCTTCTGCGAGTGCGTCGGGGATGTTTGTCAAAATACGTACTCCGCGTTTGTCCCTCCATAGTGTTGTCAAGTCACCCCCTAGTCCGTACCTGAAGGTCACCCCGTTGGAGTGTCACTCTTGGAACCTAAGTCCTGTGGCAATCCCTTCCTGTTGGATCGGACAGTGCCACAGCAGTATATTTGTTTCGTGGCCAAGTCATCGAATAAGTCCGGGGAGGAGAAGTAATTGTCCATGTAGAGTTTGTGGCCACGTCCTTGTATATTCTTTCTCAATTCCGACACTGTCACGTGAGTTGCAGTGAGGTGTTGCGCAGTGAGGTGTCTGCCCAAATAAACTGATGTAAGTGTATTCAGTCTCGTCACACAGTTTGAAAATTTTTATCCCAAAACGTTTGTTTCTTGGGTATATTTTGTCGAAAAATGACCCTTTGTATGTAACAATAACTTCGTCTACGGCCAGATGTTGAGAAGGGTTGTAAAATTTTGAAAAAATTTCTTTTTCAGAATGTCAGACATTTCTAATTTTCCATAACGGTCAGAATTTTCGTCCGTCATGTCAGGCTCATTCTTGTTGTCTGTGAAGTACAGAAAACGAAGGATGTGAAAGAATCTCGTTTCATGGCGTTACCGTAGGACGGTGAGGAAATTACGTGGTGATAGTATCGTTAACTTGTATTTGGTGTGTTTCATTTGTGGCTTGCTCATTCGATGTGTTAGTGTTAATTAATTAGTATTGTGAATCTTATCTACGCACAATGGTTTGCTGTAGTTTGGAGTAGGGTCCGTGCTGCAGGCTAAAGCACAATTTATCTTTTCATGTATGTGGGTGCTGGGGGTTAATGACCGTCTGAAATAGCGGGTTTGGTTTGCCTGGGTATTGTTCCGGAATTAGCTTGCCTTCTTGGTGGAGGGTTTGGATGTATTGTTTGTAGGGAATGATCTTGCTTGGGCTGCTGAGAGTTTTAAGCAAGGTCATTATACTGTTCAACTGGCCACATTCGTGTTGATTTTGCAGTGTGTTCGGCAAATGCCGATGGGGGATTGTTGCTCGAAATGTATCTGATGTGTTCCTGAAAGCGTGTTTTCAGTTTCGGGTCGTTTGGCCTATATACGATGGGTTGCATGTATTTCATGTCGATAAATTCGCAGTTTATTTTGGCGTGGAGTGTTGTCCTTTGGGGGTTTGATAAGGTTGTCTATGGTATTGAGGCATCTGAATGCTATCTCTGCATTTTGTGTTTCTCAATAGGTTCGTAATCTTGCGTATGTGCGCGAAAATGAATGTGTTGCGTCGTGTCATATCGAAGTATTAACTTCAGTGTTTTCCTCTTGTACTCCTCACTAACAATCTTTTAGACTCTAAAATTTCGTTAAGAATTCAACATGATTTTCTTCGGGGAAAAGGTTCCAATGTGTAGGACAGCTTTTGTAGCTTATTTTCCAGTTCCTCTTTCGGATGCGGTCGGGTGGTGACTCACAACTGTTCTAACGCCTGCTTGCTTTTAGAGCTTGCAGTAAATTTGAGTCTCTTTGTACAACGGACTGATTTCATCAGAACCATCTAACATTATAACTGTTCCTACATGCTGCTGTTAGGGACAGTGTTCGAATAATTCCAAATCGAAGCCAGGCTTAAGCTTGAGCAGTCTACGATACGAGTTCAATCGCATGTTATCTATGTGTTTTACGTTGAGTGCCGTCAGTGCGTCTGCGTGGACATTCAAATCAATTCTCACCACCCATTTGGGTGGGAAATTCTGTTTTGTTTAGACAGATGCGTCAGTACAATGGATATTCCTATTCACGCTGCATTACAAATCAGCATCACTATGATGCTGTTCTTGCTGCAAGAGTAATTTTGATAATCAAAGTAATGTATTTTGGGTTCCACACTTCGTTCTTGAGGTTTAGGGGTTGTTTGGTTCATTAACTACTTATCTTCTGATCCTTGATCACCTGCGATTTATCAGGAAACCTGCAGTCACAGCTGTTTTGCGCGTTTGTTCCTTGGACAGTGAAACGTACTGTATTATCGCTTCGCACACGCTGCCAGTGGTGTATTGGCGAAGAACATTTCGCCTGTCAAATGTCAGTCGTCAAATCTACAGTAGTTTCCACGTCCTTTATAGCGGCTGTGCCAACCAAATATTTCTTGTCAAGTGGATGCTATGTGCGCTACAAATAGTGACGTGTTCATTATAGCTATAAACGCTAAAATTTTAAATTGTATATTTAGTACGTATACAAACCAGCAACTTTCCACTGAGAACCAAACTAATAATGTCATACATTGTCCTCCATACTTTATTTTGTGATATATATTTACTTTCATTATGTAAACTGACTGATAAAGCAGTCGGTAAAGTGAATCATCTTTGATGTGTGGTTGACTGTGCATCGTAGTTCAGTGTGGATAACAAAAACCAACTAGATGTCACTTTTTGTATTCTTTATTTCTCTTATAGTTGCTCAACATGTTTCAGGCAACCGTGTGCCCATCATCAGGAGCTGACAACTGCGTGATGTTATAGCCTTGTGTTGGTATGTGCTGTGGCTGCAGAAAGGTTGTCAAGACCGGTTGGTAGGTAGTGCGTCCGATGGACGGGTTCGTTTCGTTGTGCTACGAATCCATCCACGGACGTACTACCTACCAACCGGAATTGACCCCCTTCCCGCAGCCACGGCACATACGAACA
>Ga0209755_10009848_pt1 | contig 10071 bp, 8 predicted proteins | sample TergutCo191P1_FD_187301 | JGI IMG/M metagenome (GOLD analysis project Ga0209755, IMG submission 187301) | Cornitermes sp. P1 segment gut microbial communities from Petit-Saut dam, French Guiana - Co191P1 (SPAdes) (version 2) | ecosystem: Host-associated > Arthropoda: Insects > Digestive system >...
GGGGGGGGGGGGGGCGTCTTTGTTTCTTAAGTGGATAAGCCAAAAGCCTATAACATTTACGAAAACAAGACCCGCGGCACTTGCCCCGAAAATTGCCGGCATTCCCAGATGAAATATAAATCCGCAAATGAAAATGCCAAGAGCCGTTCCAATCCGCCCGATGCCAAATCGGATATTTGCGAACGCTAATTGGTCGTCGTTGTGGACTCGGTTAATATATGCCGCGTCGGCAATGTCTTCGTGGACCCGCGACACGAACATAGACAAAAATAATCCGACAACCGCAACCCAAAAATTCGCCGTGATTGCGATGGAGGCATAAGCCACCATACGCAAGCCGAACTTTGACGCGAAATTGGCATAGTCGCTTTTAAATCGCAACTTCCAAAGTGCCAAGTACCCATAGATATCGCCGGCAATATGGGCGATAGTAATAAACAAAACCGTTTGCCACAGAGTCAACCCAATCACATCGGTGATAATCAATGCAAGCAATCCAAAAACAAACCCATTGGCAAAAGTAATCGAAAGCACGTAAAATTGATAGCCCGTTACAATCTTGTCCTTGTAGATGCGTCTGATGCTGAACTTTTTGTTCTCGAATTTGTACTTTACAAAAAACAAAAACACGAATGAAATTGCAACAAGTCCCGTTGAAATAATCAAAAGCAAATTGAACTCGAAATGCCGGGCAAGCGGGAAAGAAATAATCACGCCGGCAACTATAAGTGCGATGTCAGTCAATGTGTATTCGATAAGTTTTCGATGACTGTAAATCTTTGCCGATTTGCCAAGGTTTGCAATCATCGGGTAAATGCTTAACCCAATCAAAAGCGTGGTAACTGCGTCCACCATAAACAAAACGGTTATAAGCCACAAAATATTCGACCTAAACAAAATAACCAGACCGACCATAGAAATAACTTTAATAGCGGTGTAAATTTTGACAAGTGTCAAAGTATTGGCTCGCTTGAAAACAAACAAAATGAAAAGTGCGACAAAGCACGCGATAAAAGTCGCACCGCTTATGACAAAGGAAATATTGCGAATTGAAACATTATTTTTCTCAAGCCACAAAATGCTATACGTAACCCAGATTCCAAGCGACAAACTGAAAAATCCCAAGAACAAAAATATAAAAGCAAACGACCGCCTTGTATCAAAATTTTCTTTGGTTTCCGTCATATTGTATGATACCATATTTCCATGAGCAAGAGAAACACATTCGTCGCAGTTTTCGACAAAAAGACAAACAAGCACTTTGCAAAAATCGCCAAACGTGTAAAAGCCGCCGGCATAGACCCATGCAAAATAATTCTTTCCGTCGCACCAAACAGGGAATACTCGGACAAAATGTTTCCATATCACTTGACTCTTGTCGTGTGGGACGTTTGGGACAACGAAAAACTCGACCTACTTAAAACCAACATTAAACTTCCCAAAATCAAATTACAATTCGACGGCTTGAAAATTTCAAGTTCCAAACTTATAAACGCCGGTCATACCATTTATTTCTCGGCAAAGCCAAACACCGAACTTAACAAATTGCAAAGCCAAATATTCAACCTTATCCCAAGCCTCGAAAAATACGACCCCAAAAATTGGTCACCGCATATAACTTTCCACATCGACGAGAACAAAGAAAAATTTCAAACAATCATGCAGGAAATTAACAACTCGACAAAGCCCTTCACAATGACAATAAAAAGCCTCGTCCTCTACGAAATCTACCCACCCAAAGAATTATTGCAAATAAATTAGTATTATGTTATCATAAATGATGTTTGACTTCATTCAAAACGAACACGAGATTTTAAAATTTTGGCAGCGTCAAAACGTCTTCGAGAAAATGCGTGACAAAACCAAAAAATCAAAAGCAATCTATCGCACGCTTGACGGTCCAATCACCGCCAACGGCAGCATGTGTATTCACCACTGTTGGGGCAGAACCCTAAAAGACTCGATGATAAAATACAACACCCTCAAAGGTCGCCGTACCCATTTTCAAAATGGCTTTGACGCCCAAGGACTTTGGGTCGAGGTCGAAGTCGAAAAAACCCTCGGACTAAACGGCAAGCACGAAATATTAAAATACGGCGTCGACAAATTCACGGAAAAATGCATAGCCCACGTCAACAAATTCGCCGAAATCCAAACCCGCCAAAGCATCCGCCTCGGGCAAATCATGGATTGGGAAAACAGTTACTTTACAAACAGCGACCACAACATCGAATGCATCTGGAATTTTCTCCGTGTCTGCCACGACCGCGGCATGCTCGTCAAATCTTACAAGCCAATGGTCTGGTGTCCCCGTTGCGGCACTTCGCTTTCCGAACACGAAATGCTTGGCAGTTACAAAGAAATCACCCACAAATCCGTCTTCCTCCGGGTCCCCCTCAACGCCCCCGAAAAACAAATACTCAAAAACACGTCGCAATTAAACTTATCGAAAATACTTGATAACGCCTCTATCCTCGTCTGGACGACCACCCCGTGGACTCTTTCGTCCAACGTCGCAATCGCGGTCAACCCTGAACACAAATATCTTGTCTTGGATATCGACGGCACTCCAACAATAATCGGCAAACAAGCAATAAAGGTCGTAACCTCCCACACAAAATCCGCCCCCAAAGTCCTCGCGGAAATCAAAGGGTCCGACCTAGTCGGACTGACATACGACCCTATACTTGATTTAAACATCCAACGCCTTGCAAAAGCCGACACATCTAATTTGTCTCACCAAATAATACCATGGGAAGACGTATCCGCCACCGATGGCACGGGTGCAGTCCATATCGCGCCTGGGTGCGGGAGCGAGGACTTCCAACTTGGGTTGAAACATAATCTTAAGCAGATTGTGCCGACCGACGAGGGCGGGGTGTTTACCAAGGATTTTGAATATCTTGCCGGGTCAAGCACCGTGTCCTGCCAAGATGTGATTTTTGATAAATTGGCAGAGAGCGGGAAACTTTTTTATACTCATGATTATTTGCACAATTATCCGTTTTGCTGGCGATGCAAGACAGATGTTATTTTTAAACTTGTGGATGGGTGGGATATTGCCACCGAGGAAATCAAGCCCGACCTTATCCGGGCGGCGAGGCTTGTAAATTGGAACCCCGAGTTCACCGGAAAGATGATGCAGGATTGGCTGCAAAATATGGGCAGTTGGAACATTTCGCGGCGGCGGTTTTATGGCATGCCGTTGCCGATTTATAAGTGCGATGGCGGCACGCAACAAGGTTCTTTATGTGGTAAGGAGTCTTTGCGTAGTGGAGAGGGTCAAAGTCAAGTTGATTGCGGGCATATTACCGTGGTTGGGTCCAAGGCGGAGTTGCGAAAGTTGGCGGTTGACCCGTCTTTGGTCGATAAAATTCCGCACTTGCATAGACCGTATATCGACGAGATTTTGATTAAGTGTCCAAAGTGTGGCAAGCCGACCAAACGCGTTCCCGATGTTGGCGATGTGTGGCTTGATGCCGGGATTGCTCCGTTCTCGACGATGGCAAACAATTACGATACGCACGAACTTTGCGAGCCGACAGAGATTGGCAAGGGTCAGAATTGGCAACCGAGCGAAGTCGTTATCGAGATGAAAGAGCAAGTCAGATTGTGGTTTTATTCCCAGTTGTTTATGAGCGTGGTTTTGACCGGTAAAGCACCGTATGAAAATGTGGTGGGCTATGGGACGATTTTGAACGAGCATGGCAAAAAGTTTTCCAAAAGCGACCCGTTGAATCAAATTACTTTTGACGATACCGCGGAAAAGTTTGGAATTGATGCGATTCGTTATTTGTTTTCTTCGTCCAATCCGGCGGGGGATATTCACATCGCAGGGAACTTGATTGACGAGGCACGGCGGAAGTTGCTTGGCCTTTATAACAATTTTGTGTTTTTTAAAACTTATGCAGATATTGACAAGCCGGATTTTTCAGTTGTACCAGACGCAAAGGGGATAACGCCGGTTGATATGTGGCTACACGAAACGCTTGATAAATATATCCGTGATTGTGATGCGGCGTATTCAAGTTACAAACCGCACGAGGTTATTGAAAACACCGAACGGCTTGTGGAAGATTTGTCAAATTTCTATATCCGTGTCAATCGTCGTCGGTTTTGGAAGAATTCAAACGACCAAGACAAGACACACGCGTATTGGATTTTGTTTCAGACGCTTAAAAGTATCACAATTATCATGTCGCCAATTATCCCGTTTTTGTGCGAGCACATTTGGCAAACGATAATCCGACCTATGGATTCAGAGGCGGCGGAACTTGTTGTTATTTCGGATTTTCCAAAGCCGCGACCGACCAAGACGGCAAGCAAACTTTGCGGTCAGGTCAAATTCGTGCAAGAGATTATATCTTTGGCGTTGTCTTTGCGAGCCCGTGAGAATTTGAAATTACGACAGCCTTTGAGTACTCTTTACATTCGTGCGAAGGACACAAGTGCGGTTAAATTGTTCGAGCAAATCATACGCGACGAGGTAAACGTCAAGAACATTGAAATCGTAACAAGCGACGACAAGTTCAACGTGCCGTTTTTGTCGGTGAATTTTAAAGAGGCAGGCAAAATATTAAAGGGAGCGGTGCAGCAATTAAAAAACGACCTTGCAATGGTGAGCGATGTTGCAATGCTTAATCTTGTTCAAGCATTTAAAAAGGGCAAGGTGTCGGTTGGGAATTTCAAAGGGGTGGCTGCAAGTGCGTTTACACTTGGTTTCAAGAGTCGGTCGGAATTTGTATCGGTGACCGAGGGCGATTTGACGTTGGTGCTTGATACCGTTTTGACGCCGGAACTTGTCGAGGAGGGCGAGTTACGGGAACTTGTCCGGTCGATACAAGTCGCACGGCAAACTGCGGGGCTTGACATTACAAGGCGTGTTGTTGTAACGATGCCGGCGAATAAAATCATTGACAAATACAAAGATAAAATATGTGAGGAAGTTTTGGCGACCGACATAATTCAAACAAAGGGTGGTAAAGGTGAAATCAAGTTCAAGTGAACCGGCGATAATTTACGAAGACAATCATATCATTGTGGTCATCAAGCCGCAGGGAATGCCGTGCTGTCCGGACGCGAGCGGTGACGAAAATTTGCTTGACCAATTAAAGTCGTATCTTGCAACAAGCGGTGGCAAGGAAAAGGCGTTTTGTGGTTTGGTTCACCGTCTTGACCGCGTGACCGGCGGTGTAATGGTTTATGCAAAGACGTCCAAAGCCGCGGCACGATTGTCCGAGCAGATTCAGAACGGGGGCTTTGAGAAAACGTATTTGGCGGTTGTTCTTGGAAGTCCGCCAAATCGGGAAGCGACATTGGTCAATTATCTTTTGAAAAACGAAGCCAAAAATGTCGTCGAAGTCGTACCAAGTGCGACCACGGGGGCAAAGCGAGCCGAACTTTCGTACGTTGTATTGCCCAAAAGCCCGATTAAGAAATCTGACATTTCATTGGTCGAGGTTAAACTTGTCACGGGGCGGTCGCACCAAATTCGCGTTCAAATGGCAAACATTGGGTGTCCGATTTTTGGCGACGCAAAATACGGCGGCGACAAACTTGGCAAGGGCTGGGGCTTGGCACTTTGGGCGTATAAACTTAAGTTCGTTCATACTAAACAAGACGGCGAGCAGTTGATGACTTTTGTCGTGAATCCGCCGGAAACAAATCCGTGGGCGGCCTTTGATTTTGAGAGGCAATCTCATAAGAACCGTGCTTCGCACGAACCTTGTTCCGCTACGCTTCATAAAACTCGAGGGCAAACCACATGAAAGTTTTTGCTATAAGTGACTTGCACCTATCATTTCAAACCGACAAGCCGATGAACCTGTTTGGCGAGCATTGGGATAACTATGAACAACGAATTATGGACGATTGGAACTCTCGCGTCGGACCTGACGATGTTGGCATTATTGCCGGCGACATAAGTTGGGCTATGAAAATGCAAGACACCGAGAAGGACTTTGAATACATCAAAAAACTTAACGGCAAGAAAATCATTATCCGCGGCAACCATGATTATTGGTGGAAGAGCATCACCAAAATCCGCGAAATCCTTGCTCCCGATGGGTATGCCTTGCAAAACGACAGCCTTCAAATCGGCGACGTGGTTTTTGCCGGGACAAGGGGCTGGCGTGTGCCAGAGCGATGGGCGAAACAATCAGCCGAGGACAAAAAAATCTACACTCGCGAAATCATTCGTTTTGAACTTGCTCTAAAAGACGCGAGGAAAAAACTTGAAAAGACCGTCTCAAATACTGAACGCCCCGAAACAACTGATAAAAATACTGCGAGTCAAGAGTTTAAACCTCAACCCCTGGTCGCAATTCTTCATTATCCGCCGTTTAATGCGACATTTGACCCAAGCCCATTTACCAAACTTTGCGAAAAATACGGCGTCACCGCGTGCATCTATGGACATCTGCACGGAAAGCAGGGCAGGCATCAACTTAACGTACAAAAAAATGGCGTGAATTATTATCTTACGTCGTGCGATTTACTTGGTCATAAACTTGTCGAAATTCCACTTTAAACTTGCAAAAAATCGTTGACAAACAAAACCTAGTATGGCATAATAATTCATACACCTCGGTGTCCATCGCCTCGCAAGGGGCAAGGGGCAAGGGGTTTTTTATTGTCTTGTTGATAATTAAACTCCGCAAAAGAAAGGAGGAAATTTAGATGGCATATACCAGAATTACCCAGGACGAGAATGGAAAAGTAACAGTTGAAGAAAGGAACATGCAAGACGATGTTGTGGACGGCGTGCATGGAATGTTGATGAGCATTGCGAAGAAAAATGTGTGGGCAACATTTGGAACGCTTGCATTATTAACGGGTTTAGTTTTTGCTATAATAAATGTGATAAATTCATTTGTTGGCAATCCCGAACCGATTATTAACCCTATGGTAATAATTGCAATTCTAGGTGCAAGTGCCTTGTTTAATTTGATTGGCATTTTTCACCAAAAAGGTTATCGATGGATTGCAATTACCGGTTTGATTATATCAGTTATTACGATTATTCTTGTATTTGTTTTAAGATAAACCTTAATTAGATGATTTGACTTTACTCTTTGCCTTGAATCTTTCTTTGCGAACGTCGGCGATAAAAGTCGTCAATTTCGCCGCCGCAGGTCCAAGAACAAGTCCACTCGCGACACCGCCCAGAAATCCAAGGAATGTTAAAAACGCACTTCCGCCGCCTGCACGAAAACCGATACCTGCTCCGGTTACCGCACATGTGGCTTTAACCGCGACATCGGTTGCCATATAGACTTTCCACAGGTCGGTTGTACCTCTTGTCTTTTTGCGAAATTCACGCAATCTCTCTTTATTGATACTAGGTTTTTCCATTGAGGTATTCTATCACACTATAGACGATTTGTCAATACTAGAAATAACTTGTCGGTTTTTTTACGGTACTGCGTTTTTGGCGGGTCTTTAATTCTTTTGAAAGTACGTTGGTGTTGAATCGACCTTTGGTTATGTCGATTTCCAAGGTGTCGCCGTTTTGAATGTTGGCGAATTCTTCGTTGGCAAGAGAGTTCGGGCTTGCAAGAATCACGGTCAACACGTCGGTGATTTCGCAAACGCCGTCGGTAGCAATGGCAATTTCCGTGGCTTTGCCCATGCCTTGAATCGCGTGAGCAAATGCCGAAACATTTACACCGACACAGTTTTGCAATACGACAACGCTGCCACTTGGAATATTGCCGCCGAGCAGTGCCCGGTCGGCGTCCTCGAGGTCGCGATAGACCCAAGATTTTCCGGTGAACGGGGCAGAGGGTTTCTCGCCTTTGAATTGGGCGTATGCGACACCTCCGACCGCGGTGCCGGATAATTTCACTGAATGCGTGATTCCAAGTTTTGCGATTCGCTCGCCCGTGGATTCGTGGGTCAACTTGATGTCGTTGGCATTAAACAATGTGCTTAATAAATAAAGGCTTCCAAGACCACATTGGTTGGTCAAGCAAAAATCAACGACGTTTGTCCATGCGTCTTTGGTGAAAATCTTTTTCGGGCTCTTAAGGTCGCGGGTCAATTCGGTGACGGCTTTTCCGGTTTGGATTCCGGCTGCAAGTTGTTGACCGCTTAATCGTTTGTTTGTGCCTGCACCTTGGACGCAAAGTCCCAAATTTTCAAGCAAATGAAAGAACCCGTATTGGGCGTTGGGCATTGTTGCGTGTTTTAAGATTTCGTCGCTGTCAAGTTTTGTGATTTGTCCGCCGGTCACCGCACCTGCAAGTTGAACGACGGGCTTGCCGATTTTTTCCACGATAGGCAAATCGCTTGTACCAAGAGGCATAACCATAGCGGGGCAGTTCGCCAAAAGACAACCTTCCAAAAGTCCGCACGCCGTTGTATCGCAATCCGCGACAATAACAACGCCGTCAATCATGTTGGACTTGATAATCGCAAGTGCATTTTGCATGGCAATGCGTCGGAAACTGTCTGCGTATTTGGCGGTCATCGGGTTGATTTTGTTTGCGTATCCAAATGACGGAACATTGTGGACATAAACCGAAACACCGGCGTCAAATTTTATCCCTGCGACCACGTTGTTGACAAGAGCCTTTGCCTCCAACGCGTCGCTTGCGTTAATGACCGCGATGCAGGGGACTTCGCTTGATGTTGGGTGTCCGTTCGAGTGGTTTTGTATCTTTTTCAAAACCTTTGCCGTTGGCGAAAATGTGTTAAAGTTCATATTGACAATATAGCATAAATGTGATACTCTATGCAAGAGGAAAAGTCAAAATGATTGAAAACAACGAAAGTAAAAAATATTGGCAGGGCAAGCCCCATTGGAAAGACATTGAATTGGCTGTTGACGATGATGAATCCGAAGTCGAAAATAATGCGGTTGTAATATACGGGGTAAGCCACATTTCAAAATGTGATGAAATGTTTAATCCTGCTGATTGTTTTAAATCCAACTCACAACTTTCAGATATCTGTTGCATTGATAAATACGACCCTGAATCGGTTAAGTTTAAAGATGAGAAAAATTTTAGTAGAGACATTAAATCATTAATTTTCCCTCACTGTTTTCGTTTGAGGCAAGAAAGACAAACTATAGATAAAACCAAGGCAGAAAGTGATTGTATTTCACGTAGAGGTCGCATTTTAAGATACGAAAATATTGAATCAAGCGAAAGTGCTCCGATTTGGGTTGGCAAACCGACATCATTTGAACAAGCCATCGACGAAGAAGAAAATCCATTGTTTAGGGACTTTTTGCGGTCTGATTTAACAAGGCAAAGCCACGGCGGAAATGTAAAAGACAAAGAATACGTACGAACAACAAGCGGGGCAGTGTTCCTTCGTCACGGCGGCGAAATAATATTGCCCAAAAACAAAGCGATACTTACCAATTCAAGAAAATACGAATTGATTAAAACTTTCCACGATGAGGACATGAGAATCCTTGCCGATAACGAATTAAGCAAAATGGTCGAGATGGGAGGAACTTTCAGATTTCATATAAACAACAGCGGTTACATCGAATTACTCCCCGAGGTCAAAGACATCGACCCACGCCTTGCAAATTGGATAGAACGCATTAACGATAATATAAAAAGATATAACTACAGAAGCCGTGACGATGATGCAATGACTCTTGAACGCGGGGCAGGCATTATCGAACAAGCAATAGCAAATTTAAATGCGGAAATCAAAAAATCAATCGACGTAACATTGAAATAAAATTGGTGTTGGCATTCGCTTTGAAATTCCGGTACGTGAATTGAATCTACCTGATGCCTCGGCAGAAGTTGCTTTGCTGTACAAGAACGAAAAAGGTTATTGCTGCTGGATTCCTCCCCTGACAAGATTCCCAATTTGCCCTTTACGCAAAGTCCTCTGCGTCAACGGCATCAACCTACAAACAAGAACACGCCGCGTAAATCCCTCAAGACAAATGGTCAGCCTGTGTATAGCGTCACAGTTACAAGAGCGTGCTAGACTCCCACTTAGCCAACATTTAATTATACCATATATTGTGTTGAAATATCAATAGAAAAATTTGTAAAAAGAAATCTAAAAAATTTTGCAAAAACACTTGACGGGAGGGGG
>Ga0209755_10009850_pt1 | contig 10070 bp, 5 predicted proteins | sample TergutCo191P1_FD_187301 | JGI IMG/M metagenome (GOLD analysis project Ga0209755, IMG submission 187301) | Cornitermes sp. P1 segment gut microbial communities from Petit-Saut dam, French Guiana - Co191P1 (SPAdes) (version 2) | ecosystem: Host-associated > Arthropoda: Insects > Digestive system >...
ATAACAAACTGCGTAACTATTTGAAAATTACAGATATTATAAATAATGTGTTTAGACCACAAAAAACCTTTAAGAAAACAAGAATAAAACTATATAATACACTAGCCCTCTCAGTCTTGTTATATGGCAGTGAAACATGGACTGTTAAAGCTAGGGATGCCAGGAGAATAACAGCAGCAGAGATGAAATATATGAGAAGAACAGCAGGATACACTTGGACAGATTACAAAACAAATTCACACATTGCAAAGGAATCAGAAAAACACCGGTTCTAGATAAACTACTGGAATACAAGAGGAACTGGATACAACATGTAAACAGAATGCCTCGTGACAGACTACCCAGGATAATGAAACACTATTCCCTAACTGGCAGAAGGAATCGTGGCAGACCTCTGAAGAGACTTCTAGATACGTGAGACCAGAACGAGTCAACAAGTGGCCTAACTACATGACAGACATATGATGATGATGAAGTATTCTTGTGCTAGCAGCCACATCAGGTGTTCTGAGTGGCGAGTAAACCACTCACCACTCAACCACTTGATGTGGCTCCTAGGCTGAGAATGTTTTATTGAATTCATTCAACTTAAAAGCTTTAAATTGTTATTAGAAAAAAATTATTTTAAATTGCTTGATCACAAAAGGTCACAATCTCAAAATTCCAAACATTGATCCTGTGCTGTAATTGGATCAGTTTCAGGCTTCAGAGCCCTAATGTGAGGTAATAAAACTGGAAATTATATGTTTTATTGAACGTGGGATAGAGATGAATCAGCAGTCCAGCTGTTGCTGTTGTGACATCAGAGTCCCAATGTGTGGCAGATGTTACAAACATATTGCAGACTGTAAGACATACTTTAGACTGTGCTTGAAAATGCTCAGAGAAGCAGAGGAGACATTTGAACAGTAAATTCCAAAAATTATCTTTCTTTGCATAGTTCTTGTTTAGGCAGCATAGGAGGCGACAGCAGCATTAAATTTCCTGTCATGTGGGATATCCACAAACTCAAGACAGAACCAGCTGTTGTCATGAAAACTTGCATAGTGATTAGTTATCACTCTACCACCTTTGCTATGGAATAATTTAATCAGTATAATGACTAGGCTGCAGGCTTGGTGACCAGAGAGTCAGGGTTTGATTGCCCGTGGAAGCAGAGGTTTTTTTCTGTTTGCCTTTGTTGTCAATGGTTCTGTGTTGTATCTAATGGGTACCAGGAGCTCTTTCCCTGAGGGTAAAGTGGCTGGAACTACATATAAATCGCTCACCTCCTCCTAGTCCTAAAGTTAAGAAACACTGGTTCTGTACCTACACAGGATTACCAGTCCTTTACCGATCACATTCTATACAGTCACCTTCACTGCAGGGTAGTCAGTATGATAATGAGGCTGTGGACTAGATGTTTGGGCATTATTTTCATACTAAGAGCAAGAGTTGTTCCTCTATTCAAGACATTCAGAATGGCTCAAAACCCACCCAACTTCCTATTTAATGCGTCCTGCCCCCACCCCCCTCTGGGATAAAGCATCTGGGGAATGTTACTGACTGATCACTTCCAACAAGTGCAGAGTTTAAAAATGAGTGGTGTTATAATTTTGCTCCCTCTGTTTGCCCTCATGACATGTAAGGGGACAACTTTACATGTATCTCCAGTCACCTTATCAAAACTGGTCCACTGTCCCCATTGCTCTGCCATTATGCTGTGGAAAGAACTTTTCACGTATTTTGTGTCACATTGCATTATATAATTTCGTAACTGGACATGTTTCAGAATTCCATTCTGAACATTCAGCAGTCATTGTTCAGTGGAGCTAAGTGCATCAGCTTTTCATCCTACCCTGACAGTTATTCGTTTCCTTTTTATTTGATTCTTCGTGATATTCTCTCCAAGTGTTCTGAGTGATGCACTGCAAAAGTGGTTTAAGTTGGTTGCTGATATAGAGAAGAAGATAATAAAAGACTGTCAGTTGGATCAGAAATTCAGCAGACACTTATCTGTGTATGAAGCCAAGGTATCGTAATGGAGTGTGTAATGAACTACACGTGTACATCTGGTGTTGATGTTAAGAATTTGTAGGCTGCTGTTTCCAGTCCACTATGATTCTGTTTCATGTTTCCCAAGGATAAGGAATATTAAGTTAACCTGTTCACCTCCATTTATTGCAATCCACATGCTAGGCATCTCAAATATATTACATGTGGATGGAACACCTTTAGAAGTGGTGATGCAGCAAACAGAGGAATAATCTTTTGTCATCTCCACAACTGTGTTCAACTCTTGGCTAATGTAGACACAATAAATTATAGTCTGCACAACACTTATGCTTATTTTAATCTGTAATCTATGTGCCACATATTTTAATTAAAATATATGACATTGTGTGTTTGTATATTTTCATTGTGATTCAGTACACACTGCTTGGAGATGGCCACATATAATGCTGATATTGTCACTGTAGAGCATGCATTAAAATTAAGGAGAACTGCTATTCATTCATTTGTATTAATCAACTCCATATAAGGTTTAACAAACCTATTAGATATAGAATTTGTCATCAAATGGTATAGAAATACAAAATATACTGCTATTTGAAACCATATGTCATAGTGACAAAGCATCATATAAATACATTATAATGTATATATATATATATGGTGAATTTAAGATCAGTACAATGATATCATAATATTTGGAACAAATTATAATAAAATTATCAAACACAACATATTTACTAAATTAAAACCTTCCATAACGCTAGAAGAAATGTAAATGTAAATGTAATTTGTTGATGACAAATTAAAGTAAAATTAATTGTGTTTATTTTGTCTCTTCAGGCTGCACACTATATAATTCATTGTGTCTTCATTATTTGATATGGACAACACAGATGTACCAATTAAAAAAAGCTGATAAACTATTTACTTTCTGTAGAGTTTTTATGAAAGAAAGATGCAGCTGTCTGCAAAAGATGATTGTTCAGAGTAATTTAGACTATTTTCTACTGTGGAATGACCTTAGAATGTCTAACAAATTTAAACCTTTACTGCTTTTTGCTTGCACTGTGCATTTAATAGACCACATGATATTCATACATGCTGAGGTCATTATTCCACAAAGAAACCCCTTTTTTAGACTCTTAACTTTTAAGCAGTGCGGTGGGTATTTAAATTTTAGTGCATGCATTATGAAAAATGTGAATATTATTTATAGCAAAAAAGTAAAATTTTGAAATAAATGGCATTTTGTGGAAAATAAAGCAGAGATTATGCAGCATATATTAAAAATTCATAAGTCTCCTTGGTGCATAACATATACAACGAATTTCTAGATTGTGTTTTGCCCAAAGGTTAACCAAAAACATAAAATTGTAACAAAAATTACAAACCCTTAGGAATACACCACAAAAATAGCATCAATTAAAACTCCTTATTCAACAGCAAAATACACACAGAAGTAACTTGTAAGTATCTTAGACCACCCAATCTGTCAAGTCTTGTTCCTTCTATCTTTTGCTCCATCTTCTGTTAAGGTTAAAGTGTGAATGACAGGGAACACACACATGTGCTGTGTGGCAAAACGCGGTGGTTATGAATCCCGTAAATAACAGTAAACCAGTGATACATGTGGAGGTTCAGACTTGTCCGTCTGGTTCCATAATACAAAAACGGCCAGGCTGCACTATACGGGCGGAGGTTCAAAATAGTCGGTGACTATAAGCCAGATAGATGTTACTCTACCCTTTGGATAGAAGTATGCTAATTAACTCCGCAGCATTGCAGAAGAACATAGATCTCATTTACAACGAGGGAGAAGCTTCAAAGCCCTGATGAGACATTTCAAAACACTTGTACACGATACATTATTTTACCATTCTTAATAATTTCAGTAACAATGCAAAAATCCCTTTATATCCTCTCATTAAATGTTACAAATAGCTACCTGAAGAACGAGAATTCATGGGAATAAGTCGAGATCTCAACCCATCCCACGCAATTACAATATTACAGCAGTTACATGTTCCGTATATTACCACGGATTGATGATGACCGATTGAACAGTCGGAACATGTAAACGACAACCTTTAATGAAGTATTGTTCTATGTTTTGTTAGAGGGTCACTTCTCTCTTAATACTGAGACTTTAGTAATTTTAGGGATCAAATTCATATGCGCTATTGACTATACGTATATTGAAACTCTTTGGGGTTATCGATTTCTTTGGGTAGAGCAACATAAATCGGAAATGCTTTTGAAGACCCATAACTTAAGTTCAGAATGCCGCCCTGAAAGTTTTTAATATAACTCCTTCGTTGATAGATGGCAATCATCGCAATGAACTCATTATCTATAATCCGTGCTCTCGTCCACAGTATAAAGAGCACAGATTATCTAGTGTAACGAGCATGGATCAAGGTAAAGCGTGGCTAAGAAGCTGTGCTAACACGTGCCGTCAGAGTCCGTTGACGTAGCTATTGCAAGGTAGTAGAAGTGTGTGGTAGGCAGTATTGCGATGTTTGAGCGCAATCGATGTGTTTTCGTACGTAGTTCAAAATTTCAGTAAGACGTGGAAAGCATAACATAATACCACTTACATAATTTAAAATTTATATTTGCAGTACGTGTCAATACAATGAAGTTTCTTCTTAGTTCTGTAGCATCGTGTTCCAGTCGTATTGGTTGTATTAAGGATATTGAGAGGTTACCCGGTCTGGTGTTGGAAACACCTTTATTGTTGCTGTACACAAAGGTACCCGGTAATACTAACATATGTACTGTTTGCAAAACCTAACCCAATATTTCATGTATCTTCATTGGGGGTGGTGTATGTTGGGTTTGAAACAGGAAGAGATACAAAATTTATACCACATGTTGCCATATGTGACAATTGTTATGTTCCTTACAGGGTGGCAGTGTACCGCACTTAACTTATGAAGTGTTGCAGATGGTCACCAAAGAACATCAACTTCTGCACATACCAGTTTCAACTGTTGCACAGTGTTGTGAAGCAATCAGGGCTTCTCAGAAGGGCATTGCGGACTTCATTGGACTTAAAGTAGCAGCACTGTAGTTATTCATATTTGTTCATGTTCACTTTAAAGCAGTCACCAACCTGTGAATAATATTCATTCCCCAAAAATACTAGATTTGGCTGTCACATGATTTGACCTATGACGAACCACAGAGACTCTTGTTTCCGAAATGTAGCAGTTTTAGGTTATGTGCTAATGAACAAATTGTAGTTGAATTTGCATAGGACTGCCAGCTAGACTAAATTCTTTTGCCAAGTAACTGCTCCTACAATAAGCGTATCCCTCTTTGTGGAACACATATATGCAAATATTACTAGTTGATATGAAAGTAAGTGAAAATAAGTTGAACAGAACTAAAACAGTGTAACTAACTTACAGTTATTGTTAGCATAATTGAGTACTTATGTGATGTGTAGTGTTTAACATACATGAGGTTATGGGTTCAGTGGCAGTGACGTGATAACACTCCCACCCTTTATTTATATTACCTGCTATTACACTTTAACCTTTTAAACCTTAGCTGTAACTTTATTAAAAGGTTTTAACATTTACAAATTATATGTTCTGTGCACACTGTATATATGTGTTTTGTATGGATCTCAGAACAAATGGTGACTTGCCCTATACAACATTAACTGATTGGTTTTTGGAACCTAGGGGGAGAGTGTATTCAGTATGAATGAACCATCAAAGTACACATAAGAACTCATATTTATGTGTCTACTTCTCAAGTACAAGGGTACACAAATCTTTGGACCCTGATTGCCTGGACAACTAAATTTTTAGTGTAGCCTAATATTTACAGCATAATTACTGCAGTTTTTTTCATACATACAAAACATGTATCAGTTCACATTCACATGTACTGAGCAGAAAGCACCAAATAACAGTGAGGTTCACAGGTCACTTCAGAATTGTGGGTCCTCAATACATAACTTGCTTCTAATGCATAGAGTAGGAGGTGGCTCCTAGAATTTTGGAAAATATGGGGACCCTGCTCCAATTTGTTTCCTTCCTTAGTGACCATCATCAGAGATTATATTGAGATTACACAGGAAATTACATAGGCTTCTCTCAAGTTTTCGTGTTACGTGATATGTTCAATATTACTGGTAATGAGCAACTTTATATCAAAGTACTTATTTTGATGTAGTCAATAACTGATGGAAAACTGTTTACAGATGGGTATATAATGTTGTCCATTTTGTTTGTCTGTTACAATGTTTTGAAATATTGCTAGCTAACAACCTAGAAGTATCATATATGTACAATTAGTAATGTTGTTGATGTTTTAATTTTGTTTTTGATGTATCTATATATCCTCCTCTTTTTTTTTTTTTTGTTTTGTTTTGTGTAATACGGTACATACAAGTATGTGCTTCTTCAACTTTGGATTCATATGATGTTTATTCTTGTAGGTATGTAGTTTTCTAGAATCAGGATATTCACTTTGTATCTCTACACATAAGGCTGTGTTAGTCAAGTTGTCTTTTAGGTGTTGCAGTTAGTGATTCTGTGTTACGGTGGGTGTAATGAATATCAAGTTACACACGCTGTCAGATATGAGAGTCGGTGGTCAGTGGACCACTTACTGTTGAAGATGAAGGTGATGCATTATTTGAAACACTGCAGACACTTTATCCACCAATTCAGTATCACATTTCAGAGAACTGGATTCTTTCATTACAATGCTGTGAAAACCGTAAAACTTGCAACTCTGAATTGTCTTTCATAGATGTTTTCCTCACAGAAATAAATGGAAACTTTTTGGTTTTCTCGGATATTACATTATACTCTATTTAAAAAATTTAATATTGTAGATAAGAGATGTTACTTCTGTTCGTGCATTCTCATTTGTTTTTTCTGTGCATGTAGGAATATTTGACATTCAACAGTATACATGACCCAGCAGTTGTAACTCCTCATGGATTCAGTGAGATGGGAACAATATCAATATGGCCTCGAAATGGAAGGAAACAACTAGACCCTGACAAGTACAATTTGATTTCTTTCTCATTTTCTATAGAATCAGAACTCTTTCTGTACTGAAATATATAAACAACTGCATCATTTTCACAGCATATGACTTTCATGAAACAAATTATTGGGGTGTCCAGCTCCCATTTCACACTTTATAACTATTCAGCAGTCATAGTTACAGGTTGTAAGATGTAGAAAGGCTGTTGGACATTCTAGTGAACTTATTTTACAAATAGTTTGTCTAACAAGACAAATGCTAACAATAACTGACTTTCCTTTAAATACATTAAGTTTCCTAGATGTGCGAGAAGATTTCACATTAGTAATTGTACAGTGTCCCATCCCAGTTGCCGTGCGGTCTAAGCTATGGGTCTGTGGCTGCTCGCTTGCTGAGATTGCGGGCTCAAATCCCACCAGAGGCATGGATGTTTGTCTGTTGTGAGTGTTGTGTGTTGTTAGGTAGAGGTCTCTGCGATGAGCTGATCACTCATCCAGAGGAGTTCTACCACCTGTGATGTATCATTGTGTGTGATCTAGAAACCTGAAGAATGAGGATGCAGTGGCCTGCATTGCACTGCAGTGTCACAGGAGGTGGGCGGGGAGTGGATGTTGTGGTGATGGTGGTGATGGCAGAAATACAGTGTAATGCATAATTTCTGCTGTTGCGGATTTAATGAAGTGGTCATGCTTTACCTGTAATATTGTCATCATGTTTCTAATTTTGATTATAGAAATGGCATGTTTCACTGTTTTTAGGTATGTTCAATCTTGATACCTGATTTAACTTGCTTAGTGTGAGTAGTTCATTAGGTAGCATTAAGAGATGGAAGATAAATGTGCAGTAATTACACTGTGTAGTTCCCATGTGGTTATTGCAGATTAATGCAACCAAATCAGTAAGACAAAGTCATTAGCAAGGGTTCTGCATTTTTCAGCAGACATGAACAGGGTTCTACATGGGAGAATGTTATTGCCACTTCAGAAGTTGCGTGAATGTCATGTTTACAGACTGATTTTAGGGAATTAAAATGAATAAATGTGAGTGGCTTCCAATAGCATGACCTTCATAACAAATTAATACCAACTTTACACAGCACTGAGAACCAACAGATTTTGTTGCATACAGTATGTCTTTTTATGTTTGAAAAATTGTATTAGATTTTAGGGTCAGCCATCTTCATTTATAGTTTTGCTTGGTCTCTCCCTTCAATAAAATTTAAAAAATTAAGTGACATGCATATAAGATGAAGAGGTAGGTAGTTAAATGTGTTTTGTAAGCAATTAAGAATGTTATTATGATACCATTTCCAGGTACATGGACATAATAGAAACCTTCCAGCCTGATATGTATCAGGTTTTGTGTGATGGTGATACAAATTCCACAAGCAGCAAGAAAAGGGTTCAGAAATCAATTGACAGGTCATTCACATTCTTTGAAAGGTGTATCCAGAGGCATGAGAAATCAGAGGTAAAAACAATTTGCACTGGTCATGTACCTTATCAGGATGAAGTGAAGTTACCCCTGGGCCTAAATGACAAGTCATTTTAACTAAGATTGGCCCCCAAATGTGGGCTGTGCACAGAGATAATTTATTATAAACAGTGCCACTTCTTTCTGCTTTAAAACAGTTACTGAGTTGCACAGGTAAGGGCCTTTATTTCTGTTACAGGGTCATTGAAAACAGTGTTACGTTGTAATGTGGTTCATGTTTATTGTGTCTGTTTCTCAGTTTGTTAAGCATACTTTAATTCAGTGATTCTGAAACTTTATTTTGCTCATGGCACATTATTCCTTGCCTTGAATTGTGGCAAACTTAATGCCAAAGGTGGCAACACTATGGTCTGAGACATGCACATGCTAGATGAGGAGGATGATTATTCTGTGAATACTATGCTTATGCCATGTGTAAGTGAAATTTATTTTAAACAAAATTGTTTATAAATTTTCTCTTATTTACAGTAGTATAACATCCAAAATTTCACAGCACACTTAGCAATGTTTGCGGCACACACTTAAAGAACCACTGCTTTCATCCATCTCTCACAGGTAGCCCTGTCTTCATACTAGAGTCCCTTTTAGTAATATGTACAAACCGTATTAACCAGTATAATCAGTATTCAAAAGACTATCTGGAATTCAATTATACAGTACCCAGAAGGCATAGTTGGGCCGGCCAGACAACCTAGTGTCCAGACCACCTCTGCAGCTCTCAAAGCCTCCTATTTAACAGGCACTATGACATCTTTCCCCAGGGGCAAAGTTGCTGTGACATGAAGCTATGACCAGTAGTCACCTCTGTCTAGTGCCAAGGTTAAGATTGATTGGTGCACTACTGTCAGTCCCCTATATGCCTTCATTGCATGCAGATGGAAAACTTTACTTTTTCATTTGTAGATTAAAAGTAAAAGAAATGGAACATATAAATTGTTTTTTTTTTGCTTTTCTTTGCAGATTTTGAAAAAAAGTGCAGTCTTGGGTGTAGTAGAAGGAGGTTACAGTTTTGAAGGGAGAGAAATGTCTGCAAAGTATCTTGCAAATAGCTCTGTCTTTGGTTATGTTATTGATGGACTCCACAACAATGGTCCTGATGTGGAATATTTAACGTTTGGAGATGTCAAGCCAGTTCTAGAAGAAACTCTGGTAACTGACAAAGAGCAAAGAGAGAGAGAAGAAATAAATTTGAAATGCCTGTGTTAATTCATACTTAAAATGTCTATAATTCTGTTTGCAGAAACATTTACCAAATGAAAAGTTTCGCCTTCTGCATGGTTGTTGGAATCCAGAAGCAGTGTTGAATATGGCAGAACTAGGCGTAGATGCCTTTGATAGTTCATATGCATACATAGTGACTGAGAGAGGAGGGGCTTTGATATTTCAGAATACAATAACTAATTTGTAAGTGCAGTGTTTGTCTATATCTGCTGCATTTGTACTATTATTATTATTATTATTATTATTATTATTATTATTTCCTATTATTAACAGCTGCATTAAAAAATCTCTGATTGTCTGTTGTCATGGTTGAGTGGTCAACTCTCCCACAGTGTATTCAGAAGATC
>Ga0209755_10009851_pt1 | contig 10070 bp, 6 predicted proteins | sample TergutCo191P1_FD_187301 | JGI IMG/M metagenome (GOLD analysis project Ga0209755, IMG submission 187301) | Cornitermes sp. P1 segment gut microbial communities from Petit-Saut dam, French Guiana - Co191P1 (SPAdes) (version 2) | ecosystem: Host-associated > Arthropoda: Insects > Digestive system >...
AAAATGCAGTTTGTTTCATAATTCTAACATATTTGGTTCCTGTATTATTCACATTTTATATGCAGGGTGTGCTAAAATTAAAAAAATAATTCCGGCGCCAAAAGGTTAAGTGTGCTGTCTCTCTGGGTTTGGTTTTCATTTGAACTAGCTGTATACAATGGAGGTGAACATACAGTAGACTTTTAATAAAGGTGTAACCTGTTTCGCTTTCCCAAAACTAAGATGTCAGAGCAGATAAGACATTACTGTTGAACAGTAAGGTGCCCTTCCTATTCCAAATATGTTAGACTTGATACTGTGTGGTGTGGCTTTTCTCTGCAGGCAAAATAAAGAATTTATGTAGGCGAGGAAAGCAGCCCATCGCCAATTCCTTTCTGTCAACATTTTGTCACCTGTGTTAGTGGGTCCCTGTCACCACAGCATGGCACGTCCTTAGGTTGCGGATAGAGGAACGGCCTCCAATAAGGAGGGTAGCTGCGAATAAATTTAATAAGCAGTCGCGGACAGCCAACGAGGGGTGGTCCTCCAACTTGGGAGTTGGGTGAGGTGCTAACAACCCCTCCCTTTAAAACACTTAACGTTAAGAAACATTCACAGGCGGGGTGCTTGCTCTGGAGACAAACAATCCGGAGGTAAACTACTCACCCACTCAGATCTCCAGGGGGGAGTGTTTTCAGGGGAAGCATCGTGCAGTGTGTACGCTTGTGAGTACGGTAATGAACCTTCGGGTTCCGTGAAATGTGGGGAATTTCTTGACTAGCTGCAAACCAAGTAGCTGCTCAGGAAGAACTCTGCACCATGGAGTAAGTAAGTTCATAGAAGTAGGCACAATTCCACTGTGAATATTCCCTCGGCCAGAGACCATAAACGTGAAAATGCCACAACTGGAGACTTTATACACAAGATGCATACATTTCTGGTGATAAAAGTATTGCAGGAAATATGCAATACATCTGTGTGCACATAGAATGATTTCAAGATATTTGTAGCTACCAGGGGTGCATGGATGTGTCGGTACTGTAGGCATGAATGGATGAACATCTTGTGAAGTTCAACTGTATGCCCCTCTACCATAAGTATTTGGCTTACACCAAAAGTGAAACAGTAGCCTTTGATTACAGCTTTAGTTGATGGTACTTGAATGTGGGGCTACTGGAAATTGTCAAAAGCTGAAAAAACAATTTGTCCTGTTTTTTGCACTGTGTGGTATGCACTACTGCCTACAGTTAGTGTCAATTGTATTTTGTTCAATGGACATCTTTCTTTTACTTTGACCTATAAAGCAGTGATCTTCACTGGAATTCATGTGGGGACCAGTAATATACCTTCAGTGTTATAGGCTGGGCTGCAACTTCAATTAAAAAATGCAACAAGTTAGGTAGGGTTGGGCAAACACGTAATTGTGGGTCTGGGTTTGAGTTTGTGTTTGACGTACTTCTATTTTTTGAGTTAACATTGCCATGGAATGTTATATGTCTATAACGTAGGTGCTACGCAAATGATCTCCATGTTACCAGAGGACTTGAATGTACGAACAGAATAATACATGTAAGATGGTTGCTGTGTTGGCCTCTAGATTTTCAATTCATGAGCGTGGAGCAGTAATTGAGGAAGTAAGGAATGTCAGAATTTACTCAAACCACCACCCTTCTTGCAGTGTGAATTCCAAAATCCATGTACAAATTTACAACATGCCTTTTTGCCAGATGCCAATCACCTTCATGTTGGTATGCTCACCTATACTGTATATAATTTTCTTCAGTTTTATTTCATATCATTCCAAAATAAATTATATGGGTATCTTCTAGACAGAGTTTGGTATTAATGGGTAACTTACAATTTGAAACAGACATTACATTGTTCAGCAGTTAATGCTGTCACAACTGGCTGGCTGGCTGGCTTAATTCCCTTGATTCTAAGAAAAGCATGCAAAAGTGATGAATTTAATAATCGTACATTATTGTTACAGGCGTTCAATTAAATTTTATTATGATTAGGCAACATAGCTGGTATCAAACTATGGGCTAGACAACTGAGGAATTGCACTTTGGTTCCTGGCTCTGACAGGAGATAATTCCCTTCTCGAGGCTTTTCAGCCAGTTCTGGTGACGATTTGGCCTACTTTTAAATGGGTAGCAGGTGTAAAATGGCCGGGTCGTGAAGCTGTCCATTTACCTAATTCTAATTCCAACGTTAAGTATGGGTAGAACTGTACATCCCCTCCCCATATGTATTCATGGCATGCTCAGGGGGCGCTTCTCAACCTGACAGGGACATCAGGTTTAAAACGAGAATATTTTTTTGCAACTTACTGCTGTTTTCCATTAAAAATATCAACAGCTGTAGTATGGAAATGTGCTGTGCCTCTCGGATTTTGTAGTGCGATACTTTAACCGACTGAACTAACGAGCCCCGAAGAGCAAATACCGAACACGACAAAATCAATATGGGTTAGTAAGAACTTTACGAATTGTTTACCAGTTGGCAGCATATGACAATGCCACAGATCTATTCACTCGTCCAATAACGAAACTGCTTCCAAAGGTGCAGTCATGGAGTGTAGAAAAAGGAAGAGGAATGCTTTGTGTAGAACGTGGTACTTCGCAGTTCACATTATTGCTTCTGTTTGATATGTTATTGTTTTATTCCTAGGCTTCACGTTGTAGGATTAGGTTTACAGTGCTATGGCTGCATCTAAATTGTTACAAACTTATTTTGACCAGTTGGTACCTTCTTGCCGGCAGGTTAAATAGTGGGCAGTTTTTCTTGAATAGGCGTAGACGTATTTCTAGATAAGATATCTGCATCGTCTAGTAGAAAGTGTCATGTCCGTCTAACTTTCAGGGGTATACACCGGTAAGGAAGATGCTTTGGGTAACAGCGTATATGAGAGTGCTATATCTAAGTGCCAAAGTGTCCGTCCATACAGAAGTCGGTTGTTCGGCGGCACTGTCAGGTGTCTAATTGAGCATTTCTTCCAAATGATTTAACAGTCCGGAAGGTGGAAGCTTTCCATGTGTAGGTGTTTGAACACAATTTTGGGACCAAGCTAGCAATACTGATGGGTAATAAGAATAGCTGTTGTGCACGCTCGAGCCCACCCACAGGCCGAAAAGATGTGCCACATTTTGAAGAGTATTTGCCTAAGGAACAAGAGAGTGTTCGTAATGTACAGCATATTCGTGAAAGAGAACCAGAAGATTGGGATGCAGATCCATCAGTGCATCCTAAAGTAGGTACCATCTTCATGGAGAGATCTAAAGTGTCATTAGAGAGTGAGTACTTGTATGTCACTGCCTAGTATGTCATGACGTTTTCATGTGCTTGCCTTGATGATAATTTCTTGAAGGGACCGAAACCAGTTGAACTGATTGCCCCTGTTATTTTCCAGATGGATTGGTGAGGAAGAAGAGCCAAAATCATGTATGTACTATAATTTATGAATGTAGTATTTAATAGAAATTGTGCAGTTGTTTAATACTTTACTTGGGCTTCTGTGATATGTTTTATGTAGCATGTGTTTTTATTCTGTGGCCACTATTGAAACCCATTATTAAAAGCAGCCCCCCCCCCCCTTTTTTTATTTTATAGTAGTGTTAAGAAATCTCCAATTTTTTTAATACACAGCCAAATAAATAGAAATCTGTAACCTCCTCAAGATTGCTGGAACCTGAACAAAATGCCATAGTTGCCATATGTAGTGGTTGTTGCTGAACATAAATTCTCTGCTTTTGGGAGTGCACCAAGTTTTGTGACAAGCCATTCTGATTTATTCTTAAATCACTCTCAAGGTGAAATTTGCAAGGAATTTAATGCTTCTGAAAATGGTTAGTGTGAGGTTCACTCTCCTAACTTTTTGGTGTCCATTGCATGATGTGCCCCCCCCCCCCACAAAAGACAAAGATGAAGAACAAGAAAATTTGGAACATTTTGCACTAATTGTGATGGATATTTGATTTAGTCACCATTAGATTTGCCCTTGTGATATGTAAATGTAGTCAGAATTATTTCAACTGTTTTTAAAAAATTCCATTTCGCATTTTAAACTGTTGGTACATGCTTGCTTCGGAATAGGTTACCTACATGATTTTGCATGGCTGTATTTGTTCTGGAAAGAAAACTGTAGTGTAGAAAATTATATTTTAGTTTACTGGCAGCAAGTATTGTTTAAGTATTTCCCAAGTGGCAACGAAAGATCCTTATTATTTTGCACATCAGCATACATCTGGCCAAGTAAAACTGGGATATTGTGTGCTGTGTTGGTGCTTCTGCATACGTTTTGCATGCAGTTAACTTTAAAGTGACAGAACCCCATATCCATCAGATACTTTGTGTATGTCACTGACATATGTCTGGTACTTGCCGGGAATGTCTTTGTTCAGTTGCCTATGAACCAGACCAGTTGAAAGTTTAAAAGTATTTTAGAGAACTAAGGATTATTCTGGCTTGTTTTATAATGCATTGTGCTCATTAAAAGTGCATTTCTTGAATTGTTGTTTAGTTATAGTAAATCACTTCATGAAGCAGAATTCTTTAGCTTGTATCTATTAAAATCATTCTTCATTGGATAAGCCTATTGTGTTACTTGACTCAGTAATATGATAATAATTAAAACTTTGAATACAGCTGTATGTATTATAAAAGAATGTCTTTGTTTCTCTAAACTGGGTACATGTTTTGACTCATCTTGTATCATCACCAGGCCAGTTAAAGTATATAAGAAAAGGCTAGTTGTGCAATCATAAACTGTCTTCCCATGGATAGAGTTTTCACTTTTACATAATTTTATTATAAAGTTTTAGTAGTTGTATTCAAATCTACGTAATTTTGACCAGAACAACACAAAACTTTAATTTGTAATTGTGTATTATCATGTATTACCATAAATTAATTCTGAAATGTGTTGTCATATTATTACAATCACTCTGATTGTATGCCTTGCTATGAAAAAAATTTAAGTATGTGGGCATATTGTACCCTTGACACCAGTGTTAGATTTTCTAATGTGGCAGCTTTACTATTGTGAACTGTTACCCTTATTTATTCTATATATAAACTGCCATTTCCAATTTTTTGTTTAAAAATATCCTTTCTGCCTGATTCTTCCCAAGAGTATTTTTATGTGGCACATAGGAAACTGGTTGAATGTTTTATGTTGTGTGCTAGATAATCTGTCCTTTGTATTCTGATTTTTGTCCTAAGAAGAGTAATGTCATAACAGTGATCTTAATATGATACATGGCATGCTCACTAAAAATTCTTCCTTGTTAATTTTTGATGTGATTTCCTCATATGTATAAAAGCTTAAATGTCTCTGATAATTAGCACTCCCTCTTTTGTAGGAAAATGTATAATTGCTGCCTCAGTGTGGCCCTTGTCCCTTCTGACCTTTTCTTCTGAATCTGATATACTTTGTTAATGTTCCCCTACCCTTCTCGTGTCCACATTCTAATTTTTTCTGGTGATTGGTTGTGAACTTTTTTTCCCTAACTTCAGAGTTGTTGTAATGCTGTCATCTGTATATGTAGCTATCTTCCATAGCTGTAAGCTGTTTTCTGTGTAGGGAGCAGAGATATAATTATGATGTATGATTAGAATTGCAGTAATGTGTATATTACTTTATAGCTTGTGGATGTGCGCCCACTGAAGAAGAGTAGTTCATGCTCTACAATCTATTTGGATGACAGTACAGTTTCACAACCAAATCTGAAGAATACTGTCAAATGTGTAGCACTTGCCATCTACTACCATATCAAAAATCGAACTTCACATCGACAACTTGATATTTTTGATGAAAAGCTTCATCCCTTAACGGTAAGATGCCAGTGATAATATGTTGAATGTTCCTCTGATCTGTTTATCACATGACTATTGAATACAAATTAAGTATAACAGTCAAACACAACTATTATTTGTCATCCAGTGTTACATGTTTTGGCTCAGTAAACCATCATCAGGAATGTAGCATTGGCTGACCAATACTGCAGTGTTGTCTTGTACTGTAATACTTCATTTATAATCAGTATAATATAACACTGGGATGGATCAGAATAAAAAAATTATCAGATGAATGCTGAACTCTTTAATTTCATTATGTCTGAAAGAAATAAGCCAACTTAAATGTGTTTAGTCTTTGATGTAAATTGTGTATAAAATTGATCGTGAAAATTTTATTTCCATATGTGCTAGTGTGTATTATGTTAAGATAAAATTGTGCTCTGAAAGGACACAGTCTTATGCACCTGCCTTGAGTTATTGATTTATTTTTTATTTATTTCTGTCGCTTATTGAACCATTCATATGCTAATACTCATTATATACATGTCTGCTGTAACATTAACAAATGCCTTGTTTTGCCCACACATTGTGTGTTTGTGTTTGTATAAATGTTTAATTTGATTGCCACAGTCAACACCAGTTATTTTTTGAGCAGCATTAACTGATTGGTCTTCATAATGGACATGAATTGTGTTGTTCATGAGGTAGGGACTGAATTTTTGTGTATAATTTAGAGGAATTTTGATTTTCAGACTTATTATGCATGATACCAATAGCAAAAATTATACAGCATCAAGTGATAGACGTTTAGTCAGTAATGAATTTGAAAGGATGTTGAAATGAGCAATTGTAGATCAGTTTCAGATATCCCACCATTGGCCTGTACAGACTGAAGAATACTGTGAAATACCTATCTAGATAACCAGAAAACTCTCTCCATTTCCATTGTGTTAAATATATTGTTCAAATAATATTAAGGAACAGTAATTCTGCTTGTCAGCCACTCTAGACCAAGGTAATTTTTGCCCCTTTCTCATCCCCTTATTAACCTGTAATGGCAACAGACATATGACCTAAAAATGGTAGATTTTCATATTAAGCCAGTAGCTCTAACTAGCTCAAGGTCATTGTTCTACACAGGAGTTCATGTTTGCATGTGTCCATGATAATATAGTATCAGACATTTCACAGCTAGTTGAAGCCTAGTATATGATTGTGTTGTGGATGTTTTAATTTGAATTAGGTAAGACAATTCACAAAGTTTAATCATTTCAGTGGGTGCAGTGTTGATGAAACTGTTTTATCAGGCAATGCAAGTACAAGTGAGGTTAGGCAGTAACACTGAAAATAATAGTGAAATTAAGATTCGCATCACACATAGTGGTGTCACCATTAGTGACACTGTCAACCACAGTGAAGGTTTTCAGACAAGCACAAAACATAACTTCTGGCTGTATGATCATAAGAATGTTATTGTTTGTGTAATGGTGTTAATGATGATAATATACTGAATTCAGTTCCTTCAGAGCTTGGGATTACCTACAGATTGTCACCCACTTGTCACAATGGTATCACCTGGACATTTGATACATATATTTACAAATCTTTTATCTTGCTAAACCATTTACTTTGGTGGGTGTTGGAGTATAGGGTGCTGAGGAAAATGCTTGGACATAAGAGGGACGCGGTAACAGGAGTGGAGAAAACTACATAGTGAGGAGCTTAATGATTTATACTCCTTACAAGTTTTTATTAGGTTGAACAAATCAGGGAGTATGAGATGGGCAGAACACATAGCCCAAATGGGGGCATGGAAAGGTGCAGATGGGGTTTTTGGTGGTGAAAGCTGAGGGTAAGACCACTTGGAACACTCAGATATAGATGGGAGGATAATATTAAGATGGATTTTCAGAAAGTGGGATGGGAGGGGGGCATGGACTGGATTGGCCTGGGTGAGAATAAGATCAGGCGGCAGGCACTTTTAAACATGGTAATGAACCTTTGGGTTCCATAAAATGTGGGGAATTTTTTGACTAGCTGAGAACTGGTTAGCTTCTCAAGAAAGGCTGTACTCCGTGGAGTAAGTAAGTGAGTAAACCACTTATTTTTGCTGTGGTCCACATATATGCCTAAATTTATTATTTGAGTTTTTATTTCAACCAACAATTCATAATATATATACTGTTGTTTTAACAATATTTGTATTATAATCACTCCTACATGTTTTGATACATTTGTATCATCCTCAGGGAGTTCCAAAGTTGTACTTTGCTAAAATTACGTTGTTTCTGTAGTATTAAAATTTCATTAAATATCAAATTAAAATACATAAGTGGTTGTTGTTGATACAGTGTAGTCTGTATGAATTTTACAATATAATTTGAATGAGTAGTATGTGGCCATGTATACAACCTGGATATACCTGTGTGGAGTGGTGTGTTCAGTACTCACCACTTACCACCATGGTTGAACACATGTTGCCTTCATTGTAATGCAGTATTGTTAATATCATCTTTCACATTTGCGACATAAGCAAGTCTTTTACTGACAGTCCACTGTTATATAATGCTGAATGTGAATCTGCCTGATTGGTACATCAATTGAGCCATACATAAAGTTTTATTACCTGTATTTAAAAATACGTGATATGAAATAATGTAGCTAAAGTGAAGGTTTCAGGTATTGCTGAATACATAGATAGCTCTGTCAGTATAGTGACTACACTACAGGCTTGATGTTTGAGAAATTGTGGTTTGAATCATGGCAGGGGTTAGAGTTTCTAGTCTGCTCCAAAGCATTGAGACTCTCTGGGCCCACCCAGTCCTGGATCCATGGGGTCCTGGAGGCTAACCTTCTGTGGCACAAGGCTGAACATCCACCCCACATCTGGTGCTTTTGTTAAGAATGTGTGGAGCTGTGCCTCCTGTGCTTTCGTGGCATGTGTGGGGGACATCCTTTACTGCAAAATACTGCTGGACAGCTAAACTTGTATACTAAAAGAGTAGTTTTTTTATGTTCTGTTGACTGTGCGTCTCTATATAATCTTGTAAATGAAACCAACTTGGTGCACGATTTATTCTTAGTGTATATCGTCAATTTTATTTATAACCTCTACATGTTTCGAACCTTTCCAGGTCCATCATCGGGAGGAACAGCTGCATTTATGTAATGTGTAAAATGAAGAGTGTTGCTGACAGACATGCAATGAATCTCAATAAAATTCTTGCTTAAATAATATTCGAATTACTTGTTTTAAGTTTGTGTGTGTACATTACTCTTGATTGTGTTTAAAACTGAATGGTGATGGTTACAATTTTGTTGGTGTAATGGTTTTCGATAGGTCCATGCATAAATGTTATTAAAAAAGTTATATCATAAAAGTTAAAAGTGTAATTCATATGTGATTATATTAAATAAATAAATAAAAGAGCTACAGAAAATGCAATAAGAGTATTATTGCTATATCAGTGGATGCACCTGTATAGCTGACTGTCTGCTATGCAGAATGGAATGAAACTGGTTGGGCCATGTTTAGATGGAGGTATTGTTTGAGAGGTTCTTTATATATGTATAAAAATGACTAAGTACCCTAAGAATAAATCATGCACCAAATTGGTTTCATTTACAAGTAGTCATTGTAGCATATCTGTTTTAGGAAACAGCACTTCTTATGGGTTTGTTTTCTTAATTTAATCTCTATTCCATTGCTGGATTTTTGTACAGTGTGTGATAAATGTGGTAGTATTTTAATTTTAAGCATGATGTTACAGAGAGATGGTGTGCCAGATGACTATGACAAGCACAACCCAGAGCATCGTCAGATCTACAGATTTGTGAGGACATTATTCAATGCTGCACAGCTTACAGCTGAATGCGCAATAATAACTTTGGTGTACTTAGAAAGGTTTGTCTAAAGTGTGATATTTTACATTATTAGATGGATTTTTGTTTTAGTTTTCTGTATATGTGGCATTAAAACCTTGCTAATTTAGAGTAATTGGGACCTGAGTACAACGTAAGATTGTGTAATTTTGACTACAGACTTATCACCCGGCATAGTTGATAATGCATCATCTTTGGACTAGGGTGCTATTGAACACTAAATACTAGTTATAAAATTAGGATAATTACAAGTGGTTACATTACTTTAAATGTTAATCACAAATTTGGGTTGAGTATTAATGCACAACTGCACAACAACCCTCTTGTGTCCATATGCATCATACTATGCATCAACATTGCCCAGTCAGTCAGTGACCAGCTTAGGGCTCGACAACCAAGGCGCTGGGATT
>Ga0209755_10009852_pt1 | contig 10069 bp, 8 predicted proteins | sample TergutCo191P1_FD_187301 | JGI IMG/M metagenome (GOLD analysis project Ga0209755, IMG submission 187301) | Cornitermes sp. P1 segment gut microbial communities from Petit-Saut dam, French Guiana - Co191P1 (SPAdes) (version 2) | ecosystem: Host-associated > Arthropoda: Insects > Digestive system >...
GGGGGGGGCATAGCACATGCCAATTTCATGTTAATTGGTAGAAATATGTTTTTCATTACCAAAAACTTCAAAATTCCCACAATTCAAAAGTCAGAAAAATCATGCCTGTTAAGAAAGGCGGAAAAATATGAAATTAAATTTAAAATGTCACTGCAGTGGGTCATGAAACTTTGCTCCTACCCTCCAAAATGCTCTTTACAAATCTGATTTTTCAATTTATGGCAACAGAGGAATATTGAAAGCTTGGTCAAGTTGTAAAATGTCTGCCTTTTAAATGTCATACAGTTATAAAAGTGTGTATTTTAACAGGCTTTTCATTTATTACTAAACTGACTAATTCATATTTACATATGAAGGTAGATGCAAGGCAACCTGCACAGACTAACCTAGCATTTTAGAGCAGATACACTGTATACTTAAATAGTTCAATAATATATTCTTATCTGTCCTCTCCAAGAGACAGAAAAAGAAAATTGTGGTCAGCTGGGTTTGGATGTAATCTCCCTGCTGTTTACTTCCAACATACATGTAGACACAGCAACACATTTAACTGACTACAACATATGACTGTCCAGAATAGCTCAGTCAGTACTGACATGGCCTGCAAAATCATTTTTCAATTCCCAGCAGGCATTCACTTCTCTACTACCATGACAGGCTGCAGGGCCCAACTTGTCTTCTATCCTTTAGTGCCACGTACCTGTTCCCTGTTCAATTGCAAGGTACTATGGAAATGTAATATTTCTGAGCCTACTGTATGTGCAATGGAAATTTTAAAGAACACCTAACAAATAATTTTATCTGGGAAATCATAAATACACTTTTCCTTATACTATTGCACTGGAAAATCATTTTAGTCAGATTAATGCAAAATGTGAACTATCAGAAATGGAGCCATTAAGTGAAAGAACTTTTGAAATTATAGTTCAGCAGACATGAAAGACACAACACTAAATGTGAAGACTGCTGTCATCAGGCACCACGAGTCATGCCATCAAATGTGAACACTACTGCCACCAGACACCACAGTCGGAATATCAAATTGCACAAATAAAAACGTTTCTTTAGTTTCTGGCATCAATTATGACATTTTAATCTTCCCAACATCAGCCTGCATGACAAGTGATGAATGAAACCACATCTGAAGTGCAAGTACTCAAACAGTATGAACTAAAGAAAATTGAAAAAAGTAAAACAAAACATGCTAAATACTGACATCACTCCCCTTGTGTACCATGCACTATCCCTTCCTTACAAATCTCAATGGTGTGAACACTTCGAAAAATAATCTGTGTGCTAATAATATCATATTCTGTTGCTCCTAACATTTAATAATGGTTAGCAAAATTAAGTGGCACACCAATGTTTGGATCCCTTTCATTCCCATCAATATTGTTTTTGACCTTCAGCAAGATTCATATGTGCTTGGTACCTAGGTACCAACCTTCACATCAGTAAACTCCAGTTAAAACCTGTTAACATAACAAATTATACCCAACTTTTGCATGACACAGAAGTTGTGTTCTGTTAACCAAATTTGACATACTACAAAAAAAATTAAAAATAAATAAATAAATAAATAAAAAAGACACACACAAAGTTCTAATTTCTTTCTGTTCAGTCCAACCAACCATATTAACGCCAATTCCACTGTTTGTTGTAAGGTGGCATCAACTGTGGTGAGTTTTGTTGGTGCAGTTTTCATATTAAAAACATTAAAATCCACCACTAAAATGATGGCATAATGCACAGAAAAATAAGAATAAACTTTATTTTAAGATTCATTCTTAATTTCCATTAACTGCCTTTTCCCCATAAATTAAGAGTAGGCTATCAAGCATGTAGCAGTTGAGACATGTAGTGGGATCTGTAAAAGTGATGTATGACACTACATCAAGATCTAAGTAATATTAAACAACATTATCAGCACACTCAAAATAATTAACAGAACGAAACATTACAAGATAAGAATAAAGAACTGAGGCTACTCCTACTCTTTATGCCCTTTTCTACACTTTGATGATCTGACTGCAACACATACATGTCACTTACAAGAAATTTATACCTATTTGCCCTCATCATATTACTCTATTTATCATAATGTTTTAATGCTTTGTAGACAACCAAGTCACACATTTCAGGCACTCTATCTTTTCTATATTATACATGAATTTTATCTTCTGAAGGATGAGATCCAAAACCTGGAATACAGTTGTAAACTATACCCCCTTTTACATTCTTTTAATTTGGCCTGATAATGGTTAACCAGTTTCACCAAACATATAGCTTTTGTTCTTCCTGAATATAATGTTCTGTTGGCTGGTTGCAATATCTGTTTGTAAAGGTTTATTTTTTGCTTTAAAAATGTTAAATGCAAATCCCCCTCTTGCCACATATAAGTCCCGGAAATCACCTTCAAGAGAGAAAAAAATTATGTATGTTGCTGATACTTTTGGTAGTGGCAACAATATGCATTCAAAAAGTCTCATTACAGGTCTGAGTATGCACCAACAACCAGCAAAATAAAAAAAAATAAAGTGCAGAGTCTCATAATACTTACTTAGATTTGGAGGGATCGGTGGACAGAGGGATTTCCCTGTAAAAGGGACAGTCAAACTGGGTGGTGTTGTTGTTGGATTAAGTGAAGATACTGAAATGCTGAATACAAAACTAGAGGCACTGCCAACTGCATTCGGTGTCAGAATAAAAGATGAGGTCCTAGTTTCACCAGTAACATTCTCAATTGGAGACACAGCTCTGTCCATTGACACATGCATGCTTCCATTAAATGATGAGTTGTGAGATGGAAACAAAAGGCCACGTGAATTGTGGATCCAATGCCTTTGACTATGGATTCTGTAATGTGTGGAATTCAGTGTGAAGAGTGGTTCAAACTGACGTGCTTCAAAGATAGCAGTAATAAGATATTGCAAGGCAATCAGAACAGCCAGCACTATCACCAACTTGAAGAGGTGGGAATGTAGGCAGACATATAGCTGGCGTGCAACATGCTGTATAGTCCTGCTCCATGCGGACAGGCATCGGCAACGCATGGCACTTCATCTGTCCATGCACAGCTGCATAATTGCACTGTAACATACACATACTGCAATTTAATAATGATAATGATGACAGTTTGATTTCAGTACTTGTACATGTTTCTAAGAACTAACAACCAGTTAGCGCTCATACTTTTCATTATTCTCATTACTCCAAACTAGTGCAATTGTTTAAAATTAAAATACATTTCCTGAAAGTTAATTTCACAATTCCCATTTCAGTTGTCTACCATACCCTTTAAATGTGCAAGACACAAGACTAAGGCTAGCTTCTTCTTCTTCTTCTTCTTCTTCTTCTTCTTCTTCATCAGGTGCTACAAGTTCACTGCTTGAAAGTTTTGGTCTTCTCAGCTACTTCCTTCCATTTAACCCATCTTGGACACAAATTGTCCAGCTATTTATTTTAATAATTCTTAAATCTTTTATATCATTTTCCCATCCAACTTTTGGTCTTCCTGTTGATCTTGTACAAACTGGTTTCCACTCATAATTTTTTGACCATCCTATCATTTGTCATTTGGTGTACATGGCCAAACCACCTCAACCTTCGGACCTTAATGTAATTAACTGTATACACTAATGCTAGCAGAGAAATTAATTTAATGTTATAAAAATACCACCATTTTAATTTACTATATTCTGCTGTCTTAACTACACAAACGTTTAATCACTCTGGCATTGATGGAATGACTATATATAAAAATATTCACATGAGTTTATGCATTAGACCAATATGCTATCACACTTTCGTTAACTGTGTTACACACAGTGCATCCACAAAAATCAGAGAAACATACTGTGCAGCTCAAGCCAGTGAAAATTACAATCCTCTACTTGAGCAGTCAGCACTTCTACACAAATAAAACACAGTCACTGCCAGGGGGCATTGATGAGTTTCAGTAATCTGTTCCGACAATGCTCATAACTTCTGGGCAACGTGCAATTTATTAAGACGTAATAATCCAGCCAATGGCAATACATCATATATTAAGTTAGGAGCATGGTTTATGAGTCAAAACTACAATACCTGACAGTACACAAGCACATAGGCAAAAACAGGTGCATGTGAGATGGCATATGCACGGAGAGAGCAACAGTGTGTACCAGTCTGACAGAAATCATAGCCTCTTTATATTAAACTACACATTCTCTCAACTTCAAGGGCAAAGAAGATGGATACAAACTGAGTAATTTGGCTTCATTTAATTTCCTCCTAACTTTTTCTTAACAGCAGCACCCCTTCCCATTCGACAGCACCATCCTCACACCCCCAACCTTACCACCATGTGTTACCTATCAAGTTGCATCCTGAATCAATCATCCTCAAGATGGCAAGGTTTACTGATTATGAATAAGCAAGTGATCAGTACAGCAAGGTAACTAGCAAATGACTGCAGTGTAGGTAGTTGTGGCATTTTCTTCAAAAAACTAGGGAAAATCACGAGAAAACTGAAAGGATAGCTGGTGCATGAAACTGGAGGATGAAAAACTATAAAAAATGTGTGCCCTGATTACCACTATGAAGAAGATACTGAAAATGGCAAATGCACTAAAGGAAAAGGCTAAAATGGGTAATGTCTTCTTCTAGCTATCAGAGTACCTACTTCCTGGTATATGAGGTGGAAAGACAATGCATGAACATATCTTACACACCCACTTATTGTTTGATGAACTACTGAATTATCCAGCACCAAAAGACAAAATCTGTCATCATCGATGCTGGTTAATTGAGTATATAATTACCATCAACACAAATACTTATTGGTTTGTTACTAATGTAAATTACATGGTTAAATGTTTTGACCAAAGTTTTGTAATCTTCAGGCCAGTACACGATATAAAAATAAAATTACAACTGGAAGTTCATTTTACTGTTAGATCAAGACCTCAATCATTCATATTATCAGTAGGATTTAAAGTAGTTACAACATATAATGGAATGATAAAACTTAAAAAGCTGTCAAGATTAAAACTGTAGTGCTTTGATTATTCTTTTGCTGAAGAATTTTGCATGCTTTCATTTCCTTGTCTCCTCTGATAATTTCTGCTTTGTCAATGCTATGTGCAATGATATTTGCATGTACTCAGTAAGAATTACTTTGGTACAGGAAGATTATTGTGGTAGTAATAGACCATCCACAAGTATCACCTGTGTTGAAGTTTACTATTATTATGTTGGTAATGAAGTACTGAGTATGTCTCTCGTAAAGGATGTGCGAGGACCAATAGCACCTGCTCTGAATGCACCGTTAGAAGAGCAAACCTTGACATAAACAATAACAATCTGACATTTTATACTTTTAACATGAAGATAACCAACTTTTGGTTGAAACATGCAACCACATATATTAATAAAAACCAATATACAGTTATGTTGATGGTAACTGTATACTCAATCATAGTATAATACAGGCAGCAGGATGTCTATTGTAGAAATAGATGCCAGTTAAAATTCCAGATGAAGCAAAAATTTTATCATTTCTGGCATATGTATCACACAGTTAAACAAATAAAATAATAAATAAACAAAGAAAAAACAGACTGTCATCAATATGAAACAAGTGCTTCAGAAACAAAGTTTTTTCATCTTAGTTACAGGCATGTGAAATCTGCCTGACTGGTAAGCAAAGGATTCATGCAACAGAAGAGCATGTGAATAAGTTATAATTTACAGGCTTACCTGTTTGTTATCCAGTGAAATTTATTGTTAAGTATATTTCTAGTGCAGCATTTACTTAGGGTAATGGCATGTACACAATTACACTACTTCTTTATTGATAAGTTCATCATTTCCTCCATGATGTGTTTTGAGTTCTTCATTTGCAGTATACCCTGAAACAAAATGAATGTAAAAAAAAAAACATGACCATGATTTTAATGTAACAGTGTTTATTGTGGTTTAGGCAGGACAGCTTAGTAGTAGTGTGTTAGTTCTCCATGATAATACTGCATCCCACAGCCACTGATGCTGATACACATTTCTACACATGCATAAATAATATTTTTATCTAATATACCACAAGTCACTTCAACACATTCCATTTCTTTCCAACACAAGGACTTCTGGCCACTGTTACTCTATAGTATCTAGCCAAACAGGGTGGAGTTACCAATAAGCCATTGTGATACTTCCACTAACTCTCTACAGTAGCAAGTCACTCATATAGGATACAGTTCTTCCATGCTGCCTTTGGTGCATTTTTTTATCCCATGACAGTAAAAGGGATGTCTCCCATTTTCCTTCTTGCAGACCAATATTATTTTGATAATCCCCACCATCTCTCCCATTACTGACATTGTCTATGGCATCTGTTAGACTTTGGCATTTTTGGATGTGGTCAATGTTCATTTCTTTGGCATCATGACACAGTGGGCACATTGGGGAGTCCTTTAATCGCATCCTGTTCAAGTGTCACTGTAGGTAGTCATATCCATGATGAGGCAGAAATCGGTAATGAGGACATTCCAGTTAGAGTAGATGGAAGTTATTGACCACTACCACCTCCCATGCTTTGTGTCGCTTTTTTGTTTAAATTGAATACAAGATGCATGCTCTTTCTTATAATTGCTGCAACTGCCTGTTGGTATGGTCAGCTCTTCAGGAGAATGCAAATATGATGCACCTTTGGCTGGGACATCAAACATGTCATAGCTGGGTATCCTACAGTGGCTTCGGATTCACTGAAAGATAATGTCCCAACCCTTCGTGATTAACTACAAAAAAAACTATTTTGCACTGAATCAGGTGCTCTATAAACCAAAATATTTTTGTGGCCCATTAAGTTCACGCTGTTGGCAAAATTTTCCACACCTCTCACTGTGATTTGTTTAATTCTTGCTGGCTCTTTGTTGTTCACAGCAACCAGTAATATGTGATGTCACAGAATCAGTACAGGTTAATATTAAAAGCCCACTGTCAATTTATGGCATCATAAAACACAAATGAAATGACATTTTTTCTAAATTCAAATTACTCTGTTATTATAACCATTAATTTTAAAAATTTCTAAGCAAAAAAAAAAAAAACATTGATGTACACTTTCTTCTGGGTAATTCCCGGCATCTGAATTTTATATGCCAACATTTCCTAACATGCTCTCTGTTCCGAAACGTTGGCATGTAAAATTCAGATGCCAGAGAATTACCCAGAAGAAAGCATACAACTTTCAGAACATGGCAAAAGTTTGAAATCAAGAACAAAGACATTGCTCCAAAAGAGATGAAATGCACCAAAGGATGTTCTTTATGGTTCAAATAAATTTACTGACAAATTTTACTTACACGCCAACATATTCAAAGTTTCCATTTCTTTCAAAGCCACAGTTATTCTTATGTTTATTGAATAACGCCAAAATTTGTGACGATAAATAAAACATTAGTGTAAATGAGGGAAAGCAAATGAGGCAAGTGGTGCTTGAATTTCTTTAAATAAATAATAAAAATCACTAGATAAAGTCAGTAATGGGTCTTACGAGCCCCAACCTACAAGTTCCCGCAAACAATGTGTTTGAAAACAAAGATATGAATTCAATGTACAATTCCTTTTTGAATACATACCTAAGAATATTTTATTCTAGTTTCCCCCTAAAAAAGATGGTTAGAAAGACAAATGGTAATGCATGGATTACCATGGGCATAAGAAACTCATGCAAACATAAAAGAGAACTTTACCTCCTTTGCAGGAATAGTAATGATCCCTTATTACAAAACTACTATAAACGGTATTGTAGAATTTTGTCAAATGTAATAAGGGAAGCTAAAAGGTATTACTTCAGTAAACAGATTGTAAACTCAAATAATAAAATGCAAACCATTTGGGACATCACTAGACTACTGACTGGAATAAGGATTAGAAATGATGATGTAAACCAACTGAATACTCACAATAATTCAAATCATGATTTTCAAACCATGCCTGACTTTATTAACAACTTCTTTTTATCAATAACAAGGAAAAATCATTATGTTTCTGACAAGAATGATAATTTTGCAGCTTACTTAAACTTAACCTATAATGAACCCTATCCAAATATGAAATACCAGTATACATCAACAAAGGAAATTAAAAAAATAATTAGTACCCTAAAATCAAAAAACTCACACGGTTATGATGATGTATCTGTTAACATATTAAAATCTAGTTCCCCATACATTAGCTCACCACTAAGCCACATCTGTAACAAAATGCTCTCCATGGGAATATTCCCTGACAGATTAAAATATGCATTAGTCAAACCAATATTTAAAAATGGAGACAAGAGTGATGTATCCAACTATAGACTCATATCTCTTCTACCCACGTTTTCCAAGGTCTTTGAAAAGGTTATATATGTAAGAATATTCCAACACTTGTCCAATAATAGTATATTAATTGATGAACAATTCGGCTTTAGACCTAAGTCATCAACTATGACAGCAGCCTATAGCTTAATTAATGAAGTTCTTGACGCTTTAAATTGAAAAAAATTAGTTGGTGGTATATTCTGTGTCCTTAAGAAGGCTTTTGACAGTTTTGACCATGATATTTTATTATCTAAATTAGAATGTTATGGTATAAGAGGCAAATTTAATGAGTTAATAAAATCATACCTCAATAACAGGTATTAAAGGGTGTCAATAACAAATAAAAAATCCCACCATAGCAGTTTTTCAAGATGGAGGAAGGTTAGATGTGGCATCCCCCAAGGATCCATACTTGGCCCACTACTTTTTCTTGTGTATATAAACAACTTGGGCACCTTAGTTAAAAATAACCAGAAACCTGTTCTGTTTGCTGATGACACCAGCTTAATCGTTACCCACTTTAACCAAACAGATTTCGATAGAGATGTCACATCTGCATTTAGCCAACTAAACAAATGGTTTGCAGCCAATTTATTGTCACTGAACTTAAATAAAACACAGTGTGTACAGTTTATGACAAAAAACACCCCTACAAGGGATATGTCTATCAGTTACAATGACACGCCTATTTCAAACATGATAAACACAAAGCTCCTTGGATTAATAATTACAAATTCCCTGTCTTGGAAGGGTCACACTACACAACTGATACCCAAATTAAGTAAAGCATGCTATATACTTAGATGCATTAAACCGGTTATGTCTTTGGATGCACTGAAAAGTGTATACCATTCTTACTTTCACTGCCTTCATAGTTATGGAATAATCTTCTGGGGCATCTCTTCATACAGCTCACATATTTTTCGGCTTCAAAAGAAAGCAGTCAGAATCATTATGGGTTTAAGAACAAGAGACTCTTGCAGAGAACCTTTCAAACACGTGGGGATTCTCCTGCTACAGTCTCAGTACATACTATCACTTATGACATTTGTAGCTGAAAACAGGAGCCTTTTCCACATAAATTCAGAAATGCACGGTATTATTACTAGACAAAAGTTCTGCCTTTATCGGCCTCAAGCCAACCTAACCTTGTACCAGAAAGAGGTTCACTATTCCGGAGTGAAGGTCTTTAACACCCTCCCACTTAATATAAGAAATTTATTTAGTGATGTAAAAAAATTTAAATTGGAACTAGGTAAATACCTCCACCTCAAGTCCTTCTATACACTTGACAAATATTATGACAATTGTAAATCCTAAGTTTATAGAATACTTTTAACATATATTATTTTATTTACTTTTAACAATGTGATACTTATAATGATCATGTGTAACTATATTGTATATGCTACCTTGACAAGTTCCACATCCAGTGGTGTCTGTACACAATGATGGATTTATGGAATATAATAAATGATGATGATGATGATGTTTTAAAAATGCTGTACATTTCCTTGTTGCCTTAATACATAAAATGAATTTCTAAGGGTGTTTTCTTATGTATGCTCATGTCTGGCAACATAGGCCTTTAAATGATTTAAAAAACAGTATTTCATTGAATGAACTTTGTACGTGGTCTGTTAGAAAAGTATCCGACCTTTTTTTTTTATGCGAACACCTGATGGATTATAATCTAGCGCGCTTGCATGAGCCGACCTTGAACCTTA
>Ga0209755_10009853_pt1 | contig 10069 bp, 5 predicted proteins | sample TergutCo191P1_FD_187301 | JGI IMG/M metagenome (GOLD analysis project Ga0209755, IMG submission 187301) | Cornitermes sp. P1 segment gut microbial communities from Petit-Saut dam, French Guiana - Co191P1 (SPAdes) (version 2) | ecosystem: Host-associated > Arthropoda: Insects > Digestive system >...
CGCATTGAAAAGCTGATGGAGACTTAGCCAGTCAACCATTTCATGATTTTTCGAACCTGAGGATTCATTCCTTCTATCACAAGGGACACCAAATGCAGTTGGTTTAATCACATTGAAACCTTCAATCCCCCTCAGACCCTGGTTCTCTGTTGATTCTTACAGCTTTCAAATGACAGTTTTCCTCCACTTTTCCTTTCTCTGTGGACTCTACATTCCCCACCAAACCCATATTCCTTGATATAATCATCTTAACAATATCAGACAAAGAAAACCTTTCTCTTACCACAAACACATGAAGTAATTCATCAATCAATAGCAGTTACAGACCAATAAACTAAATGAACACAAGTCATTCTCTGCTTCCTATGCACACAGAAATTAAGCACAACATTGTCATTACTGGCAGGAAAGTTTCAGGGGATGAAAAACAGTAAATGGATGATACCCATGAATATGTTTTATTGAGAAATTTTATTACATATAACTTGAACGGTGAAAAAAAACTTCATCAAACTTTCCTTGAAATTATATTTCACAACTATTAATCAAAATACAATTTTAAGTAAAATATATTTGCAGTAAAGACAACTGCAAGCAAGCACACTTTACTCAAAATTCTACTGCCAAGACTACTACAATTGCACATTTAAACAACATTTCTTTCTTTTCATATTGCAATTAAACACATATCTGTGAACTGTCTGAAAAGAAATCAGGTAATCATGACACCAAAACTAATCCATATTCCTAGTATGAACTGAGTTACAAATTAAATTCATTCACATCAACCACTGAAAACCTCATGATCAAAGTCTGTTACAAATTCACTTAAGTCAATTAAAAATTTAATTAACATTTATATTTTTCTTTGATGTGGAATGTTGTGTATTTTCAGCCTGTGTTTCTTCATGTCAGTCAACTGAGCAAATCCTCGACCACAAATATTACATACATATGGTTTCTCACCTGTGTGGGTGCGGATGTGTATTATTAGTGTCTCACGCCGTCGAAATGCCTTTTCACACAATTTGCAAGGATATGGTCTAACATCTGAGTGCAATGCAGTATGCTGAACAAGGCTAGTTCCATGTGTGAACGCTTTGCCACATATCTTACAAACATATGGCCGCTCTCCAGTGTGGATACGAATGTGTTCATCCCGATAATGCTTTGTAGAGAAAATCTTCCTACATATGTGACATGGAAAGAGACCCTTGTTACCATACACTTTTCTGCCTTCATGAACCACTCGGCGATGAACCATGAGTGACTGGTAGATCCTGAATGTGTTCCCGCATTGTTCACAATGAAATGGACGTTCTCCCGTATGAATCCGCATGTGAGCAGATGCTCTTTTTGGTGTTGTGAATTCTTTTTTGCATACATCACATGGAAAACTCAAAGACTCCTTTTCTTTACCAGGTCCTAATGAAAATATTCCATGCACTTCCTGCTCGTGGGACAGAAGATTCCTGTGCCTCTTATAAGCCGACCCACAGATTTTACAAACATAAGGTCGCTGCTCTGAATGACACTCTTGATGCATTTTTAATTTATAATTAGTTTCAAACCTCTTCCCACATGTTTCACACACAAAGTTTTTTTCTCCATGTTTTAACATATGCTTCTTTAGGTATTTTTTAAACTGAAAGGCCAAACCACACACTGCACAAATATGTTTCCTGTCACAATCTTGCACAGCTGGAATTTCTTGGTGAACTCTTTTCTCATGACATTTCAACTTACTTGATGTGTTAAACATTTTCCCACAAGTATGACATAAGTGAACATCTTCTTCATTATCACTACAAACGTTTGAATTATGCGCTGCTTTATGAACCTCTAACAACTGTTTAGATATGAAAGCTGCATTACAGCTTCTACACAGAAACTCCTTGAGGTATTTGTGTTCCTCTTTCAAATGTTTTTTCAAAGATGTGGCAGATGTACAAACCTTGTCACAATGCTGACAGTGACAGGGCTGTGACTTCTGTTTAATCTCAAAACTCGTGTCCAAAAGCTCCCCACTACAGCCATCACTTACAACATAGTTGGGATCACTAGCAAATATATCACAGTTTAAATTCAGACATTCCAATTGCTTTGGTTCCTTATGATTAGCACATGATCCAAGTAAGTCAAATACTTCATAAGCACACAGGTCGTCACATAGCTCCACGACAGCAGGCTGCAGAGTATCCTTGGTTATTAAAGTATACTCTTCGGTAGTCGCTTCCTTGTGGGATGAAAAATCCTCACTAGCCGAAATCAATGCATTGATTTGTTTCATTGCATACTTGCTGCACCTGGAAAACAAAGTGGCCTGCTATTTACTGCTGGCAAAAATTGCAACACAACTGTACATTATTCCAAAACACTGACATTAAAAATTCTTAATTCTAAATATACTGGCACCACTATATTCATATAACATAAAACTCCTTACAAATACATTGTATTTGTCTCTTGCCACTTGTATCTTCTGGAAAATTTTGGTGGACTTTGGAACAGGAAGCAAACATTCCAACACACAAGTAACTAATATTATGACTGCGCTTTATTGACATATCAGGGTTCCAGTGCACCTGATGGCCTACATGCATGTAGGATACCAAATATCAGTCTCCCATGTGTAGTAGCAGGCGTAATGGTGTGGAAATGCTGGTGTCAATCCCAGGCCTAATACCACACTCCCAACAAAACCCAAGTAGGTTGCCACCTGATGATCTGTACATACTTGATGCACAGGGAACATGCTTCTTACTGCAATGAACTGTATGGAAAGCCACTGCAGGAGAAAATAAAAAGAGTAATGTTGTTGCTGTGCGACATACAAGGCGAGCAGAGGTACACATCCACTCATTCTTAAACTCGACACTACTTGCAGCCATCAACTTCAGACCCCAGCAGCTTTACCCTGCAGAAAAAGCCTGGGTGGGCCTCGGAAACAGTCTGTACATTTTGGAGAAGAGAAAAATCTCATCCCCACCAGGAATGATCTGCAGCCTGGTCACTGGACCAAGTACATATCCTGGCTTCAAGGCTTCAGAATACAGATCAGACATAATTCAGCATCTGATATAATGCTCAATATAGGGCTGTAAAATGTGTAAGTTAAGTAAGAGTATTAGAATTAATACACATGAGTACACATATGCCAATTAATACTTAAAAAAATGTACACAATTACAGATGAACAGCCTTGTCACAAAACAGACCACTAATTTACCCTCTTCTGAATAAGCAAGATTACAAACACCTGCACACTCTCACACGCACAACAGCTAACAACTACATCTCAGATTTTCATGGCATGCAATTTTTATGAAGGAGGAAGACTGCCTAATCTCAAAAATGATGATATCATTTGCATAAAACAAAACATATATTGAAAAACATAAATTACATAACTGTTTCAAGTAAATACCTTTCATTAAGTTGATAAATATTCTATAACTGGCCATCCGGCATTGTTACATGACATTTTGTAATGGAAAAATGAAAAACATTGAAGTTACAAATTTCAGTAAAGTGATTAGCCACTGCATCTCAATTACATGTATTTCAGAATAAATTACTGTTTCCTTGACTGCAGAGAATTGTGAATCTTGAGCCGGTGTTTCTTCATGTCAGTAAGTTGAGCAAATCCGCGTCCACATACATCACAAATGTGAGGTTTCTCCCCTGTGTGTGTGCGAATGTGGACGATGAGCGTCTCCCTACGTCTAAACGCTTTGTCACAATGAATGCATGGATATGGTCTGGAATCTGTGTGAGATGCAGTGTGATTAACAAGACTAGTTCGTTGAGTGAAAGCACGGTTACAGATATTGCAAACATATGGTTTTTCACCAGTATGTATCCGGAGATGGACATCAAGATAATGTTTGGTTGCAAAACTTTTACTGCACACATCACATAAGAAAACTCCCTTTTCAACACACTTCCTGCCTTCATGGACCACTCTGCGATGAATATACAAGCTGCTCCGTGACGTATATCGATTGCCACATTCTTCACAGTGAAAAGGACGTTCACCTGTGTGAGTTCTCATATGAATTGCCACTTTCTTCCTTGTAGTAAATTCCTTTTTGCACACATCACATGGAAAACTTAAGGATTCTTTCTCTTTGCCTGGTCCTAAAGAAAAAATTCCATGTACTTCCTGTTCATGAGATAGAAGATTTCTGTGCCTCTTGTACGATGATCTGCAGATTTTGCAGATATACGGACGAACTTCAGAATGACACTCTTGATGCATCTTTAACATGTATTTAGTTTCAAACCGTTTCCCACATGCTTCACAGACAAAATTTTTCTCACCGTGTTTCAACATATGTTTCTTCAGGTACTTGGTAAACTGAAATTCCTTACCACAGACCTCACATATTTGTTTCTTGTCAGCAATCTGTTTGCTAGGGGAATCCTGATGTGCTCTCTTCTCATGGCTTCTCAACTTACTTGAAGTATTAAATGTTTTCCCACACGTATGACACAGGTGGGTAAAAACTTCATATTTTCCACCAACACTTGTGTTACAATGAACTGTTTTGTGAGAGATCAGTTTGTTTTTCGATAAAAATACCTCATTACATATTTGACACCTAAACTGTTTAACATACGCATGATCAGTTCTCATATGTTCTTTATAGGAGGATAATAAGACAAATTCTTTACCACAGAACTGACACTGTGAATACTGTTTGTTTGAGTGACTTTTGTTATCTTTGAAACCAGGGTAAAAGTGAGTACTGACAGTATGATTAACTAATATTTCAGTGGCAGTGTTTCCCAGAGTGTCAGTGTCACATGGTACTGACTCAGTCTGCAAAGCCTGCAAACCAAACACTTCACATGCAGACAGGTTATCACATGATCCTCGCCCAATGAAATACACTCGTGTCATTACATGATGCCCATCCTCGCCACTGGAGATCTGATACTTAGAATCTTCTGTACTGTGTTGAAATGTTTTTATTTGGTTCTTTGCAGAATCTTCAAACCTGTAAAATAAATTGTGTCTAGTGATTACTAATGGCAAAGCTGCAATTCCATAATAGCAAGTTAATTGTCTGGTTTGAAACAAACACAAAAATATTGAATCTGTAACCAATGGCACCTCAAATATGGAAGTAATAATTATCCAAAATGATACACGCACTTTGAAAAACTTGCTGTCAATAGATGTAGCAAAAGTCCTCTCTTCAGTCTTTCTAACATACATCAGCTTCTGCGTAATAGCATTAGTACTCTGTTAATAAAACAACACACAACAAAGTGCAGGGACAGACTGCAAATTGGTATTGTAAAGGGAAACAAAGTCTGGGTACTTCTCAAAACAAGGAACTTCTATAACTAAAGGCATAAATCACAGTCCTTTTGCTTGAATGATGTGTGAAGAAAATGTCAGAACTTTCTTTCACTTAACAATTTATCTCTCTTGCTAATACTTGTGACATTTTGGGGAGACAGTACAACCAGAACTGGTCATAGGATAATCTCAACTGCAGTTTGCACTTCAGCAGCACAACTTCTTACTGCAGTGCTTCTGATTCTATCTAGAGACAGGTTGGTGGAAACACTGAAAACAAACCTAAACATTATATAATAGAATATTAACTTTCCTACAGCAGCTACAACATCTTAATTTTAATGAGGTCTGTAAATCAAAGCCTCACACTGACCTTCTGCCTGAGTTTTATGTGATTTAAATGGTAATGTGTGTATGACTCTCAATTAATAACAGTACTTCAATATCCATGATCTAGTACAGGAAAATGCAATTATGTTATAAAGTTACTGCATTTCACTAATGCACATCTCCTGTATGTACACACCTTTCCCCATCAAACATGGCATCACATCATGTTATCAGATTATAGGATTCCACTGATTCACTTCTCCTGTAGACAAATGCCTTCACTGTCACCAAAACAATAGGCAATTAGAAAAGTTTCTGTATGTCAGAAATGAGGTTCCGGTAATGGCAAATATGAAGATCACTGTGCCACTGTGCGGGGTACCCTGAAAATGAATGGCAGGCTAACTTTTTACTGGAGTGCACACCATCTTATACTCAAAGACAACAATATTTGAGGTTTCTCTGGGCCTGCCACCATGGTATCTAGTTGATGCCATGAAAATGGTTTTCTACTATGTATGATACATATACTTTAACACATAAAGAGACTGCACAGCAATTTTCTAATCTTTTACTTATTATTATTACATTATATTACTATTAAAATAATTGGAAGGTTTGGTAATTCCTGTGTCGCCTGCACCACATATACTTAAGCAAGAATAATAATATATCCCAAACCGAAAAAAAAGTTACAACCAACAAAAAGCAAATGTCATTACCACTGTAAAATTTGAGATTCTGATAGATCATACAGCGCACTGTATAGTCCAGTACATGCACTGATATCAGACAAGTTTGGGACACATCACCACATAAAATTCACATGCACAGTATACAATAATTTAACTGCTGTCTTCATCAATGCTAAATAATTCATGCCATTGCATGTCCCCAAAACAATCTTATTGAACACTACACACTTCTCAATGATCTGTCACCACAGGCAACTTCACAAATGCACAATGTATGTTGCCATGTATTGCTCTCTCTCTCTCTCTCTCTCTCTCTCTCTCTCTCTCTCTCTCTCTCTCTCACACACACACACACACACACACAAGTTTTTTGTGCTGTAATGTCTGAGATCTTAAGAAGGAGATGTCTCCAGTAGCGTCCAGTTTATAGAAAAGGTGATAACTGATCAAGCAACATACAGAACACTGATAACTGTGCTTGAATTATGGGGAAGACAGAGTAGCAGGTAATAATCATCCAGAGATGGAACTGGTATTCCTTCAAAAAAATTAAAAACAAAATATGTACAGATGTTTACTCATAAGAACAGCAATGACATTTGCCATGGTGGTGCAGGACGAAGTCAGACTGCATTGTACAACCAGTAAGCAATGCATTACAGTTAAAAACACATTCAGCTGAAGCACAGTCATGTTTTTGACAGAACCTATGCAATTGCTCACCAAGGTTTTCAGATCTGCCTGTAGATAAGCAACAACTATACATACCATCTTGGCCGAAGCTGTACCCATTAGAAAGTAACAAGACATTTTATGCATTGATTATGCAAATGTGAAAGACATGGAAAAACTATACAGAGACATTGCTGCCATCAACATGTGCAGTGCTTTAACAAACACACAGCAAGAACAGTCAGTCCAAATGTAAAAACCCTCAATTTGTATCTTCAACAATAACAGGACAGATATGTCCCATGAAGGAATGCTACTGACATTCTGTGACAGAATAAAATGTTCCTCTCAGTAAAGAGAAATGTTACTTGGCAAGCATCTTTGGTTTTACAATCACAGTATCACTACATGTACAGAATGCATCCCCCCACAATTAAGTATACTACGACTTAAATGTATACGTATACTTTTTCATGAATGATATACAAAAAAATTTCAACATGAGTAACTACAGTATTATATTATACTCAGAATGTAAACTTCAAACACCATAGATATTTTTTACAGAATTAATACACACCCAAACACAAAGACTGTGTCACAACTCAGGTACCCTCCCTTAACAACTACAGAAACAAATAATAACTAGAATATGACTACAAATTCATCTTTCTTATGACTTCTGTACTGTACAAGGTTTGCATGCAATTATACATTGCTTAGTATCTTGACGCAAATATATGGGATTAACAATACACTCACACGTACACTGTATGCATGTATAAAAAAACTATGTATGTATATGGAAAATATGTAGAATTCTATCACAGTTATTTAAAAGAAACATCCACATAAAACAGCCAACTACATATGCATAACACAAAAAATTTACCATTCGATATTCTCACACTGTGTCAGTGTCACAAGTACATCTTTTTGTTTAATTCCACATACAATTTATTACAGAACACCCAGCCTCTGTGTCTTGACATTACGTACTAGAGAAATGCAAGATGTATAACAGTCCTCAATTTCAACACAGTGTTTAGCCATTGTGACTCAATTACAGATGCTTCCTAAGCAGTTTAATATGATGAATATTAAAAAACTTCCTAAGCAGTTACAGTTTGGAGATAACACAGCTTCTGGTTTGACACACTCATCACCAGGGTTACTGATTCCCCATATGTCAAAGGAATATACCACCATAATCTTCAAGGCTGAAATGTCACAGAACCAGTTACTGTTTCTTTGACTGCAGAGAAGTATGAATCTTCAGCCTGTGTTTCTTCATGTGAGACAATTTGGCAAATCCGCGTCCACATACATCACAAATGTGAGGTTTCTCCCCTGTGTGTGTGCGAATGTGGACGATGAGTGTCTCCCTACGTCTAAACGCTTTGTCACAATGAGTGCATGGATATGGTCTAGAATCTGTGTGGGATGCAGTGTGATGAACAAGACTTGCTCGTTGAGCAAAAGCACGGTTACAGATATTGCAAACGTAAGGTTTTTCACCAGTATGTGTTCGGACATGTACATCACGACACTGTTTGGTTGCAAAACTTTTACTGCACACATTACATAAGAAAACTCCCTTCTGAACACACCTCCTGCCTTCATGGACCACTCTGCGATGAACATACAAGCTGCTCCGTGAAGTGTATCGATTACCACACTGTTTACAATGGAAAGGACGTTCGCCTGTGTGAGTTCTCATATGAATGACCAACCTTTTCTGTGTAGTAAATTCCTTTTTGCACACATCACAAGAGAAACTTAAAGACTCTTTCTCTTTTCCTGGTCCTAAAGAAAAAATTCCATGTACTTCCTGTTCGTGAGCGAGAAGATTCCTGTACCTCTTGTACGATGATCTGCAGATGTTGCAAATATATGGACGATCTTCAGAATGACACTCCTGATGCATCTTTAACATGTATTTAGTTTCAAACTGTTTCCCACATGCTTCACAGACAAAGTTTTTCTCACCGTGTTTCAACATATGTTTTTTCAGATATTTGGTAAAATGAAATTCCTTACCACAGACTCCACAGACTTGTTTCTTTTCACTTATGTGTCTGCTGGGTGTGTCTTCATGTGTCCTTTTCTCATGACTTCTCAACTTACTGACCGTGTTAAAAGTTTTACCACATGTGTGGCAGAGGTGAGTGTTTTCTCCACAATTTCTACACACACCCGGATTATGAATTGTCTTATGGGACAGCATTTCATCTTCTGAGGGAAATACTTCTTCACACACTTCAGGTTGAAACTCATTAATATTTACAAGATCTGCTTCCAGATGCTGTTTAAAAACTGAAAGCGAAGCAAATTCCTTGCTAGAGTACTGCCGTTGTAAAGACTGCTTGTCTGAAATGTGTATCTGCAAGTCTGAATCCTGACAAAATTCAGCGCTGATACTGTTTCCCAGAGTGTCAGTGTCACATGTTACTGATCCATGCTTCACTGCCTGCAAACCAAACACTTCACATGCAGACAGGTTATCACATGATCCTTGCCCAATGAAATACACTTGCGCCATTACATGATGCTCATCCTCACCACTGGAGATATGACATGAAGAATCTTCTGTAATCTGTTGAAATGCTTTTATTTGATTCTTTGTAGATTCTTCAAACCTGTAAAATAAATTGTGCCTAGTGATTACTAATGGCAAAAGGTGTGATATTGTTGAGCAGGGACTTATTGTCAGAAAAAGTTGGCTAGTAAATAACTATGCACAGTAACACCAATACTGAAAACACCTGGTGCCACTGGGTATAGCAAATGTAACCTCTGCAGTTGCTCTAACACATGTCAGCTTGTGATCAGTATTATCTGTACAATATTCATAAGTGGAACAACAAAAACATGAGGAGCATAGAGGGGCCTAAAATTGGCAGCTCAAATGGAAACAGGACAAGAATCAAAGTACTTACCACAATACAGGCACATACGAGGTCTGTTAGAAAAGTATCCGACCTTTTTTTTTTATGCGAACACCTGATGGATTATAATCTAGCGCGCTTGCATGAGCCGACCTTGAACCTTAGTGCGCATG
>Ga0209755_10009854_pt1 | contig 10069 bp, 7 predicted proteins | sample TergutCo191P1_FD_187301 | JGI IMG/M metagenome (GOLD analysis project Ga0209755, IMG submission 187301) | Cornitermes sp. P1 segment gut microbial communities from Petit-Saut dam, French Guiana - Co191P1 (SPAdes) (version 2) | ecosystem: Host-associated > Arthropoda: Insects > Digestive system >...
CAAGCCACCGGCTTACATGAAGAGAAGAAGAAGAAGAAGAAGAAGAAGAAGATAAACTGAAAGGTCTACTCACTGTTATGGGCTGGTATTATGCATGATCCAGAGTCACCCACATTCACAATAAGTTTTATTAGTGTTCTTCTTAGTCATTACCGCCCACATCTTTCTTGGACTTTCATGTGACTCTTTTAAGAGACTCCCTTGCCAAAATTCAATTCCTAGCTCAATGTGCAGCCTATCATGCCCTGAATATTTTGGTGTCCTAACAAACTTGCTTTAGTTATTCTTAGTTTCTTTTCTGTGCTTTTGTGCACCCAAAATACAATTGGAGTTTTGACATGGTTTAAGGCAGAAATGTTCACAAATCTTAACACCATGTTGACTGTTTTTGGCCATATCCATCAGAGCGTGATATTGTTTTCTCACAGTTTTTCTTGGTCAGATATTAAGTGTTCTAAAGCGAATACGTTCTGGAATTGGTGATCATTGGATTCAATCTTTCATCTATCTGCAGCAGCCTGATGGTCCTCTTGTGTTACAGGGGTCTGTAACCAGCTAGTATGCTATTACTTACGCAATATACACCACACAACACTTTCAACATTATTCCATTTTAAAACAAATTTAAATATATTATTATGACTGTGTCTTGTAACTGAACTATGAACATTTTGTTTAAACTTCTGAAATACAAAATATTCAGTACAACAGAGTCTAGGAAATATAATTAAAGTATATGACCAAGAAATGAATGACCAAATTTCTTTAAAAGCAGAGAGAATAGTCCAGTTAATACAGTGACAGGCCATGGGCTGGATGCCAGGTATCTTAGTTTGATTTAAATCGGTATTGGGGTCTCTTTTTTTACTGAGATTAAGGCAGAACCTTCTTTACCCCTAATTTATATCATAATTGAAATTGTTCTATAGGCAAATGTTTACAGTATTCTCACATTTGTAAGTAATGGCCAAACATTTTGTAACCAATCCAGGAGAGCATGTTACTTTTCAAATCGGAGAAGCCTAGAATTAAGCAACTTTGTTTATCTGGGGAGCAACTAAATATAAAGGCAACTCCTCTTTGTACGCCAACAGTTAAAAATTGAATAAAGTTCTTAAAAAAATATAACAGCATCTTGCACACAGAATGAAATTATTCATCTGGTAATAGTGTCCATTTATGCGAACGGTGATGAATACCTGGTAGTTTCTATACACATTTATGCCACATAAAAATATTCTGAAATTTGGGAACCCATACATTTATGAACGTCGTCTACCGGGATAACACAAAACTACATCGTCTCACACACCGCTGTAAATATATACAAGCTCCTTTAATTTTATTAACATCCCTGCATGTATAAAAAATTCACTACGTAAAACAAACAAATGTATTAAATATTATATGTCAAATTTTAATATTCAGTTCTCTTGTTGGTATTACCTAGTGAATAAAAGCTCTCATTTGAGGTTATAATTTACTGATGAAAGTATCAACTAAGCCAAACGTAAAAACATTTATTACCAGAGCCATGAAAGAATATAACAGCTCCGGTGGACTGTTTGCATGTTTGATTTATAATTCCCAAAGGAAACAACTTGGCACTCATGACCTAATGACACACCACACAAATTTTTTCTGCTCCCATCACCTGCCCACACGGATTACCAATATTTCCACCACGGATTATCTAGACTTCCGCTCCCATCTTATCATGGACCACAGGTTCTATTTTGTGTGATTGGTACAACCCGCGCTAATGCTAGATTATCTGTGAGCTGGTCCGTGGGCAAAACCAATTGCAAATGAGTGCGTACGTCACCACCACGGTTAATATAAAATCATACGGGAAACGACTAGGTTGTTTATCGTGCACGTTAGCGGGATCCGAGTTTATTTGAAAGAGATCGTCGTGGAGTAGGGTACGTGAATTCACCCAGGTCCACAAGTTGGTGCTGCTACCTTGCGTTAAGAAATAAACCTAGAAAATTGCGCGGTTCGTGTACAAGTGAGGTGTAACGTGGAATCGAAATCTGATTTATGGCATCTAGATGATATGAAGCTCATGTAAGATACAGTGCATTGTTTAGTTTAAGCGTATGCAGTTTGTGATTATCATTACTTTAACTATACACTTTCTTTCATTCACACAATAGTGTGTTTGATTTCCAAACAAAACGAACTTTTTGTTATTGTAAATTCCCGACGTCCGTACCTTGGTCAGCATTTAGTTCGACTGATGTGACAGCAGTCTGACTTTCATCTTCAATTCATCAGCCATATAGGGTGCATGTACATTGAAGTTTCATTTTCCCGAAACAATAAATCTTATTACAGGCCTTTTGGATTCTGCTCCGGGTAGGCAATTTAACGTCTAGAACGAACGGCCTAGGATGTATCTAGTTTGAAAATTATATAAGGGATAATCGTAGAATGTGTAGGAATTTTCTTCTGTGGTAGGGTGTATTATTTGTGAGAAATATTTGCAATCGTTGCGATACAAAATTTCCTATTACAATTGATAATGACCGTGCTGGCGTGTGACATTTTTGTGTGCGTGGATCGAACGATTTATTAACGTTCTATAGATTTTTCTTTAGGCTGAGTCAAAGGATGTAGAACATAGTATAGTAGAAGACCAAAACGTATTTGGCATTTCTGAAAAATATACCGAATAAAATGCACAAATATTTCAATATAAAATTTTATATTTAAAACTTAGGCGTATGTGAGTGATAGTGGGGATATCAACTCATTGTTAATTACTTGGTGGTATTTCATCCCTTTGCACACACATGTGTCTTGCCTGGCTCAGAACTGCAGTGATATTGAGAAGTTTACCAGACTTTTCAAGGTATCAAAGTATGTAGTCATATTTACTGCCATTCAAATCACATGCTACTGTTTATGATGTAGCTGGGTTGTTGCAGTTGACACATGATGGTGGCCAACATTGCTGTGGGGCTGGACTCATCTGATGATGAGTGTATTGCTGTAAAGAGCTGGTCTGCCGGGCGGAAGTTTGTTCTGAGTGATGATGAGGCTGCTGAAGACTCAAACAGTAATTTAAAGGTGTTTAATCCCCTGGACGATGATGGTGAACCTGATGCAGAAACATGTGGAGGTGATCTTGGAAGTAACCACAGAGTTCTCATAGAGGAGACCCTGTTTAGTGATGTCAGTGTCTGCAACAAGAAGAAAGAGGAAAAGAAATGGAAGATTTTTTCCGACAGTGACTGTAGTTTTGATGAAGAAACGTCCAACACTGAGTTGACTCGGACAAAGTGTGAAGATGAGGTAGAGCAGAGTTTCCATTCTCGCTTCAGTCTGATGAAGGAGAGTGATCTGTATGATGCAGAGGACTCTGAGGATAAGGTGACCACCAAACACAGTGAGGGGAATAGTCCCCAAACTTACTTCGGTCTATTGAAGGAGAGTGATGTGTATGATGCAGAAGGCTCTGAAGATGAAGTCACTCCCAAACACATTTCCAAACCTAAAGTCAGATCTCTGTCTGAGAGGAAGAGCAAGGTGAGTCTGCTTCATATTGAAGAGACAGCATCCAATTACACCGTTAATCTATTCTCTTGGTCCACAAGGCAACCATTAATCAGTCAGAGTTAAGTACTTGGCTGTTCTGCATTGTATACTTGTATAGACTTTTCGTCAGGATCCAGCTGACTGAATCCCTGTACATGAATCGTGGAATAGTATACACTCACTTCTTCCTGCCTGAATTATCTTTACATTTCAACCAGTGCTGTTTAACTGCTGCAGTTGAAATAGCAGAAAAATGAAGCAACAGATTCCAGCATTTGCTGTTTAAATTTTACACTTTGCTTATTATAACAAGAGTACTTTTTTTTTTTCAGTTGCCTCTAGTTTACTGAGAAACTGAAAACATGGATGTGAGAGGATAGATGAATTTAAATTAACAGTTTTCTTGTCCTGCTACTGTAACAGAGGTCCTTACTTTTTTGTAATACAGACAAAAGCAGTTCAGCAGATCCACAGTGAGACACAGCGCATGGTGCGTGAATCACGTGTGTCCCTGCCATACCACAAACCACGCCAGCGCAGCCTTGTGGAATTTCTGCAGCGTCGCCATGCTTCAGTGCCGAGTGTTGCATCACTCAAGATGTCAACGGATGATCTTGGCGAACTATGGTGAGTGTTGTGTTAGTGCTACAAAAGTGAATGTTGAATGTGGTGGGCACTGTGTTTGCAGTGCTGGAATAAGCACTGTTTCTGCTTAGCGTTGTGGTTAAACTGATAGACAAAGTGCTGATCTAACACTAATAGAGACTGCGGTGAGCGTGGTGGATGAAATGGTGTTGCTAGAATGATCGTCAAATGTAGAGATCATCGTGGTGGCACTGCTGAACTGTGTTCTGAATCTGTTGAGTGTTGCCCTAACACTGCTAGAATAACAGTTGAGTGTGATGAGCGTCTATAGCACTGTTTGTGAGTGTTGTGTTGGCCCACTGTGTGATTGAGTATGCTAAGTGACCCAGTTTATATGTGTTATAGGAAAGAGCTGGCACAGCGAGAGAAAGATGCGGAGCAGTTCTACAAGTCTGATTCAGATGAAGACTGCGATCGTGACATTGCAGTAGACTGCAGTGTACATTGCGCTGTCAGCGGCCTGGATGTTGTGAACCAGGTTACTACTGGTGTTGGTATCAATGCTGCTGCTCCCTCTGATAAGGACAATAGTACTGCTGTTGTTCCAATTTTATCCAACACTTGTGGCAATATAGGTACTGCTGACAGTAGTGGAGCTTCAGCAGCTGGTGTCAGTGCTGGTAGCCATGACATAACAAGTAATGTGAGTAGTTGTCGTGCTGATATACTCCTTGGATGCATCGAAGAAACTGGTGTTGGTGTTGGTGCAGTGAGGGGTCTGGGCAGCAGACGGGTGGGAGTTGGTAACCAAGAGGCCAGGGAATGCTCTGAGGAAGTTGGTGCTGCTGTCAGTGTTGCCAGGGGTGTTGATGGCATACAGGTGGTAGGTGGTAACCATGAGGCCAATGAATGCTGTGAGGAAGGTGGTGCTGCTGTTGGTGTTGACAAGGGTGTTGCTGGTAGACAGGTGGCAGTTGGTAACCATGAGGTTGGTGAATGCTCTGAGGATGGTGGTACTGCTGTCAGTGTTGCCAAGGGTGCTGCTGGCAGAAAGGTGGCACTTGGTAACCAAGAGGCCAGGGAATGCTCTGAGGAAGGTGGTGCTGCTGTCAGTGTTGCCAGGGGTGTTGCTGGCATACAGGTGGTAGGTGGTAACCATGAGGCCAGTGAATGCTGTGAGGAAGGTGGTGCTGCTATCACTCTTGACAAGGGTGTTGCTGGCAGACAGGTGGCAGTTGAAAACCATGAGGTTGGTGAATACTGTGAGGATGGTGGTACTGCTGTCAGTGTTGCCAAGGGTGCTGCTGGCAGAAAGGTGGCAGTTGGTAACCATGAGGTCAGTGAATGCTGCGAGGAAAGTGGTGCTTCTGTCAGTATTGCCAAGGGTGTTGCTGGCAGACAGGTGGCAGTTGGTAACCGTGAGGGCAGTCAGTGCTGTGTGGAAGGTGGTGCTGCTGTCAGTGTTGCCAAGGGTGTTGCTGGCAGACAGGTGGTAGTTCGTAACCATGAGACCAGTGAATATTCTGAGGAAGGTGGTGCTGCTGTCAATGTTGCCAATAGTCTTACCAGCAAACAGGCAGCAGAGAGTGATCATGATGTAACATCAGTACAGAGTCTGATGCCAGGAGACAGTTGTGACTTCCGACTGCATTATAGTGAGTCACAGAGCATTGATGTGGGGGTGTCTGAGGTGGTAACATACTCTGAACTGCACGATGACAGAAGCAGTGCTGTGGACATCTGTCTGGAAGTTGCAAATACAGAGGACTTTGCTCTTCACTACACAGAGACACAGCATTCTGAGCATTCATGGCCAGGTGGTGAAGAATCACAGAAGCAGAAGACCACATGCCAGGAGAGCTTTCTATTGCCATCAACAGACAATCAGGGAGTTAATGACAGTGCAGAAGCAGTGCCGCCAAGCTGGGTCCGGAGAAGTCTCCCTCTACGAACGGATATAACAACCTTGAAGCCTCGGCTTAGTGCTGCTCCCAATGGGATAATAGAACTGGACAGGGAAGAACTGAGCCCTTCCGGAGTGCTTAAATTGATGCAGCGCTTCATGAAACATGCTGCAGTGAAACAGCCACAGGAGAAGCATGCCATTGAGGTTGGGTATGTCTATAAGTCTTTGTATCTGTCCACCAGCCACATTACCTGTGCCACTGCTTGTCTGAATTGATATGTAATGTTTATAATACACTTTCTCTGACTGTTGTGAAGTTTCTTATCAACAACCATCAATAGCCCCTAAACAACCAGGTTGGTATTTAAATGTTAGCACATGGTTCATGAAACATGTGAGTATTGTTTGAACAGAAAATAGTAAGTTAAGAAATAAATGACATTTTGTGGAAAACAAAACAGAGGTTATGCAGCGTATCTTAAAAATGCAGTAAATATCCGAGCTTCCGAAATTACAAAAAGAATTTGTAGGGGCATTTTTTTATGTGTGTTGACATATGTTGTTTAAAGGTTAAATCATAGAAGGACTACCCTTTTGAGTTATGCAGATTGTATTGACAGTGTGTTTTGTAAATCAGCAAACAATTGTAGACCTGGTATGAAATTGCCATCCTGATTTGACAGGATAGGAGAAGAATATGATTTTATGTAGTTCAGGTAGTAGGCTTAATGTTGTGGCTGGGTAGGTGTGAGTGTGGGCTCTGATTGCTGCAGAATCATCAGTGCTGAGAAGGATGCAGGTGGGATTGAAGAGGTGCACAGAGATACAGTGAGGGTTATACTTGGAGCAGAGGAACCTAAACATGACCCTGAAATGGCCAAGCCTGGGACAAGACATCAACGACTGAAGGGGGAACTCCAGCAGCAGATAGCCCAGCGCAGGTCTGAGGAGTGGAGCAGGCGTCTCGAGGAGCAGCGGTTGGACAATGAGGAGGAAGGTGAGCAGACAGCATTGTGCATTTATTTTGTAATGTGGCCTACACTTTGTGCTAAACTACAACAGTGACAATGAACTGTGAATTGCCTCAGACCTTGAAAATTTGTGCCATGAGGCCCATGGCTGCCCATTGCTGCATAATAAAGCTTATGGACTAATGATAACCAGTCACTCTTACTTAAAGAATTTGTGTACAACTTGTGAATAGCTGATGATTCCACTTGTAGCTGACATAAAAAACCTAATGAAATGGCCTTTATGTGCTGTCTTGTTTGCAAGACTGATGCAGAACTCTGGTTTCATTGCTTTGGAATATGTTTGTTAGATTTTAGTTGTCGTCCAATGTGCAAACTGATGCAATTTTATTGAAGGTGGAGGGTTGCTGATGGTGATGCACAACCAATCATTACTGTGTATGGTGCAAGTGCAATGAGACACCCACCTGCTTCTTGTCTAGAGGTCAAACAGGATAGTGTTCATTAAAGGAATGTGTTTGGTGATTCAGAGAGAAAAAAAATTTTGTCACTAGACCCTGCACCTGTCACCAAAGTCACAAGGTGTTTTGTATATTTATTTATTGGGTTGTGGTTTGTTTGTTATGTAATTCCATGTCACCGTGACACCAGATTGTTGTGGAGTACAAATCCCACATTCGTGTGCATTTTACTAGTAATGCTGCTGTTGCTGCTACTACTACACAACCACTACTCCTACTACCACTGCTACTACTACCACCACCACAACTACTACTATACCACCACCACCACTACTACTACTAAAACTGCTGCTGCTACTAGCAAGTAGTGGTAATTTCTTGCCGACATTTTGGCACAACCTTTCAATCCCATCCTCAGGGTTCAAGAATCCAAAATAAAGTATGTCTAGCATTCTCATCAGGCAGACAGTGGGCACCTTCCTGTCTCATATTAGCTTCAATTTTTTTTTCTCTCTCTTCCATATTATTCTCTCATTTATAATGCAGCTGTCAGTGTAATTCTCTTTACCCCACTTGTGTTTCTGTTTGCAGCATTGTAACAAGGAAGTCTTTTGACTGATAAAAACAATCATCAAAAAAGTTTCTTTACTTTTTTCTGGTGGTCAATGGTATTAGGTTAACCTTTCAGAGTTGGCAGCACTATAACTGACTACGTGAAGTGCTGTCAGCACATTGGTGGTTCTGTGTGTGAGCAGTCACTGAGCAGGAAACATGACTGCACCACTTCTAGTTTATACCAGGGAGAGCAGAGGTCTGTGGTGTGCTTCTTTATGGGCAGGAGGTGTGCATGATGCTGAAATTGGCACATGTTTTTGTGCTTTTTATGGGGACAATGCTGTTTCATGTGATTGGGTAGAAATATTGAAGCAAGACCAGACAAGTGTGACTGATGTGTATGGTTCAGGATGCCCCTTAACATGAACCAGCGATGAGAAACTGGAACAAGTCAGAGCCCCGGGTATCAAGGGTAACATTTAGATGTTAGTCAACGGGGAGCGTATGCAGCAGTGAATGACAGCCTTCAGGTCTGCAAGGTTTTTACAATATGGGTGCCCATGCAATAGACAGAGGAGCAGAAGTGAGCTTGTATGGATGTCTTTGTCTGTCACGTGGCATGTTGTGACAGTGAAGAAGAGAAGTTCTTGATTGACATCATCATGGGGTACTAGACCTGGTGTCATTGTTATGAACCCAAGAGCACATGGCAGAGCCTGCAGCGGAAACACAAATTTAAGCATTTCAAAGAAAATTGGATGGTGGCTTTCAGTTACAAAGCTTATGCTAATGATGTTTTGGGATTTGAGACACCCTTGTCTGTGAACATTAGCTACACGTGCAGTGTAGACATAGCAAATAAAAGCACAGTATTCTGACATGCTGGAAAGTGAACTTTGACCAGCTGTTGGCATGAAAGAGAGGAAATCTGTCGCACATTGTTCTTCAGTTACATGATAGTGCCTGCCTATGTATTGCTGACAGACAGTGTTCATGGTTAAAAATTAAACAAACACAAAAAAAAATCTCATGTCGGCATTTTTAATAATTCTCTACTTATATATGACATTTTTATACACAGTATGGACACAATCACAGGCCAGGGCATTACCAGCCCAACAATTTTTATGTAGTATTATATAAAGTTTGTAAGTCATGTGGGATCCCATACAACAAGCACAATTTGCACTATTGTATCTTATTTTAAAGTTTTTATAATGGTGGTTCAATGATGGTCTTTGTAGACCTGAATAAAATAACGTTGTGTTTGACAGAGCTATAGCAATTTGCCTTAAGTTCATAAACTCAGTGGGATGTCCTCTATAAAACTGTCATTATTGAGGTTTTTCATTGTTTTCTTCTGTTCTCTCAGTGAACAGCTGATATGCTACCATAACAAAGCCTACAGCTGCTTCTTTCCACTTTCTTTGCAATGTACTGTACGCAAATGTGCTGTGTAATCGAAGAATTAGTTACTTTATAATTCCTGGTCCTAATACATTGATATTTCACTGGTAAGGGGTGTCAGTGAAACAATGTTTAAAGGTAAATGTAAAATTAAAATTGTGCATGGGGCATGGAAGTGTAGATCCATGCATTTTAGATTGTATAAAGGGTGCAGAGGTACATGCATGTTAAACGCAACACTAGATGAATTGCATGTTCAGTTAAATATCCTGGGCTCTACCTGTGTAGACCCACTGGTTTAGTCATAGTTACAAAGAGAAACTTCCTGCTCCTGCTGAGAATTGAACCTGGTAACCCAGCCCATATCAGCTGTAATGTAGAGTTTATAATGGCATAAGCAGTATACGTGGATTGCTTGTTTACAGCTGTGATGTCTACTGCCTGATTTCAGAACAGTTATCAGAATGTGGGGGTCTGATGGATGAGTTGGAGGCAGAGACGACAGATGCAGAGACAGAGAGTGAGGAAGAGGAAGAGGAAGAGGAAGACATTGTTCTAGTGGAGAAGAGGAGGGTGAAGAGTGCATTCTTGGATGATGAGGCAGAAGTGTCTGATGATGGTGAGACGTCTGATGGTGAGGA
>Ga0209755_10009855_pt1 | contig 10066 bp, 6 predicted proteins | sample TergutCo191P1_FD_187301 | JGI IMG/M metagenome (GOLD analysis project Ga0209755, IMG submission 187301) | Cornitermes sp. P1 segment gut microbial communities from Petit-Saut dam, French Guiana - Co191P1 (SPAdes) (version 2) | ecosystem: Host-associated > Arthropoda: Insects > Digestive system >...
TAAATCCGTCATTAAATACCCATGTGGTCAGGTCTTTGCCTACTCGCTCATGTATCGGATTATTGCCGTCCCATATGAATGTTACAGTCCTGCTAACGGTCTGCTTCTCTATCCGTCTGCCCAATGCGTCATACTTAAACGTAACTTCGCTTTCATCAGGCAAAACAACCTTTGATAACATACCATTGCCAAAGTACTCATACTGCCATGCTTCGCCGTTTGGCTTCTCTTTTGCTGTTAGATTCCCCTCGGAATCATATGTGTAATTTGTGCCCTTGGTGACATGGTGGTGCTTCCACTTTTCACCGCTCATTATGACTTCTGGTTTTTTGAGCTGCTTCGTATCTACTCCGGACTTTTCAAGCCTGCTGCCAACTCCATACACCCTGTCGCTGTTATCTTTACTTTCATACAGATTGCCAAGCTCATCGCTGTTTCTATGTATGTCTGCAAAAGGTGTGGTGCTTGCTCGCGCACTTGAGCCGACAAGGTTATTTAGTTCGTCATAACTAAAAGCCACGCCATGCTTTGTTAAATCATTCGTTATATTCTTTAGCTTACCGCTGATATCCCAGGCATAACTGCGCTGCCTTATATTCGAGCCTTTGCTTTGTACACTGTGCTGTTTTGCCCTGCCCACAGCATCGTATTGCCATCTGCTTATTATTTCTCCGGGAAGCAAACGCTCGATTTCCTGTCCGAGCCCATTATACTGCACCGATGCTTTCCAAGCAACATTTTTGCGCTGCGTTGCATTTACATTTGCTATCTGACCCATGCTGTTTCTGGAAAGGGCGATATCAACACCAAGACTGCTCGTTATCTTAGTCCTGTTGCCTACTGCGTCATACTCACTTGCTATCCACTTATCGCCCTGCCATTCCTTGACCATCATGCCTGATGCATCATACTCGAACTTTAAGCATATATCTTGATTGTCAGCACCTGTAAGCATGCCGCTCTTGTTGTATTTGAAAGTCTCCCACGTATTATCATGATAATCGGCACGAACTATATTACCCAGTTTGTCATGCTCATACTTTGTCCATCTGCCGCCGGGGCGAATGACTTTCTTTACAAGCCCTGATAACCCGCGCTCATAGCTGCGAACAAGCCCGTCGAACCCAACCTCTTTGATGATGTTGCCCTTTAGGTCGCGCTCAAATGTATATACCTCATCTTTTTCAAATTGATCGCTCTTTACTTTTGTTACTGATAAAAGCTGTTCTTCAATGTCATACGTATACTCTGTTCTCTGCTTGCCTTGTGTCGCGGCTTTAAGGTTACCGAGAATAGTATATTCAAAACTCGCTTCGTTATACTTGTCCTTAGCGTATATAACATTGTCGTAGCCGTTGTACTTTAACTGTACTACGTTACCGTCCGATAGACTAGCTTTGACCATGCGGTTAAGCTTGTCATATTGGTATTGCTGCACAGCACCAAGCGGATTAGTCTCGGAAAGACAATTGCCGCAACTATCATATTCCCAGCTTGAAGACGAGCCGTCAGACAAGGTTGCTTTGCTCAAGTTGTAATCTTCGTCATAAGCCAAATTGATTGCGTCGCCAAGTGCGTTTGTTACGGTTTTAACCAGCCTGTTATCATTGTAGGCATATAAAGTCTCTGCGCCATTTTCCGCGCGGTGTATATGAAGTGCATTGTCATCGTTATATACCCAACTCTCTGTGCCGCCATCCGGATTTGTCGATGATGTTAGCCGCCCGGCAGTATCATACGTAAACAAAACCGTGCTCCCGTCAGGGCGCAGTATCTTTTTCAACTGCGAATGCTCGTTGTAACGATAGCTTGTCAAAAGTCCTTCTTCGTCTATTTCGCCTATAAGCTCATATCTATCATTATACTCGCGCCTTGTTTCGGTGTAGTCTGAGTATACGGTTCTTATACAAAGCTTACGCTCATCATAGTGATACTCAACAGGATTCTTTCCCTGCGGACCTGTAACCACAGTATAGCGCTCATCATCATGATACTCTAGCTCAAGCCAAAAGGTATTCCCGTCCGCGCCGCCGCCGCCCCAAGAGCGAGTGACACGTGAGCCGGGTTCGCGTCCATCGTAAATCCAGTGGAACGCTTTGCCATTGCGGTCTGTTTCTGAGGTCATCAGATGTCCATTGTTGGCATATTCCATCTTGATAGCTTGACCCATAGCATCTATTGCTTCAATCAAATTGTGCCTACGGTCATATTTGTACTGAACAAGCGTGTTTGAGCCAAGGGCTACAGAGGTTATCCGACCATCGCTGTTTACAGTGACAGTAAGCTTGCGCCCTGCACTATCAGTAATCTGCGACAAATAGCCCCTTACATCATATGCCATCGAAATACTATGTCCAAGCTCATTTTTGATAAGCCCCAGCTTGTACTCCATATATCCGCCGCTGCTGGGAAAAAGCAAGTATGACAATCTCGTCTCTGGGTCAAAAAGGCAATAATGGTCTATTTCTCGCCTGAGCATCAATGCTTCTTGATGGTTGAAATATTCCTCGCCGACAACTAACTGTGGAAACACGGCAGCCCTGCCGTCTTGCAAATAGACAGCAAGCGCTTGTTCTTCCTCGTAGACATCCATACCCACTTCAAAGCTGCAGCGTGAACCGTGTCCCAGATGACCAACAAGACCGCTGTCACTGTACCAGTTGCGTTTCCACTCAAGCGGTATCGGTCCGGGCAACTCAAAGTCAGTTGCCTCCGATATCATAGCGCCGGTCACAACGTCAATAGGATCTCCTCTGCGCATGCTCAGTGCTCTGCGCAAGGATTCGGGAACCCTTGCAAGAAGCCGGCTTCCGGCGGCGCGTTGTATGCCATGTGCGCCAAAAGGCAAGATAAAACTAATTGCAAATGAGGTCAGCCCTTGCTGCCAGTTATAGGCGCTGCCGCGTGCTATTGATGGTATTTGATTGACAAAATCAGTTAATATACCCACACCGCCTACGGTGAGTCCGCGACCAGCTAAAATACCAAGTGTTGTTGCCGAACCTGACGTACTAAATAATGCTGCAATAGGCTTAATAGCAAGCGCACCATGAAACGCCAACGCAGCCACAGCGCCGCTGATTGCACCGTGAACAGCGGCGCTCAAATAGGCGTCGATACCGGAGAATTCTCCGTTTATTTTATCACTGGCTGCCTGTATGCCGACACTTATTGCAGCTCCGATTAATGCCCCTTTCAATGCCACTTTTGCAAGGATGCAAACAACCGCCAGAACAGCCGGGAAGAGTACTACTACCGCGGCTACTGCTACGGCTGCTACAACGAATATCGCCACCTGCAGCCAGCTTCGCGGTTCGGGTGGGTCGGGTGGAGGAACGTACTCATATGCGATAGCTCGATTGAGCTGGTCTGGGAATGGCTGCCTGACTCTGCCGTCTTGTGAGAGCACATTAAATGGGTAGATATGTGTATCGCCTGAACTGCCGCCCATCAAATAGAGCTGTGACATAGATGCGTCTGGTCCGGAACCGATAAGGATATTGCCGGTTCGGGCGAACATGCGCACACTTTCTCTTGCATCAATGCGAATGTTGCTGCCTGTTGCCAAAATGATGTCGTTATGGCTTTGCATCATTAAGCCCTGTGCGTCATCAAGCGTCATGAATAAGCCGGCGCGTTCTGTAAAACTTAAATCAGTCTCTCCCAGCTTAAATTCCTGTCCGGTGGGGATTGACATATACTTAATTGCAGGATTTGTCATTTTTGCACTGTTGCCGCCATTACGACGTACAGCATTGACAGCAATAGCGTTTGACTCTTCGTTATCGGGGAAGTAAAGTGAGATGTCCTCGCCTTTTTCAGGCATGCAATAAAACATGTTGTTAGACTGTGAGGCATAAGGATACCAATACGCCGTTTCCAAAGTCTGTTCTGTATCTATACTCAAATGTATCTTTACTGAAGTGTGCGCTGAGTCTATTACACTGCCGACTATAGACACGCCGCTTATTTGCTCATTTCTCTGCCTCGGTTGTATTAGTGCACTCTCGCTGCATAACAGATACTCATATTCAAATAGTCCGTCAATATATCTTGCTATTGACTCCTCTATTACAAATGCTCGCCCCTGAAATATAACACTATCGCCTACAAACAGACGCGTTTTGCTTTTTACTTTGTGCTTCTCAAACTCCCATTTACGGACGTCAAATCCCTGACTTTGAATATACCTGTATCTTCTATAGTCGGTAATCATAGTGCTGCTCGCCATGTGCTCCAGTTCTTTTTCATACTTTGGTGCACCCATGTATAGGCGCGGCTCATCACCTAAATCCTGAGCAATCAGTACTGTGTTCAAATGCGTTGCTATCCGTTTCAAAAAAGCCCAGTCTGTTTCTTCGTATTGGACTATGGGCGTGACGATTGCTTTGTCAGGTACGTGCATTAGAAAATGTGTACCGTAGGATTCGGACACTTCACGCATTACATCTTCATAGCTTGAGCTTCCATTTTGAAATGAGCGGCACTTATACTCATAGTCAAGCTTGGCTGTATGTGATTTGCCCTCTACTTCGAGTGTATATAGCGCATTTGTGCGCAAAAAGCCAGGCTTTGTCACCATGCCTGAGAAAATAAGCTCGTCAGAATCTTCGCCGCGCTCATATATCTTTACTGTGTCGTTATCTGTTATCCGACCGAGAATACTGGCGCCGTGGTCTTCTGAGTCTAATACGCCTTTGAGTGTAAATTGGCTATGCTCACCGACACGGCTTGTTATCTCAAGCCAAGTCAACGCTTCTATAGGGTATGCAGTCTCTATGCGTATCTTGTCGAGTGACAGTATGTTGTTTGTCATCGCAGATGCCGCCTTTCGTTTTTCTAGCCTACTCCTTGCCCATCGTCTATGAAGAAGACTGTTCCTCGGTATATGCACGTTATGGTGCAATCAAGTCTCAGCGCAGGCACACCGTCTACCAAAGTGCTTTCGTGCGCATTGCACCATTTACCATCGCCAAAAACAGGTGCGCAAAGCCGACCTACAATCGGCATGTGAGGCGTTGCCCAATTGCCGTTTTCATCTCGATAGGGCACTATATCCTCAGAGTCGTGGATCATTATTTCGGCTCCGTGGTTTTCGGGTGAAAAACATGCGCCGAATGGAGGGATATTGGCGGACAGTCCAACCCGGCAGTCGCGCTCGTGCATCATAGGGAGCGCTCTGATATATGCACCGTGGCATACAGGCATGTCAAGCCTGCGGATATGGCTGCCATAGCTGCAGAGGATATGGGCGCCGCGCACTATGTATGGATTGTTTTCTTCCAATGACACTGCTGCTTGACTTTCTAGCATTTATTATATACCTCCGTCTCTAACTTTTTGCGCTGTAAGTACTTTTTCAAACCACACGCCGTTCGGGTTGCGGCGCAGTATGCTTTCCGCTACGTCAAGGCGAACTATTAAATCCTGACGCTTTCCGACAACTTGAAATATCCGGGATGAGCCAATTTTTTCTTGGTCTAAAACCAGCCTATCATCATCTGCTGCCATATTGTTGTTCTCAGCAGCACAGTCCAATTGTGGCGGCAATATATAGTAATATATTTTCTGCCGCTGCTTCTCTTTTTCTATCAGCACGACTGTTTTCATTAGCGCATCTTTTTGATACTTGACCATGATTTTCTTTAACTTCTCTGAGACAAGCTTCACGGGATAATCAATATAATCGGGATATGATACACCTACCGAACCGCTTATGTAATAGTTCAGCGATGGCACTGCGTCCAGCTCTTCTTTACTCAATCTGTGTAACGCGTCCATATCTATCGGCTGTGCAGCTCCGCGTACTCGCCGGTCTTGGCTCATTTTGAAATAGTCCATTTACTCACCTACGCGCCGATGCTATGTGCTCAGGAATAATAGTGCCCTGAAGACTTACGTTTTGAAAATCTAAACTGTTTACATATAGCAGATTCTCAAACTCTACATTTATGAGTTTTGCGCCGGCAAACGAGACATGGTTTAGCTGTGATTCGGAAAAACTCACATTTTCCAGCGCCGCACCACCAAAATCTACGTCAAAAAGCTGTGCTTTACAGAAAGTTGCATTTCGTATTACCGCACCACTAAAGCTGCTGCAGATTATCTTTACGCTACTAAAATTGCTGCTTGTTAAATCGCTTCCATCGAACTCAGAGAACTGAAAACATTTGCCGGAATAATTGCCGAAGCTCAAATCAAGATTTTTACAAACTTCGTGTGTATGTACCTGCTGTTTTTTTGATTCGAGGCGGCGCTTCACACTAACAGGCTCTTTTATTGATATGTCATCTTTGTACAGTATGTCTGCTCTGTCTTGGTACTCGCCTATACAAACGGTAAAGACTTCGTGCCGGATCACTGAGTTAAACCACTCGGTTTTTGAAGCTTCACTGAGACCAACGCGCATTATCTCGGCTGCAAAAATGAGGTATTTCTTACTTTCATCAAATATAATACTCTGCTGTTCCGCTAGCTTGTTACCCGCATATACCCCTCTACATGCCTTGTCCAGAATGTCAGTATACTCGTCAAAAAAAACAAAAATCTCGCCCACGTCATATTCGCCGCTGCATTCAGCTCGATCCTTATACCAGTTTTCGTCATATGCATCTAGCCTTAGCTTGTGCCGCTTTGCCAATATGTTTGTGCGTAGCATTGAGAAGTATACAAACGCAATAGCGCCCTTTTTACCTGCTTCTTGCATCTGTGTTATTTTGCGGCAGTACGATTCAAACTGCTCCATGAATTTTGCCAGAAGCAATGCATAATGCTCCTGCACATATGCATCGAGCTTCTTTAGCTGCTCGTAGCTCAGCTCTTCAACTATTGTCATATTCTGCATATTCTGATTCTTCATTTCATTCTCGTTCCAGTTAGTACTTCGTTACGACGAAATACTTGATTCATCGATTACCTATTGGTTAGTTAGCAAGCACTTCGTGCCCCACCATATGGACATCGTCGGACAAGGTGATGGCGGTTGTATCGGTGCATACCATATCTACACTTACGTTTCCTATAATGTTTACTTCGTCCTCCGCTGACAGGATGATGCTTTTTTCCGATTTGAGCTCAATGTCGTTATCCGTCATGACAAGCAGTCCCTCTTCGGTCAGAGTTATTATCGTTCCGTCAACTATCAGGTAGATGCCTTCGGGAGTCAATCGTATTTCTTTGCCGTCCTTATTCCGTAGCGACTTTACTTCCGGGTCGTCACGCTGTCCGCTGTATCCGCCGCCGGGGGCTGTGGGGGCTCGCATTCCACCGCCAACGCCTCCGCGCTCGTTCGTTTCTTCTAACAGAGACTGGTCAACTTGCTCATGCACCGAACTAATAACATAAGCGCGGTTTTCATCACTGTTTGGAAAATGGAGACGCGCGGTGTCGCCTTGTTCCGGCATGCAGTACCAGCCGCTGCCGTCCTGTGATGAGTAGACGGTGGAGTATTTGAACCAACAGGGGTCTCCGGGGTCGTGACCTGCGTCTGTATCTAAGGCGACTTGGACTTGATCGTTCCTGACATTTATTATATGCCCGCTATACGATGTGCCGGCAATTCGATTGTTGACAAGGTGCGGCTGACACATGCCATTTTCTGGATACAATGTCAGGTGGTTTTCCAATAGCTCATTACTTGCCACACTTGTTATAGCATATACATATAGCTCAATGCCATCTAGCACTACTTGGTCACCTATGCTTATAATGCGGTCTGTTCTGAGGTTATAGCGGGTAAAGTCGGTTGCGCTTAGGTTCTTTACACCGTTTTTACTTAAACTCCAATATCTTTCCATATCTCTTGTTATGCTAAAATTATGGTCGGACATTTCATGCCTTTCCAAATTGGGTATGCCCAAATAAAGCTTAGGCTCATCGTGCCTAACGGCACAAACCAGCCCTGTTTGAAAATGCGACGCCAAACGCTTGAGAAAATCCCAGTCGGTTTCCTCGTGTTGCATGATGAACATATTTACCAATTTGTCTTCAGTTATTTTGTCTAGCACGTCGCCGCCGGCATACGAGTTAGCTACTTGATGAAAGAGCTCAATATATTTCCGATCCTTGTCTTGGAACGACCGACTTTTGCGAGTCTGATCCATTGTGACGCTATGTGTTTTTGCACGGACTTCAATGTTTCGCACATCGCCCTCTGTTCTGACCTCCACGCTCTCAGCTACTCCTTGAAACAAAACAAGCTCATCGCCGCTGTTTACCGCGCTTAGTTTGACATTTGTACCGTCAACTTGCAGCATTGCCGCATCTATGCTCACACCTTCTGGCAAAACGCCTTTGATATACAGCGTTCCGTGCTCATTAAGTTTTTGTGTTATTTCTACTTCTAACAAAGCCTCCAAATCATATGGTGATATACGCAGCTCACTTGTTAAGATGTGCTGGCTCCCATTATTATCAACCATTTTCACGCTGCTCCTTTCCTGTTTCAGATACCTTGATTGACCGCATCATTTCATATGCTGGGGCTTTCCAATATTTTACTGAGTTTGCAAGAAAGTTTATGCTTATCATTACCACGTTCTCGTCGAGTTCAAGGAAGAACATCAAATTGTATAATTTTGAATCAATCGTGGGATTAGTAAATGCTGTAAAAGCGACAGTTTTTCCAGAAATAGTCTCTTTGCCAATTCCTTGAGGATTTATTCCGGGGTTAACACGACACAGAATCCTGAACATTTTGTCCCTAACCAACTCTATTTCGCTGTCTTTTACTTTCTGAACTATATAGCTTATCAGGATATTACTTGTACCTGTGGAGTCAGTCAGAATCATTTCCGGTCTTTGCTCCATTGGGTATTTGACTCGCGCTATTTCTTCGTCCATTTTCGTGAACTCAGCAGGAACCATCATAGCGAGTCTGTTGTCAAGAAAGCGGCGTTCCTCAAACGCTTTCCACTGTCCTAAAATTTTAATTCCCGTATATATAGTCTGTTGTTCGCGCGGGATTTCTGCCGAAGTGGTCGGAACATGCGCCGCGCTTGTTTCCGGCGCTTCCGCTTCGTTTATCAACTCAAGTATCTTCTCGTCAAAATGATTATCATTGACCATACTCTGACATCCCCCTTACCTATTTTCAACAGTGTTGAGCAAAGCTTAAAGGCTACAGCCCGGCTATGTGCATAAACTTATACTTTTTTACAGGTTGTGTCAACTACTTTTATGTGTTCTTGCAGTTTTTTACGCCTTTTTGCTTCCGCTCTCCACTACGACAAACTACCGAAGCGTCCATAACTACAACTATATTCTGCAATCCTTTCTGTGGAGGACGGCGCGCGCTGTCATATGTTCCTACATCATATTGTGCGTCAATAAGTACTAATTCTTGCTATGCATTTATTTATTGGAACGGCTTGCTCATAGAACTTTACTTCATAATCAGTCATTATCTCTTCAGGACCGTCTTTGTGAAGATGTCTTGTTTCTTCCGTTATTTCAAACCCCGCCGATATGAGCTGCTCAAGGGAAAAATCAAGCAGCGGCAAATTATCTGTCTTCATGTGAATTTGACCACCCGGAGCTAGAATTTTCTTATAGGCTTGTAAAAAACCTTGAGACGTGAGGCGGCGTTTTGCATGCCTATTTGACGGCCAGGGGTCGCTGAAATTAAGATAAATTCTTGATACCTCGCCCGGCGCAAAAAAACTGTCCAAATCATCGGCAAGGTCATTTATAAAGAGCACATTTGCAAGGCTATCCTGCTCGGCACGCTCCAATGCAATGACTAGTACATTGGCTGTTTTTTCGATTCCTATAATAAGCGCTTCCGGAGTTGCTTTTGCCGTTTGCGTCGTAAAGCGTCCTTTTCCGCAGCCGATTTCTATGTATAGCTGCCGGTGCGGATACATTGCGAGCCAATTTCCGCGAAGTGTGCATGGGTTTGAAACCAGAAAATGCGCACATTTTTCAATGCGCGAGGCAAGATTTGGTTTTCGGCGCATTCTCACGTCCTCACAAACTCCATTCCGCTACATCAGCCGCGATGCGTCTGATATCCGCTCCATTGCGTTGCTCGTCCTTTCCGAACGAAACCCGCTGCGCTGGGCTTTCG
>Ga0209755_10009856_pt1 | contig 10066 bp, 5 predicted proteins | sample TergutCo191P1_FD_187301 | JGI IMG/M metagenome (GOLD analysis project Ga0209755, IMG submission 187301) | Cornitermes sp. P1 segment gut microbial communities from Petit-Saut dam, French Guiana - Co191P1 (SPAdes) (version 2) | ecosystem: Host-associated > Arthropoda: Insects > Digestive system >...
GGGGGGGGGGGGGGGGGGGTAGATAAGTTGCTCAGGAGCTGTATATTAGTGTTAGAAAATATACAGTACTTTAAAATTTTGAGGGTAAAATTTTTTAACAGTTCTCTGAATTTCAGTGCCACATTCAACCATGCTGAATTGAGTCTTCTAGTAGTCCAATTACAGACCTATCAACCTGGGTTCCCAAAGGACCAGTGCAAAATTTTGTGCCAGTCAGAAATGACTATATGGTCCACTAAAAACACACACACAGTAGCAGATCACTGTAAACAAAGAAAATAATACATTCAATATAAAACAAAATCCACTATTATTTTCTCGAAACTGTGTAACTGGCAACTGTGTAAGCAAGAATGTTCCTGTCTTCATCACAATTTTAATGCAGATAATGTACTCACACCAAGCCAGGCCTAGAACTCAGTCAACAACATGCCCGAGAATGTCACATCACAGCAAAGTTAAGCAACTTTCAGACATAATGCATTCCCTTCATAAAGACATACAGAACAGGCTACAACAAAGGCTAAGTGACATTCAATCCGGACAACAAAGATGGGTCACTTTAACTTGATGAGCCAAGTGCAGCAATGGGGACCCACATGGTCCTGAGACAAGTTTATATTCCACCTCACTTTAAAATCCTTTGTGGATGGGGCCTTGATGGATGTGTATACTGATGCAAAAACCATCTGCAATTACATACGTTTCTGATGATACAGACAGTGGCAGTTACTGAATTTATATTGCTGATCACTGAAAACTTCACCACTTTTTGTACCTGTGGATGTTTCCAGTGTTATAACAACTTATATATTTTTAATTAAGATAATCAGTCTATTGCTGTTAACATGTCATATCAAGTGTAACATTTTATGCCAATAATTACAATGAACAGGACTGATCTAATGGAACCTGTTCAGTGCTACTGTCAAGAGGAAGTTGCTTATAATTTATATAGTGATAACATATCATGGGTTGTTATTGAATATAAAAATGTACACTTGAATTTTGAGTTCTGCAGGAAGTTTAAAAAATCGGACAACTACACTGTATACACAACGTCATTTTCCAGTTAACTTATATGGTTTCAGTAGAAGCCACCAGATAACATCCAGAATAAAAGGCTTGCTATTTGTGATGGAACATAGTAGATTCTTATGGAATGGAGGTCTTTTCATCTATCTCCACAATCATACAATCTGCATCAATTATTCTGTAAATATAGAGAACAAATCAAAACTGTGTAAATTAACATCTTATCCCACTCAATGAAACTCCTAATTACAAATCCAGTCACTGCAGACGGGAGAAGTTTACAGACCACAGTGGGAGGACTAATGTTGTTAGGATGACTAAAATGAGGACTTACGATGAAGAGCTTGGAATATTTCATAATTCTGCATGAAATAATTTATGTTATGAATTATTTTAATGTACATACTGTGAATCTTGTACAGTTTATAATTAAGACCAACAACTGCAACACACACACATACACACACACACACACACACACACATATATATATATATATTAACAATATTTTATGTATCGTAAGTACTCCAACATGTTTCGATGCACTTACATCATTTTCAGGGATTCTTATCCTCTTACTGTGCTAAAGTTATAAAAATCATAAAGGTTACAAATGCAATAAAATCAGTAGATTAAAATGTTTATGTGACTGTAATAGTTGATGATAAAATACAATCTACTGACTGGTAATAAAAACATCATAAACCATATCAAAGCACAAAGATTAGCTTGGTTCAGACATGTACATCGTATGCCAGATAACAGCATGGTAAAAAAGTATACAAGTGGTCACCCGCACTAACAAGATCACTAGGAAGACCAAAAAATAGATGGGAGGATAATGTAAAGAGCGACATAACAAGGATGAAAATAACAAACTGGAAGGACTGCATCAGAGACCGGACCAAATGGAAGACACTCGTTGAGAAGGCCAAAACTTCTTCAAAGTTGTAGCGCCTCAGAAAGAAGAAGATAAAATACAATCTATAAAATATTGTAAGCTGTGTCAATTATTATAATTACAGTACATGGAAGTTGTTAGCTTGGTGGCTGTATATACAATATGGACTGTCTTATAGGTGTAATCCCTATGTTGGTGTTTCCTGTATGACATGTATGATAATAACTCATCATACTCATCACATCCACATTCAGGGAACACCAACTTTAGGGATTACACCTATAAGAGAGTTTGGCCTGTATATACAGCCACCAAGCTAACAACTTCCACGTACTGTAATTATAACAATTGACACAGCTCACAACATTGTACAGATTGTAGTTTATCATCAACTATTACAATCACATAAACATATTAATCTACTGATTTTATTGAATTTGTAACCTTAAAGATTTTTATAACTTTAGCAAAGTAAAAGGATAAGACTCACTGAAGATGATCTAGGTGCATCGAAACATGCAGGAGTACTTACAATATATAAAATTTTGTTAATATATATATGTTGTGCATCTGTTGGTCTGGATAATAAATATGTTATGAATGTTCTTTGCTTTCATTTAAATAAAATTTTGAATAAAATCTATTTAAAAGTGTGTATATGCTTCCATTTACTTGATAACCAGCAAATTTTTACTGCATTGTCATAGTTCAGAGTGTGTTATTTTCAACTGTCCATTTGCAAAAAAAAAAAAAAAAAAAAAAAGATAAGGACTGGAGCACAGACAACCTGCATGCTGTATTTCAGTCTGTGTTACATTCAAAATTTGTACAGCGAAGCCCCACTTCTGAAGCACATGACATGTTAATTTATTTACAACAATATTGCTTCTCAACGGTTGTAACAAGCACCAGCAATGATTATACTTTTATCAAATATCCAGTTTATAATCAGTCTGTAAGTGACACTAGTGCTTCTACAACATTTCCATGGTGCTCACGTAATGTGCGCTCTGCCAAGGTTCTTGAAATTTCCATTTCTCGCATCTGGGAACAAAGACAAAACATAAAATTAAGAGGTTCTTACAATAAAACCAACTAGATGCACTAATTTCTCAAATTTATTTTTGGAATAAAACTCTGCATGCTTTGGACAGCTCCTCTGTCCATCATCAGGAGTTTTTCACTGTACACACAGCAATGGTATATGTCATACAGGTTTTGCTGACTGCTTGCGAGCAGGATCAGGACAGAACATATTTTAATTAAAACACAACATTTTCGTGCTTTTTTTTTTTTTACTGTTAACTGTTAGTGCAGCCTTCGGTAATCACTGCCATCCACCTCCCTTTGTAATGATGGAGAATGAATATAAACAACAACAATGTTCACACATAAGTCTCAAGTATTTTAAACTCTCAAATATCCCATAAGAAAATCAAAAGGAAACAAAGTCAGAATTTTATGTTGCACATAGTAGTGAAGTCAACATGACTAGAACAAACAGCACACATAAAATTAACAAATAGTTGATTTCTTATGTAATGTTGTGTGTTATATAAATCAGTGTTTTTCAACATTTGTGAGACCGCGGCCAGGTAAATTCTTTTTTCATATGACAAGGACCTGGTCCCAACAAATTTACTCGTAAATACCTTTCCATTTTTTGAAGTTCATACATTAAACTAGCATAAGTATTAATAATTAATTATGGCACAATCATAAAGAGTATTAGTACACTTATGTATACGGTGTGGCATGCTGACAAATATAAAATTACATTTAAATTAGTTATCAATCACTGGACTAATGAAATCTTGTAACATATTGTAGTTTCCTCAGGCCAACATCTGGCTTTGAGTTTTTCAACACATTCACAAATATATTTCTCCTCAGAATATTTCCAATATAAAACATTTATTCATGAAAACTGCTTAGAAAACTAAAATGACAAATTCCAGGAGAACCTCTCATGGCCCGGTATAATTGATGCCAGGGTCCAGTACCGGGTTGCAGGCTAGCAGTTGAGAAACATTGATATAAATTACACATGTAAGAAAGAGGCACTTGTATTAGGTGACAATCATATTAATTTGTGGTTTATTTTACAAAGCTGCCAGTACTACAGACTACATAGCATTGATCCAGGATCATTGATGCCATGAAGAGAAACTAGAAGGAAACAACTGCATGTGGAGACATTACTGGCATTCGTCTGAAGGGACTAAAGGAAACCATGAAAAACTTCAGCATATGTACCATTCAAGATTCAAAACGGGCACCTCCCAAATACAAGTGTACAGCATTACTGGTACACCAGCCAACTTATGTCGCTGACACTGCTCAAATATAATAATAACACAGTACAGTTCAGACTGTGTTTTGTCGCTGTCTGTTACAAGATTGTGTCAGAGCAATGGCACCAGAATTTTCATTCTGTTCCTGGAGGTACTGAAGGAAACACAACTGATGGGCAGTAACTTCTGTGATCCAAAATGAAGAAAATAAGCGTCTGAAGCCTTATTAAAAATGATCATTCAAAATACTATACAGCTTTCGGTGATATCTCACAAAAGCTCCAAGGAAAGGGATGGAGATAAACATGTGGCTCCTGGGCATTAAGGCCCCCTTCAATAATCTTTTTTTTTTTTTTTTGCAATTGTTGAACAAAATATTTCCATCACTTGCCTTAAGACCTTTTTTACCATTTCAACTCATTGTAGTGTAAATTATTACAAGGGCTACTAATAAAATAAAACACAAAAAACCACAAGATGCATTGACAATCAAATGGTAATGGGGTTATACAGATGTGTCAAATTTTCTTTTCTCCTCTCAAATTCCATTTCTATCATTCACAAAATACTCTACTCTCCTCTTATCCCTCTTATCATCAGCCAGTAAACAGTTCACTTTAAACCAACTTCTATTACTGGTAATTGAAATTAGTCTAAATTAGCTAAGCACAAAATGAGACTCAGGTTTTTAACTTGTATGTAACAGTCACATATACCAAAAAGTAACCTGTAAAGAATTTAATACAATTGTGACACAATTATAATTATTACGCAATACCCCATAATACATCCTAATGGTAAAAACTGTTAATATGGAATTCATGTTCTATTTCTTTTCCTATCAATCCATTTAGTATCATAATTCAAAAGCAAAAATAATTTCAACCAGCACGATCAGTCTTGCAGGCATCTCAAAGTCAAGATAAATGACTAGATTTCAAACGAAGAGCACCAGATGATACTTCATTCATATTATTCTCATTTCATCAGTGTTTTTATGTGCTTTGCAGTGATGACTAACGCTATGCTCTTGTCATGCTCCTTTACTTCTACATCTACATCTAACTTGACTGTTTTACTTTAGGGGTGTTACAGAAAGTTTACAATACAGTAGGCAGCACCTGACCCTGTTTGTTACAAATCACTCAAAGCAACAGTATATTTTTCTTTTTAAATCTAGGATTACTTTAAACTACACTAACTTACAATTAAATCAACATCTTCTTTCTTGATGGACACTTTTAAGAGTTCTCGCTCCTTGGCCATTTTTTCAGCTACTTCTTTGTTACGTCTATCACCAATGATCGTCATTGCCTAAAGAAAATAAACTTTGTAGCAAACATTTTAATGCAGATAATACAGTGATTAGCTATAAACTGGAAAACCAGTGCTCAATTTCTGCCATGGGTAAGAAATTTTTCTTTTCACCACTGCCTCCTTCAAACTGGTTCTATCCAATGTGAGTGGGGTGGGGGTGGGGTGGTAGAATGGCCATGGTAAAAAGCGGACCATTCTGCAATGTTTACTGCCGAGTTTATAAATGCTGGAAGCGATACCTCGACATCTCAATACATCTTCATAGCACGGTGCTTAATTCATCAAATACGCAACTTCATCTTTTTATGCAACAGGTTACAATACAAAATAGGAGTGTGGGTAAACACTCTAGGAATAAAAATGCATCTACAATTCTACTTGCACTAATACACTGACTCTTATTTGTGTAAGACAAGCAATAGTTATGACTGTACATGATAAAATCACATGTGCCTTCAAAGTTAAGACCTGGAATTACAGTGGCTGTAACAGAATCAATTCTGAATGAGGGCTGCCAAAACAGAGAGACTGTAACACAAGAGACAGATGCCAAGATAAGCAAGCAAAGTATCACAGAAGAATACGCATTATAAACATGTTTCATCTCTGTTAACCTCAGAACCTAACCTTGAAATAAATATTTTTTTTGGACTAAGTCTGGGCTAACAACAGCCTAATCCAGTTACTATATCAAAGACTAACACTTCTGGGAGACAGTCTGTTATTTCAACAAATGATTGGAATGATAAACTTTGATTCTGCCTCTAAAATAAAATACTAAACCCTACCCTTAGTGCATTAAGTGTTCTTATTTCTTCAGGCAGGTTACCTATCACTAAAATGCAATCTCAATACCTACACTAGTTAGCAATATAAAATCCCATCCTTGCTAGAACAGTGTTTTCAATGCAGTTGTGGGACTGCAAACCAAGTTTCTGTCACTGAAATGAAACTTCAATGCCTGATGTTAGTATTAAATGATTTTACTTTTTCTTGTATCTGGGTAACTACAGCATGTTTGTTACTGCTGGATTGGCAACCCAGATAACAGTATAGTCCATAGTTGCATACAAATTGATTAGTACTGCACACATTCACAAAGATTTCTATTATAACATTACCATTGTCAACAATATATACAGACATGGTAAAGAAGTAGTAGTATTGCTAGGTGTCAGTAAATAAAAAGGAGCAATGTGGAAAAATCTTACAAGATTAATTTGTGCATGTATCCTGCATTAGTGTGATGTAAGGTCAAACTGTAACATACTGAAGGTGCACAATAATCCTTGTTCATAATACAGTATGGAAGAGCAACTTCCAATGTGTAAGTAATAAGCATACAAAAGACAGGAAGTGCCTCCAGAATGAAAACCAAATTTAAATGTTTGCATTTGAGGGCAGTTTCCTTTATTCACTGATTCATTCCATTACATTCCATGGATCCTAACAAGGTAAAGGAAACCTTTTGGATATAGAATCTGACAGTACTATGTTAATATTATGTAAATATGCATGTTGATAAAAAGCATATGTCTAATTTGCAATAAGTGATAAAATCTGACTATTAATACATAATATAATATAACAAAACCGAATCCCCTTGAAATCATACCTCTACAGCCCACAAGGAAAGAAAAGAATTGGGAGACCGAAGAAGCGATGGAGAGAGCAGCTGTAACTCTGGAGACGGAACGGGTCAAATGGCCCAACCCTGGATGTTTATGATGATGATGATAATATAACAATTTCACACTGGTAAATAATACAACATACATTTACCTACAGTAAACAAACCGACTTATAAAATTATAGAAACTTTAATTCTAAAATAAATATACAAGTTATGAAAAATCTTTAGTTAATTTCCAATCAAAATATTCATCCAAAGTATAAAATAATTCCCAAAAGAAACCTTTTTGAAGCCAGTCTAAACTGTGTCTCCTGAAGAGAAATTTGTAATGTTAGATGGCAAATGATTAAAAACCTTTATTCCAAAACAGAAGGCTCCTCTTTTGGAACAATGTTAAACTTGAAGTAGGAGGATGTTAATCAACACCATGTCTGGTGTTAAAACCATGAATCTCAAAAGTGGATTTAAATAGATTCCGGTTCTTTCACAAATAATAAAATGGAAAATATATACTGTGATTGTAAAGGAAGAATGTTCAGTTTTTTTAATAAGTTCTCAACAAGAAGCTCTATTTCAAGAATTTGTAATGAATCTAATTGTTCTTTTTTTGATCTGAAAAATATAACTACTACAGGATGAGATCTCCACAAAAATTATACCATAAGTTATAACTGAATGAGTGTAAGAGAAATAAATCATCCTTAATGTTACTTGTAACAAGAAAGATTTGACAGCCAAGAATGTATAACATGCCTTACTTAATTTGGACATAACTGGTTAGCATGATTTTTCCATGATAAAATATTACCAATGATTAATCCAAGAAAGTTGGTGCTGTATCATTGTTTTATTTTAATAGCTTTTATTTATGTTAATTTTATGACTACTTTTAGTCCCAAATTGCATAAAAATATGTTTTGTCAAAGTGTAATGCTATTACATTAATTTTGAACCAGTAACTTATATTTACAAGTACTTTGTTAAAGTTGTTTATGAACTCAGTAGGACTAGGCTTTGAGATGTGCATACTGGTTTTATCAGCAAACAGAACTGGTTGAGATATATCTGCTATTATTTATGGAAGGTCATTTATATAGAGAAGAAAAAAGAAAGCACCAGTTATTAAATCCTGAGGGATGTTGTGTTTAACTTTTGCCTAGTCCGAATAAATGCTATTGTAATGTCTATGATCTATCAATACTGCCTGATATCTGTCGTTTAAATAGGATTCTATCAGTGTATAGTCTTTACTTACAAATCCGACAAATTCCAGCTTCAACAATGATATATCATGGTTCACGCCATCAAAGGCATTCTCCAAGTCACAGAATATTCCACCAACTGTTAATTTACTATTCAGTACTAGAAGAATATTGTTAATTAGTGTACAAGGGGCCTGTAGAGTTGATGAAGTGATTCTAAAGCCATATAGTTCATTTACTAATATATTATTTTGGTTTATATGGCTATATATATTCTTGAGTATATAACCTTTCCCAAGACTTCAGAAAAAGATGTTAATAAAGAAACAGGTCTAAAATTAGATATGATTCTGCTCCCTATTTTAAACAAATCCTTCATCTATGAAAATTTCAAACAAGTGGAAAATATATCCAAGGATAGAGATTTATTACATAAGTTAAGGGCGAACTGATAAATGGAGCACTCCAGTTTACAATTTCTCCACAATTCCGTTACATCCACGTGAGTTTTGGGCTTTCAAAGATTTGACAATTTTTCCAATCTCTTTAGTAGATGTATAATTAAATTTTATATTACGGGAAGGGTGCATGAATGTCTGAAACAAATAATTTAGAGGGTTATTTATCATTCTTTACAGTTCCACTGTTGTCTCTTGTGTGCACTGTTGGCAATCAAATTATCGGCCACTGTTGAAAAACAGGCATTGAGTTTCCAATCATGTGATTATTGGTTCATTTTCCATCAATAATTAAAACATGTAAAGCATTATTACTCGATTGTCTGTTTCAGACTTTATAATATTCTACGTAACTTTCATTTTATTGATGGAATTCAAAATCTTGCTATCGTAGCGAAGTTTCTTGCTGCCTTGATTACATTTGGCAAAATCCTGCAATAACAGGCATCAAACCAAGCATTATGAAAAAAAAACCGCCGCGTTACAATATATTTTATAATACTATTATAAATAACGAACACGACAATAAATTTAACCCTAAGATGCCTGCAGGTCTGCAAGAACAGACGACGACTAAGCTGTAAGGGACCACGTGAAACTTACGCCTGAAAGATCGGCCGTATATACTTCTTTCTCTTCCGCATAATCCGTGACCTTCTCAAGATCTGCTGCTCCACTGTCATATTTAGCTATTTTTTTCTGCGACTTCTCTTGCTGAACGTCATCAGAATCGCCGCCAATATCACCATTCGCATCATCGTCCGCCATTGCTCTCTACTTCGTATGTTCAGTTCACAGATGAGCAGGTGCAGTTCTACTCTGATCCATGAGTTCTACACGGTCTGGTCGAAGATGTCCCAGGGTGCCAATTCTTGGCCACCGCCGACAGCAGCACTGTCGGGAGCTGGTTAGTTATGCGGCTCAGTGAATGGGAATGAATTGCGGTAGTAATCTGTGGTGATAGGCGCACATCGATCATATGGTATAATCTGTGATCTGGCAGCACCTGGGATTAGATAATCTTTGCCTGTGATGGCAGATAACTGAGTTTTTACGTACGGTTGAGACGTGTGGATTAGCAAATAGCTGTGTGGTTGGGAAGGGTTAGGTGTTTTAGAGTGAGGTGTCACAGGATATCACTAATATACGTTGCTGCAATTAATAGTGAACAAGTTACAGAGTAGTTAGTAGTTCCATTTAACGCAATTTCAAACGGACTTTCTGCG
>Ga0209755_10009857_pt1 | contig 10064 bp, 7 predicted proteins | sample TergutCo191P1_FD_187301 | JGI IMG/M metagenome (GOLD analysis project Ga0209755, IMG submission 187301) | Cornitermes sp. P1 segment gut microbial communities from Petit-Saut dam, French Guiana - Co191P1 (SPAdes) (version 2) | ecosystem: Host-associated > Arthropoda: Insects > Digestive system >...
ACGGTTGAAGAGCAATGCCTCTCTATTTGAAATTATATACCAACTCTAGTCACACATACAAACACAGCAGGCTACAAACCTATTGGCACTGCTTCACTAGTTTCAAACATGCAGACATGCAGTCACAGTCAGTCACGGCTATTCATGATGAACTACAGTTCTCAGGTATGTTGGTAGAGATAATTAAAATTTATGAAGTGGCAAATCCTAACATAACAAATTAATTACATATGAGCTACATAATTCAACAAAATTTTAAAGCATTTGAAAAATTCTTAACTTTAAAAGATATTTAGGCCTTCTTGCATTTTTATATTAATTAAATAAGTTACTTTGTGGTTTCTTTATATACAATGATTAGACTTCCTAATTCTTACTATAATTTAAACCATCACCCACACACAACAGTATTAATTAACAATCAACAGGTACATAAAACAACTGCTTGAAGTATTAGTCTCCTGCATGTTGATGAACTGCTGAAAATACTTCAGTGTAGATTATGTACAGCAGATGAAATTCTAAATGGTAAGTTGGAACAGCATGTTGATACATTGAAGGTGTGCACATACTCCAACTATCAAAAAGCTGCTCCAAATTACTGTGTACAATTACATTCATTATACATATTCTACACTGAGGAATTTTCAACAGTTCTTCTATGTGCAAGAGACCACTATATTAGGCAGTAATTTTACACAACTATTGTACTCCCTGATGATAGGCCAATACAGCCTGCAATATGTAGGAGTTAATGGTTTTTATAATATTATTGTAAATCTAATACAATTGTGTGGTTAAACTGTAGTATCTGAATTGTAGTGAATGGAACGGAAAATGTGAAATTCTTATTTTTCTTCAATTTTTTTCACAAATATCACTATCAGACTCCCAGTATAACGGGATGGTAGTCAGTATAGCGACTCACTATGGGTTGGATGGTCTGGGGTTCACATTTGAGAACATTTGGTACTTCCAATTGTAATTTTGTATCACACCCCTTGATAACAGTCCAGCTACACCACACCATGTTGGAGATATGGTAAAATACTTGGGGTAACCCAGCTGCAGTGTACTCAGTTGGTTTGCTTTAATAATATAATGACTTACGAAAAAACTGTTTTTAACACTGCTGATATGATAGAGTACTATTGTAACATACACATTTATGAGTAAATTCGTTAGTTATGGAAAGACTACAAAAACGTTAACACAACAAAACTATTCCTTTAAAGCAATTACATAGTGTCCGTTACATTAGGGGTTTTATTGCAGAATTTTCAAAATTTTTCTTTCAAATACAGCAGTTATCAAGAAACAGGAATTCAGGCAAAAGGTTACTATAACCTGAGCCATTATTCTGTGGCTGACCATGCTTAGCTAGGCTTCACAAATAAAAAAAATAACTGTTGAAAACTTATGGTGTCTTGAGTACAACCCTTTTAAAAATTACTGATTCAATGGATAAAAAACTCACAATCAGACAGGCAGACTGCCACAACTTGACTAATATTTTTACTGGATGGTTAATACTACCAATCTGATTAAACCTGCTGCATTACAGATTAAGTGCATAATTATTTATTTATCACACAACCTTCAGAAAGTGCCAACATTCAACTTATATTTCTTGACCATGACATTCTATGCACATGAATGATAAACAACACAATTTGTACTGTTCTGGTATGTTTTCTGATTTACTAACCAAGGGAAGTGGGGCACACGGTTAAGTGTGCACATACCCGCACATGTTGGTACAAACAAACATATCTTCAGATGTGTTGACATCTAAACCAGTCAATTATTAATCCCTCCTTAAACCAGAGACAGCATATGATTCTGACTCAAGTATTATGCAACTTCAGTGCCCCATTCTAAACAACATGAAAGGCAACATACTGAGTGTATCCTTTCATCACAATGCCCAGAATACCAAACTATGCCAAGGAAGTTTATACCACTATGTTGTACAAAAGGTGCATTTCTAACTTTTGCAGTTAAACCTAACCGTAATTAAACCTCCAGGCCTTGTGTACTTTTCTTCAGAATAAAAAAACTCTTTATACACACTTTCATTGTTTGCCAGTATTATGCTGCACTCTAAATTCAGTAACGTGGATAACATTTGTACAGTGTAATAATTTTTAACTAATTACGTATACATGGAACATGACAGTTCCAGAAACATTTATCACAGACTCAAACTCTCAGATCTGTAGAGAAAGTAAGATGACAAATTTATTACCCTGCATTACAAGAGTCATAAAAGAGTAAAGAGCAAAATTTACCCACAGAATTCAGTCAAAAATTAAAAGCAATAAGATATATGCATAGCAGCTAGAAGGTTAGTCACGGCTAATTCCTGAATTTCATGGCTCTATATGTGTCACATGGGCTGAAGAAACCCCACATCCTTCAGAAATATATAAATATCATTACAGTTTTCAACGAAGATTTAATGCTTGCTTATTTTTAATATGGTAAGCAAAATCATTTTATCATTTTCATATGTTTTCACGTTCGTAATCCTGTCTCATCGCTTGCTACACTACTTTCTAGCTTGTAACCACGGGGGCAAGAGAAAAGCTCAAAAACAAGGAAGCCAGTAAGTGCCAGGCGTACAGTGAACATGGAGAAATCATACTTCTCACTGGCCCACTCTTCCACGCAAGTAGACATGTCCATTCTGAAATGCTGAAGATGGCCCATATAGCCTCAATGTCAGTATATAAGAAAATGTCACAACATTTTATTATGCAATACTCATTGTATTTAAAAAGGGACTTCTCCACATTCATCTGCATAATAGGCACTTGCTGGTCATTCTGGATCACATCTGCTATCTTACATGGCTCAAGCATGTTTTGAAGTATCAGACTTTCAACTGTGGCTGATCTCAAGCAAAGCATTTCCTTTTGGCAACTTGCTATCTGCATTATGGACTGTATTAAAGGACAAGGCCCCATAAAGCCCAACTCCAGAGACAGATGGCAGTTCTCTCGATGTCTTGACAGGACCTGAGGATCCTCCTGTAGTACTCCAACCATCCCATGAGTCTCCACTTGCCCTGCAGTCTTGACGTTGCTCATCAATAATAAATGCTGCCTGTGGAACAACCAATCTCAAAGCAGAATCACCCTGTTCCCCAGAATGGGATGAAAGGAAGTATTTGAAGAACTCGTACATGGACCAACATATTGCTGTTGATGGCATCTGGTATAGAACACGAGCGCTTAGCCCTCGAAAATATCCTGAAGGTCCTCCAAGCTTATACACCGTCCGAATAGCATGGATCAGACCTGTGCCCTGCCCCTGTTCAGGTTGTGTGTTGAGTAATGTCTTGCATACATCCAGTGGGGTGGTCATACCTGCAGCAACTGCTCCAGCAACTGCACCGGATATCATGTGAGCAGTGGGGTTATAGTGACGGTCCTTGTTTGTTATATTCTGAACAAATTCATATGTCATGAAGTGGATACTTTGGAATGGAACATTCATTGTCAGCTGTGTAGTGTATGAGCGATAGAACGCACGAATTCCTTCTGAGCGATACACTCGCACTATGCACTCAAAAACAGATTTATATGGTGAATTGTACATCTGCAACCGCTGCTTCACCACTGATTAGTCACACACATAATAGACACCATGACCACCCATCAGTGTTCATAAAATTGGAGGAACACACATCATGAATGTGTGTATGTAGCCAAGACCAAAGCATGAAAAAGAATGGAACATAACCATTAATAAGACACAAAGTAATCATAGTATACTGCAATAATACACAACAACATCCATTCATGAAAAATTTCATCTTTGAACCCTCAGAATAAAAGAACGGTGATTAGTTTCATTTTCACAATAAATTTACAAGAGGATACTACAAGCAGGACGATAATAATGAAGCCAGATAATTTTTACTGCATGTAAGTGAAACTACCACCAGTCCACAAAACTTTCCTCGATAAAAATGCATTTATCCCACTATACCAGTAATGGTGGTTACAAAAAAAACTGTCTTGACTGTATAAGCATGGGAAAACAAATAGATCATAACTAAACCTTCATCACCTGTATAGAGGCAAATAAGCAAATGCTTTAGTTAAAAGAGCACATAATGGAACTCTCTTGGCCTGTTGAATATATAACAGATGGAAAGCATATTTTGCATCTCAGACATAACAGATGTCACTGTTAGATATTTATGTACTTAAAAAATGAGTTAAAATGCGTCCCACTATAAAAGTTGTTCTGCAAGTATTACATAACTCCGAAGGTTCAGTGCATGACAGACGCCAAAGGGTTGGCCAGCATGACCTATCCTTGGCACATGTGCAGCACTTCTTGCATTATGCATACTGCCTTTTAGATCTTTTTCCATATGTAAACAATGCCTTGAACTTATTGTCAGGGTAACTGTCCAAATTCTTGTGAGGGAATACAGCAACACAGGAACGAACAAATATTACATAGTCTGGTACACCTTGCAGTGTAACACCTCAGGCTCCTCCACTAACAGTGTATTCACATAATTACAGAAACATGACGGCACTATTCAATGCCTGACAAGGCACGCAAATAAATCCATTCTGGGTCTTGATAACTAGTGGGTTGCCAAATCCAAGTTCCTGTAATTCTTGTCAGATAAGGGCATAGTGAAGCTTATGCGGCCTTTAGTTGTGCAGCAAAAGAGGTACCTATAAATGGCATATGGTACAATCATAACACCCTGTTAAAACAGTGCAAAATAAATTTAAAACAAAATTATTCAAGAAAAAAAGCGTGCAGAATCATAAACAAGACCAATCTGGAGCAGAAGGAAAAAGGGGCAAACAGGACACCAGCAACTGCATACAGTTGCTGGTGTCCTGTTTGATATTATCTAATTGGGCTCATAAGAGCACCAAAAGATGCAACAAGTTTATATAACATTTTCTTGACTTCAAGAATATGTAATTCACAATCAGAGAGCAACAACATTCAAGCAGATACCTCCAAAACACAAACCTATCAACAAATGCATCAGTTTCTAGCATTACCATGAAACACCCTAGAAAAAAACATTTTGTTAACATATAGCACTGCACCCAGTCAATGTAAATCGAGAAGATTAATAAAATACACAAAATCTACAGTACAATCACTTGGCAGCTACTGTGAAGTAGGGTTATGCATCACATGCCAGCTAACCACAAGCCTGAGCCCCAGTTACAAGTACTTACAAGCATTCGAACATGTTACATGTGTCCAAACATCATGTGTAAGATAAATATTTGAAAAGCAGTGTTCATGTACGATAGTGCGTAAAATGTGGTTGTAAAAATTCAAGTACATTCAGTTCCAAACAGAAAAATCAATTGTACAACTGTAAATTACAACAGACACAGTAATTGCTGGACAAAGAAAGAATTGTTTCAAAATATGTGCTCATTGAAGAGAATCTGAATGAAATCAACACTATACTTAAGCATTATGTTCGAAAACCCTTCAGACAACCTTTCATAAGATATTAGGGCTTTAAAACACCAGAGCATACTGCCACAAAACTCTGAAACTAAAAACACATAAAAAGACATAATGCACAAGCTCACTATTTTACAATTGCTCAGTGACTCTATGGAGTGATATTAAACAGAAAAGATAACATGTCTAGTCTGTTCCTTTGTTGAGGATTCCACCAGTCTGTGTGGAGTCCTGATCAACCTTTAAACAACAAGCTCTAAATTGAAAGAACTGTATCAGCACAATGGGGAAGGTATATAAATTATGGAGCTTCCTTTATAAAAAATGTGAATATTATATACACCCAAAAAGACAAAGTATGCAATAAATGGCACTTGGCAGAAAATAAAACACAGATTGAGAGGCATGTCTTTAAAACACAGTAAATGCCCTTATTATTTAAAAACTAAAGTTCTTTCTCTCCTGCCTAAGTGGCTGATCTTGAATTCACATCATCACAGTGTACCAACAAACAAAATCCTTTTGTGTATTATACATTTATTGGGCAGAAATGGGAATAACTGGAATCAGATTCATTTTGTGGGTTACCATTAACAGCTTTAAATACAAAAACTGTACCTTCAGCTGGGTTCATGATAGCATCATGTAGTACAGTTGCAACGCATCCGGCTGCACCTGTTAACCAACAGAAGTATCACAATGACAGCCACAATTCCCAGTACAACAACACAATAAAAATAGCCATTTTGCATACATCGGAAAACTGTACAACATGGTATGTGCATTAGTTAAGTATCTTTATTGTACCTTCATGTCATATCCTGCTCAACCACCACAAAAATTCATATTTCATTTGTTCGCTAGGACCCCAAAAAATAAAAAATTAAATAAGATAACATAATATAATATAATCCTATCTCTTTTGAATATGGAGAATATACATCTAAATACAAACAAGACAGGCAACGTATGTATAACGTAACATTAAGGCACACTCGTGCAACCACTGTTGCTGTGGAAGTGCAATAAGTATTACATATTCTGAATGTGTGTCTGTAGCCTTACGTACAAAGCATGCAATGTGCATGCGCCATACTGTCACCTGTGGCCTGCCTGGCTGGTGCCATGATTGTTGAAAAAACGTTACTGAACATAACATGTGTGTTTTGATTTTTACTATAACTTTACCCTCAAACATTTCTCAATGTAAGAAGAATTCAGCAAGGTATGATCATAAATGTACAATGGTCTTCATGTAAAATACCTGTTACTCTTGTCATATTGTAATGAAACTTGACAGATTTTCAAACAATACTCAAACACCAAATTTCATAAAAATTTGTCCAGTGGGAGTCGAGTTGTTCCATGTGGACAGACGGGCAGAATGAGAGGCAAACATGACAAAGCTAAAAGTCACTTTTCTCAATTTTGTGAACTTGTCTAAAAAAAGTCTGTTTTAACTTTACTGTAAACAGTGACAGCAAATAAGTGATAAGCAGGGTAGGGCTGTGGCTGCATGCCATCACAGTGTAAACATATCAACAAATCAATTCATCAAGAAAATAAAGACAAGATGAGGGCAGCAATATAGACAGTGCTCCACAAGGCAAAAATATCCGTAAGAATAATCAAGACCCCTTTCTTGAAAAGATGACTAGGGCTGTAAGACGAGACCCAGAAAGCATTGTCTGTGGTGCTGTGGTGAGGGAGAAGGCCACTTCAGTAAAGACTGGTATGAAAACTGTGGCTGAAGCCGAGGAATCTAGCAAGATCCTCATTGTTCTTGATTATGCCCCAAAGCATCCACAGAATCTTTTCTTGTTCATTCAAATATCCAAGCTGTATACCTGCCCCACACTACCACCTCACAGTTGCAGATGCTCAACTAGATCATCATCACAATGTTCAATTGTTGTTAACACTTCCTGCACCTTCCAAAACATAATGGAAGGAAGAGATAAAACCTCTGTTAGCATCAGTAAATGCTGGAAATTGTATGGCAAAACTGAATTCATAGTAAACATAAAGGAGTCAATGCATGAGCTGAGGTCCACAGTTCTGAATGGTTATTACAACATCTGGCCGGAAGCACATGAGGACTTCTATGGTTACGCCAACTGGCAGGACAAAAATATGGAATACTCTCCTGTTTGCCAATAAAGTGCTATGAGTAGAAGTCCCATATATGAGCCTCAGAAGTTTTTGACTGCCATGTGCTGTGTTAGCTGGGGAGGACCCTGAATAGCTACCAGCACTCAGCAAAACAGAAATGAAGAAGAGTTTTTGATGCAGTCTTTCAAAGGACTCTGCTGGTAACCAGTCTACTGAAGGAAGGCATCTAGATGGCACATGACTAAGATCATCATTTCCTTGAGGTCCACCATTTCATGTATACGTGGATTAAATTTAAGAATGATATGAAAGCTGGCATGACACCATACAAGGTGTGTAAGGACATGCAGAAGAAGGTGAAACAATCAAACACCACATCTATCTTCCCAGAATATTTTATCTTCTTCTCTCCCATACAGCCTATGTCTTTTGATTATCCTGACAACTTTCAGTTAGCAGCACCAATTTCATTCCAATCAACACCAACACAAATATTTTCACGTTCATTACTCATTAATCCACATACTACAATGTTTAATGTCTTGGGTTACCCTAAGTCCATTTTTCAAATATGGTCTTAATTTCAGACACTTTGTTTGACCCTGCATAAGATTTAAAAAAAGTACCCCCCCAACCCCCAAGTGACATGCATTTGATGCACTGCACATCTAAAGTAAGTTTATACTTCCCATAATATCATATTGCCAATTCCCAAATTCTGAAAAAAATTAAGATTTGTCAACAGACAAGATCATACATGGATCACCTGGTAATCCTCCCCACAGTTCACACATACATAAAATCCCAAGATTCAAACTGAGACATTGTAAAACCTACAGTCCCTCAATGTTCAATACCTGGAACTCATTTTTTTTATATAGCCTATTATCTTAAAACTAAAAAATATTTTCTGGCCCCAACCAACAACTCTCAGTCCCACTTCATATTCTTGGTACATGAACCACACAGCTTAATAATCACCTCACATGCAAAAGTTGACTACTTTCATTGTTGCAAAAATGATGTCTTTGTCCCTTGAACAAGTCATCTGAAGCCAATAAACTTATTTCAAATTCTGAAAAAACAAGCTACATTAAATTTGCTGCTAACAACACATCATGCATTAATTCAAATGCAAGCCATGTTTATGGAATAACAAAATTTCTTTGCCTACAAACTAACAATACTTTACACCGGAAAAGTCACACAGAATCCGTATTATCCAAAAACTCTTGATGATTAAGGTCTTGAAAGTGAAGACAAGATCAATATGATACTACACAATGCTGATACCTGTCTACCAAATACACGGCATCACATCCCAGAACACTTTAATATTCATATCACCACAAACCTCACATCCCTAAACCATGTTCCACACGCACTGCTCTGATGACAGTCACAACATTCATGAAAATGGACACTTTAAAACGAAAGGAGCACAAATACCGGGCACAAATTTGCTTGGGTAACTAAATTTTATGCAGTGATGCCCAATATTTGTGGGTCCTCAATATGGGGCTTGCAACTAAAATTTTGAAGTGGCATCTAGATTTTAGGGAGATTTGTGAATCCCTGCTTTAAAATTAGTTCATGCATATTTCCACTCTGTAAACCCATTTGGAGTAATGTGGTGGGTAGCTTCAATGGATGGAAAGAAAGTGCTGAATATCTAAAAACTGGAACAACAGCATGTATTAAAAACAACACCTCTCTCTTGTAGAAATTCAATAAAGTCAGCATAGCTGCACTCACCATAAAATTTTTTATATCCTAGCTGTCTTTTCTTGTACACAAAAAAGTTTCAAACAAACTCAAGACACACATACAGACACAAGACCAAGTATCAGCTCCACATGCTAAATGCTAACTTCATCGGTTATCAGAAAGGAGTGTATTGTAGGAGATTTAACTAATTCAAAAATCCTCAGTCTATCATTAAAAGTTGCCATAATAGTACTTAGGCCAGCATAAAAAGATTCTCTGATATTTAACTCCTTCTACGCAGAATAATTAACTGCAATCAAAATTTATTACTAACACTATATAAATATATATTTTAAGCCAGTGATGTATGTATGTACACACACTTGTCTTTAATTAGTGTTACATGTAGTGTATAACATTGAAAATGATATAAATAACTTTCCATATTTTGGGGTGTATACAAAAGTCCTTTTAACCTTTCTGCAAGTAAAATGGGTGTGACTCCTGATTCTTCAGGATTGATGTAAAATTTTCTTTTTTATGACCACATTAGTTTGACCTTTTATGAAAAATATTAGTTTATTTTAGTCTCTCTTTGGCCTCAATCCTTTGAAAATTTCAGCTACAATGAGTTTAAAAATGACAATCATTTTCGCTGTCACGAGCAGCAGCAACAGCAGGATAATGAAACACTATTCCCCAACTGGCAGAAGGAATCGTGGCAGACCTCTGAAGAGATTTCTAGATACGTGAGACCGGAACGGGTCAACAAGTGG
>Ga0209755_10009858_pt1 | contig 10063 bp, 4 predicted proteins | sample TergutCo191P1_FD_187301 | JGI IMG/M metagenome (GOLD analysis project Ga0209755, IMG submission 187301) | Cornitermes sp. P1 segment gut microbial communities from Petit-Saut dam, French Guiana - Co191P1 (SPAdes) (version 2) | ecosystem: Host-associated > Arthropoda: Insects > Digestive system >...
ACAAATGATTTATTCCTGTTCCAACATATTTCAGCTTACCGACAATCTTAAGAGATAAGGATTACTGCCATGAGAAGCTCCTGAGGACCGTAATATATTCGGCCAATAAAAAGTATACCGGAGATAAATAAAGAATAATTCTAATGATGTTGCAAACAATATAAAAATTGGAACATTTGTTTAGGTAAAAAATAATAAAGTACACTTTTTTCTGTTAAGTGTGTGCTTTTGTATCTGTGCTTCTCGTGATACTGTTTTTGTCCCTGAGGGCAGGTAGGCCAAAAAATATAGTGTAAATATTTTATGTTCTGTAAACCGTGTAGTTTATTGGTTGTAACATTTCAGACATCTGGTGCACACGGGAATAATGTATTCCAAAACAAATTTAAACTCATCATTTCAAATAATTGGTTTACTCGTTTAATAAAGCCTACTGGCCTGTATTAGGTACAGCGAGGTTTCATATTTTGCTGTCTCTACTAAGAGCGAGTTTGTGTATTCCATACAATTCTTACAAAAATAAACATATTTCTACACAACATTCACTGATTGTATTTTCTAATGACAGAAAAATTAGTTCCCTGTGAGGTACGGTTCCAATTTTAGTCATGTAAATTACGTTTTTTTTAAAGGGTTAAATCTAAGCCAAAACCATGAACAAAACGATGAAATCATTTATTAATAACTCCTCTAACATTTCGCCCCATGAATATCATTAATAGAACAAAAAACTACTGCCATTGAACCTACTGTTTAAAGCGTTCAAAATAATTGTTAATACGCAACACATGAAAGGAACAACTGTAGCGCAGAGTTCATAGTATTTTGATCAACGCAAACGGTTGCAGTGATTGTGAGGACATGAGGCCCACTGGGCTTGATAAATTAATTACAAATGCTTCTCTTTTTAGTACGTTTAGGGTTACTAGTGCGTAGCAATTATAAAACAAAAAATCTAAACTCTGAAACGGTAGGTATTTAATTAGGAACAGGAAACAAAAACAAAGTAAATAGACGAACATGGCACAAACGGACATTTTGAAGGTAATGAATGGTAGTTTTATATGAGGTCCATGCAATGAACTTATCAATCTCGTGAAGCGATTGAGTTTCGGAGTGCAGTAAATACATTAATTAGCAGAGTTATGAATAAAGGTACATAGGACGAAGTAAACGTTTAATACTTCAATGTATCCAAATATTAGTATAATATTATTTCATCAGACGTCGTTATTAGTCGGCTACATTTTTAGGAAAAAACAAACTATATTTAGTGAATAGACACTAACATATGTTCAGAAATCTTGTCGTGGCATTAGTCCATTAGTCCAATAAAGTTTATTTTCCGAACAAAACGTAATGTCGATATCTAGTAATCTTCTTAAGTCCTTCTGTAAGTCATAACCTCAGTAAGAAACCTAGAAAAATTGAAATATTAAACTATCCACGACTCCCAACCAAATGTGGCATGTAGACATTTTTTTTTGTGTGTGTATTTAACGTGCATAACTTTTGTGCTGGCTAGTCAGGAGCTCGAAACTTCATGTGGTCTCCGAATGGCTTGTACTGACGTCAATATGCAGATAATTTCACGTTTCTGTACACAGAGAATTTATCGTTTTTTCTATCATTTGCAGTTCCCGGTCTTGCATGACGCGTTTTAGGGTAGCCGTTTTTCCGAAGTCAGCAGATCTGAGTAACGGAGCACTCTATAGTTAGAGGGAAAGGAATACGCAGAATGATGCTGACAGGAACGAAACAAAGTACTCGGAATATAAGGTGTCCCATTACAACTTTGCCCGTTACAACTTCGCCCACCTAAAATCTCATATTGTCCGGCCTAGGGTGGAGTCTGATTTTCCCATTCGAGTGACACAACCTGTGTGAGTCGCACACATGGTTAAGATCATGGGCCACGTGCTGGTCTCTTGTGTCGCTCTTGAATGTGGTGAATGGAAGGTCGGTACTTAATCTGTGGAGGGAATCACATAATTATGAACCTACGCGTTTGGCGGTTTTCTGCTTTTAACATGTATCTTTTATGCGTTTTACGATGTAATATAAATATTTAGTTATACTCGTAAGTTTTATAAAATTAAGCTCTTGTGTGGCTTCAAATTTTGTAAATTCGTACAGCCCAAAATTGGCGTTTTATGAAAGAGTCCAAAAATTGTATGTCAGGAGATCCATCACAACATGCAGTTACGTTGCTGAAAACTTTGTGAAATGCGAAACAAAAATGGATGTGGATATTTGAATGTGGTATTTACTGTAATACAGAAAAGTTGAATAGAGCGTGTGAAAGTTGCTACGGAGATAATCACGTGAACTGAAGGGAATTCTGTTCAGAATGCTTTAGATAAGGCTGCAATCACAGGACTGTGTGGCGGGTGAAAAATTTTAAAGTTTTACCCAACCATTTTAACGTAGAAAAAGTGTGTTCACATATTAACAAATTTATCAGTGTCTACAATTGCAACAATAAGAGGCTTTCACTAAATTGGACTAGACCATACGACTATTTCAGCAGAGGTTCGTCCAGTGTTGAACTGCTGATTTGACCTCATTATGGCCCTAGGTCAGACCGTCAGTCGGTGCAATACACATGTAGAAAGACAAGTTTTTTGAGTTCTGAAAAGAACTCTTGGACAGGAATAAAAAAATTATTTGCATGATTAATTTTAACAGCTTCTGTTTAAAGGAGGTTATTAATCAAACACATAGCGGTTTGTTCCTACTTCGAGGAAAGATGCAAAGGTGACTTCGTCGTTTGGTAACATACTGAAGTATACGAAAAACAATTATTCTTAAAAAATGCAGTCGTTCTTCTTGTCATGAAACTTATCGCTGTCATGGCAGTGTACCTCATAATAATTTAAATTTTTGTTTATGAACGAAGAAACAAACAGTCAAATTTCAGTCAAACACAACTTGTGTATTTTATTTAGGCACATGGCAACATGTTTAGGTCTGGGAAACTTTCATGAGGCCATCGTTAAAAAGTTCCAAAAATTACGTGCGTTATTCTGTGGGATCACATATCACGAGCTTAGTTTTTACAGCATTGCTCCTTATTATTAGAATTTTTTTAATGATGACCTGATGAAGGAAAACTATACCTAACCATTTTATCATTTTCCTCAGTAAATTAAACAAGTTGTGTTTCACGGAACTCTAAAGGTTTATTATGCATTATGTCAGGTCATAAATCAAATCTATAAATCGTAAAAATGTTTGAAATTTTGGTGGAGTTTGTTTGGGATAAATCTACAGAACATTATACAGTAATCTTGAGTTTCACCAAATTTGCCAATTACAAAGGATATTTCGCGTAATTCGGTAAAAATATTTTTCTGTATGTCCATAAATTATACACGGATTTGTTTAAATTTCTTATATGGGATTTTGGTTAGCTGTTGGAACATAATGGGTTCTGAATCTGTTTTAAAGACAAGCTATCCTGAAGGTTTTCACTCTTCCCGAAATTCCTGCAAGAAAATTCCCGAAAAGGGCCACAAATTATATAAATTCCATTTCCTTTGATAGCCCGTACAATTCGCTACTCAGTAATTATTCCGTATTCTGTGCTCAGTCTAAGCTGTTGACAGAACTGTCAAGTAAAGCAAAAACAATATTAAAAAGCATCCTGTTAGCCGAATAACACTGTATTTGGCTAAGTATCAGTTTAATAAGACCTTCATTACACATTATTTGCCATTTTGGTATCGCTCTCATTGACATGGCAGTCATAAGAAAAAGAGACCGAACTTTTGTTTTGTAAATAAAGCCAACTCTTTGCACAACTTATTCTTGGTATATTTATTCTTAGTATATTTATCAATCTCTACATGTATCGGTCGACGGCGTGCCCATCTTCAGGAGAAACATCTGTCTTTATGCGACACTTGGTACTTGTTATTCTGTATGGATGACTGTCTGGTATGCAGGAGCATATGCTCCTGCATACCAGACAGTCATTTACAGACAGTTTTTTACAAGATTATACAGAGATCCACGGTCAGCAAAACATAAAAGAGCCCAAACATTATAGTAACGAGGGTTATCTCTATATTTTTGAATGTATCGTGCCAAATACATCACAGCCGCCTGTTTGTATACATTGCACTTTACCGTGATTGACTGGCTTGGAGCATTTGAATGTTTTATTAGCTTAATGGAATTCACTCCCGCCTGACTCATTCCGCAGGCAACAGAAGTTTAATTATCGACCTCCTTGTGTCACGGCGGCAAATTTCAAGCTGCTACGCGGTTTTACAGCGACGAATGGCAAGAAGGGAGAATGATCTCTTGAGGGTACTTGAACAATTTCAAGTTGATACATTCTAAAAGTCAACGTCACGGAAAGATTCATTTTATGCTTAATATTTTTTTTTTGGAGGAAATAATTTCAGTATTTTGGGTTATGTATAAGAATACAGGCAAATTAATGACTGTAAAAATCTAATGTATTTAAACCCATACATTCACCTACTCAATGAATAGAAAGTAAAACACTGTCTAGGTTGTTTGTAGACCTGGTGGTTTGGACTCGAGGCCGTCAACAACATTTTGTTATGCAACGTTAGATGGTAGTTGTATTACATGATCAGCGGTAAGAGACTCACTGCCAAGGACCTTATGGGGTAATTCTTTCACCTAATTAATCCTTGCTGTCCCTATAAGTTCCTTAAACTTTATTGACTTTTGTTGTTGCAACAGAATTCCCGAAGAAGTACTGTATATTCTGCACGTGAATATCACACCATTAATTGGAATATAATAGAGAATGTTTATTGAATAAAGTAAAGTTAGGGTGAATATTACCTGCATCATACCACGAAGGCTCAGAGGCGGGATGGTTCTGCTGTTCTAACCTTCATTTAAACGTAGGCTCTAGATGGGTTTGTGTGGTCAATGCCACGCCCCGAAATATTGTAACCCGTGTCAGAAACCAGGTACCTATTTTACAGTAGGCTGGATAGAAATCTGGGCCAGTTGAAAGTTGAATAAAGCCTCGGTGCCGCCGGATTTCGTGTCCTGAATCTGCCAGTCAGTGGCGAGGTGCTAGGTCGACTACGTAAAACGGGCAATTACGAACATGGAGGAACTTCATTATCATTCTCGTTTTGACTCTTCAACCAAATGCCTCTGCCCTTGTGTGAGCAAATACAAAACGAAAGCAAGAAATTCACCTGTGTAATATGCGAATATCCTATTTAATTAATTCTGTTTTATTTACATGTTTGACTTTGCTTCCAACAATAGTTTCATCTTGGAATATCTGGGTCCATAAGGTGAAGGGAATAAGTTCCTTGTCAATTTTTTTTCTAACTCTATAATAATGGATGTGGCGTCATGTACCACAAAGCTTTAATTTTTCGCCAGTGTTGTTCTAAAAATAGGAAAACCGCCAGAAAAAGTTTTGTAATCGTCTGGGTAACTACTGTGTGTAACAGAATATCCGCGTACCAAACCACTGTCTCTTCTGTATGATGATCGGATTGTGCTAAAGGCAGTATCGTTCAATTAACAGTATGGAATTTAATTAGCTTATGTAACACATACTGTAAACCGTTAGTGTACGAAATAAGCCCGTATGGTATTGTGTTTAGTCATGAATACTTGACATGACCTATGATTACATCCGATAATAAATCGTTGTTGACCGCGTCGTGTCTGTTGATGTGCAGTGCATTAGACTAGCTTTTAACAGTTTATATTCTAAATACTACAGTCATTAACGTTTGTTTGCATGTATAATGACTTTTATGGCCCTAATGGCTCTATTTTATTTATTGACTTAGAGATTCTGAAGACTTATTTACATTTGCCATTGAAATGAGCAAGTTAGTAGCCATTTAACTATTTAAACACCGAATTAAATCCCATCTGCCATTTGCTGGCATTATTAGGAGCTCGCCAAATTCTCCACTTTAGCAGGATAAGGGTTGATAAGGTTAAAGTACTTACTGTGCACATTTCGGTCCTTTTTGAAAAGGTAATGATAAAATATTTAAACAATTTGAGATCATAATGGAAAATTAGTTTATTAACATGACTGTATCACAATTAAAGTGTAAAACTCTGTTAATGCACGGAGTACCCAGTTACCTTATGTATTAACGCAGCAGTTTACTTACAGTTTGTAATGTAAAAAAATATTTACCAATGTACTTCGTTATAGATGACACTACTGGATATGTTTGGAGTTATATGATTTCTGTTCACATCTTCACAACATATTGTTGAAAGATTCATTGTATTGTATTGTATTTTATTGTATTGTATGTTATTGTATTGTATTTTATTCTATTTATTTTATTTATTTTATTGTATTATATTTGATATCAAATTTATATATGGAGCATCGTCTTCACTGGGAAGCTTACAGTTCCATCAGTTATGAAACACGAAGACTTTTTGGCGTGCTAGACCCGTTGAAATAAAGTTCCTGCGCTATTAATTACACCATTACATAGGTTTATCATTTTGAAAATAAGAGACTGGCATTATGTTATCTAGCCACGTTCTCATTTGATAAGCATTACAAAGCGGAACATAGTGGAATGAAATGCGTGTAAGGGACACTAATGAAGTGAGATTGGCAAGGAAAAACAGATTACTCGCAAAAAGACGTGTTCTACTGTCAGTCCATTACAAAACCCACAACAAATGACCCTGTATTGAAGCCAGATCCACGTTGAGGTCGGGCTTTGACCCGCCTAAGACAAGGTGCGACTCTGGTCTCTGCAGTGCTACTGTGTGTGGAACTTTCATGAACTTAACTTGCCGTAAGTTCGACCCATAGTTTATGAAAGTAGGAATAAAGAATATTTGAACTCTGAACTATAAATCAAGGTATTGAAGCAGGAAGAAGTCTTCAGAACGTTAGTATAAAGTAGAGTTCAATGTAATATAATTAACGCATCAATAAAGGGGAAAAAAAACCTCGAAACCAATTAAAGTAAGAAAAGTTCTTTTGATATCGCAATTATGAAGAAAATAATACTATATATATATATATATATACAAGCTCAATGTATCCTATTTAATATGTTAAGAGGACATGACATGTGTTAAAGCGAGACCAACTGACTCTCATCATGATAAATCAATGACGAAAGATTCTATTGATTTTATAATAGACGATAATGCAACTATCAAAATAAAGGGGAAGAAACCGAAGCACCCTAGGTTTCGGTCAACAAAATTGTGCGTGAAAGACGTTATCTAAAAATAAAAATTATATCCATGAAGAGACTGAATGCAGTTTGAAGTCAGGGAATTCCTATTTTAATTTAACGAGGGATCATTTTCTTCGTGTTTGCCAATCCAAAAATCAAAAGTCAGGATATAAAGAACTGTAATTTGGCTGTTGTTATGTATAGTTGTGAAGTTTGGTTTCTTACGTTGAGGATGTTCAAGAATACGGTGCCGAGGAAGATATTTGGACCTAAGAAAGACGAGGTAGGAAGAGAGTGGAGAAGACTACATAACGAGGAGCTTTATGACCTCTACTCCTCCCCACATATTATTCGGGTGATCAAATCAAGAAGAAGAAAATAAGCGGGACAATTGACACACATGGGGGAAAGGAGAGTTATACATAGGGTTTATTTGGGGAGGCCGGATGGAGCGAGACGGCTTGGCAGGCTTAGACGTACATGCATGGTTGATATTGAAATGGATCTTAAAAAATGGAGATGGGAGATGGACTAGATTCATCTAGCTCAGAGCAAGGAGAGGAGACGTGTGCTTGTAATGCGGGTATGAACCTTCGGGTTTCATAAAATGCTGAGATTTATTTGACCAGTTGAGAACCGGTTAGCTTCTCAAAAGAACGCTGCTCCATGGGGCGAGATAGTTATGTGAAACATTTTTTCATTGTTATGTATAATCCAGGCTACCTTAGGTGGGATTTAATACAGTAGTAGAAAAGAACAATACAGTGAGTTTTAAGGAAGAGATCTTGTTCGTATTAATGCGTATTATGAATGTTTTTACTGTAGATAATTGTATCTTTTTATATTTTATAACCCGATAATGACTCTTTAAGTTTGAAATAAGTAGCGAATATAAATAAAAATATTGTTATATCAGTAAAGAATAGTTTTTATAACTATATCACTTCCTACATATTGAATTACTGAAACACTGTGGAATATCCTCTGTTCAAAAACCTCGTGGGCACTACTTTGCCAGACTGACTGCAAAATGTGTCACATGTAGGCTTATTTGTAAAAGACTGTCGGACAAGCTGCTGCTTTGTCTTACAACCAGTAAGTTTCTTTAACAGCAACTTCGTAACAAAAGTTCTGTACGCAATGCTGCAGTGAGTATTTTCGTGTTTTGTAAGGTCTGCAGGAATTCTGATTCGACATATAATTTCGTATGACGAGAGTCGTCTGTTCTTGTCACTTCTTGTTAAGTCGCACTTTCACGAGAACAAGTAAATATTTCCAGAGAGGGAGAAGTGGAATTGTGCAAACAGTGCATTATTCTGTCGATTGAAATCCGTACTGACTTCGATGACGAAACAGAAAGGAAACGAAGTTATGTCAGTAAGTTACACAGTGAAACGGACCGAAGGAAATTGTCAAAACTCTTTTTGCAGTTACCGTATTGCACGCCATAATACAAGTATATCAGGAGTTTAGAATACGCGTATACGAACTTGGAAGGGCATTTCACAACAAAGAGTCTCCTACGTACACATTAGTTCGCGAGTTGACGTCGGTTATCACGTTTGCGTCAGCGTAAAGAAACAATAGTCACTGAAACAAGCTACGAAGTCGTTACACTTCCTGGAATTTGCATGCAAACGAATGTACCTTTCTGTTACAAATGAATTACAGCGCACAGAATCACTGCCAGAATTCGAAGTTACCTGTTGGAAATTTTAAAACGTCAATAAACCTATTACTTCTGCAAGAAAATCGTTAGAGTAAATATGTTCCACTTTCTTGGGTTCAGAGTTTAATTGGGGTCTGGTTAATGAAAAATTTTATGATATGTTAAAAGGTACCGGTATTTTAATTTATTTTAACGTGATGAGCTCTTACAACTAATCATTATGTTAAAACAACAAAAAATGTTTCCTTGAAACAAATAAATCCCCTTCACTGCAGAACTTAATTCACTTTCCAGATGAAGATTTGAATGGGTTTGTATTTTTGTTTGTTTTATTTATTTAAGTTTTGCTTTTGTAAAACGATGTGCCGTAATTATAGAAATGGGCAAAAGGTCTTTTATTCAATGAACATAGGACATTTTTACGCTCCTGGTCAAGGAAATTTCCTATATGTAAGGGTAAGTGAGGTAAGTGGTACACAAATCGAGCACATACACAGACATTCAAACGCACGCTCGCGCACACAAACAAAGAATTTTGGGTCAGTAAAAGTTATGGTTTGCCGGTCCCAGTGGCCGCGCGGTCTAAGGCGTAGGTCTGCGGTCGCTCGCCTGCTGAAATTGCGGGTTCGAATCTCCCCGGGGATATGAATGTCTTTCTGTTTGGGTTATTGTGTGTTGTTAGGTAGGTTTCTCTGTGTCGGGCTGATCACTCGTCCAGACGAGTCCTACCTACTGTGGTGTTTCGTTGTGTGTGATCTAGAAACCTCGCGAATGAGGAGGTCCTGGCCCACGAATGGTCTGTTGGGCCAAAAACGTTTATGGTTATATTTTATAGAACCATAAATGTTAAAATAATACAGATAGGGAAACATGTGACACTTAGGGGGAGAGGAGATGTACATAGAGTGATTTGGTCAGGAAATCTTAGGGAAAGTTGTCACCTTGAAAACCTAGGCTTAGTTGAGAAAATTATATTAAAATGGACCTTAAAAGAAATTTTCTGGGGCCTAGGACAGGATTGATCTGGTTCGGGACAGGGATATGCATTTTTCTGTGTGGATAAGAAAAACCAACTAGATGTCACTTTTTGTATTCTTTACTTCTCTTCTAATAGTTGCTCAACATGTTTCGGGCAATCGTGTGCCCATCATCAGGAGCTGACGACTGCGTGATGTTATAGCCTCTTGTTGGTATGTGCCGTGGCTGCAGG
>Ga0209755_10009859_pt1 | contig 10062 bp, 7 predicted proteins | sample TergutCo191P1_FD_187301 | JGI IMG/M metagenome (GOLD analysis project Ga0209755, IMG submission 187301) | Cornitermes sp. P1 segment gut microbial communities from Petit-Saut dam, French Guiana - Co191P1 (SPAdes) (version 2) | ecosystem: Host-associated > Arthropoda: Insects > Digestive system >...
AGCTTCTTCTGTATCCACTACTTTGCAGTTTTGTTTTGAATAATCACTGCGTTTTTGACTCTCCAGTTCATCTGACATTTGTCTAAACGCATACCCATTCCAGAAATGAAAAAGCGCAATCAAAGATGGTTCTCCTAAAAATATACCTGGTCTTTCGCGTATCTTCGGTAACCAGGTAAAAAACGTGTCATCTAAACGTATCATATCCACCTCCATAGGTTTAAACTTTTTGTTGTTGACCGTTTTTAAGGGATACAATCAATCTAAGCATCCTGCAGCAAGCACAGGAAAATGCCCCACGTAGTGGCTGTATGCTTGCCTTTACGGACTCCAACGCCCGATTCTGGCTTTGCAGTTCTTCGCGCAGTGTTGCTCGGTTTATTATCGCACTCATGGCTCCGACTCCCTCTACTTCTTACTTTTGCTCGCTTTATGTGTTACGGTATTCCGCTTCGGCTTCTTCTTTTTGGCGTTCCGATTGCCCCATCACACAATAATTGATTGAGTACACTCTCACATTGCCTTGTCTTTTCCTTATATACTAATCTCATCAGTCTTTGAACTTATATATGCCTTCCTCAACTTCGTCATATTCTCTGTTTTGAAAAGTAGAAAAGCAATAATTTAATGACCCTTCGATTCGACTCCAATACACCGGATTTTCAAACGGTCTGGAATTGTTTCTCGGAACAAGCGTATTTCCAAGATAGAAAAGATGCTTAGTGGGATAATGCCCTTTCTTCATTAACCCCATGAACTTATTTATTCTTATATCGCCATCTACAGTTTCTATCCCCGGCAACAAACGCACTCCTTCGATATCTTCCAATGTCGGAATTTCATCAAACAGCTTATCAAATACATGTATAATCATTAAAATTGGTTGTCTCGCAACTTCTTCTGAGTTCATCCAGTTATAGACATTGGCACCCTCGCCTGTTTTTTGAAGTAATGCATACTTGCCAAATCTTCCTGTTTCCTTTGACTCTTCTTTATTAAACCGGTAAGCATAAACATCGCCTATGTTCCAAAGGTTTTGGTTAAGCCTTTCCATCCTTTTTTTCGAGCGCATCGGAGATTCTAATTTTTCTTTTAGTTTTGCTAATGTCTTTTTCCACCCTGCGGAGTTTGCCCCGCTATTTTCCCATAGTGATACTCCACCGTCCTTTTCTATCCATTCCAATGCTTTCGCTTGCACTTCCGGCGTTAATCTTCCGACTTGCCATTGTGTCTCGGCAAGTGCAAACCAAAAGAGAGGTTCTTCTTCATCTCCGATTAGATCTTCAAAATCTTCCAGTGTTTTTTCTAACGCTTCTTGATTGCTCAACTGATCCAGCAAAAATCCTGTGTAGGTGTCTTTCACATCTGATGTTGTATCATTTCCATACAAACTGCTACTCCATGTTCCCATTTTTATTTTCACTCCTTCTGTGAATTTTTTTAGTCAGTACACGGTATCGTACTAAAAAGTGTCGTCATTCGCTGAATTTCATGCCTAAATCGCGGATCATTCCAGTTTCTACTTGCTATTGAATTGATTATATTTGCGGCTCCGTCCACACCCCCTAGAGTACCAAAAGCCATCATAAGGGCTTGTTCTCGCGCTCTTGCCTCATCTCTCGATAATCCTGTAGCTATTTGTGTCATCCTAAATCTGCCCCCTTCGTCTTGGAGCAGAGGTCCAAACTTGAAGTGGTTATTACTATGAGCTTCTCTTCTACGACCAAAATCCTTTGTAATTCCGACATACCAAACACTTTCGGCGGTTATCATGCCACCTGCTCCATCCCATACAAGGTACACCGAATACGGACCGGAGTTATTTCTCTCTGGTTTTCCTGTTCTCACACGGCTCAATGCTTCATTTTTTAGCCCTTTTAGAGTAAGATCGCCAACAATTGGACTATATGGTTGCGAAACTATAGCCGGTGGGGGTTTTACCACTGGATTGCCAGACTCGAACAAGCCGGTCGCAAGCTCCCATGTTCTTTGAACCCCTCCTGCAATCCTGTTTACAACACCAGCGACACCATTAACAATATCTGCCATTGCGCTGTCATCAGATACCGCTATTACTCCGAATGCCGCTAAACATAAAAATGCCAACGCTCCCACTTTGATAGCGGGCAGTACCACCACATTCCCGGTAGGGTCAAATCCGGCAACAGGATTGCCTATGCAATATGAATATAAATTTTTGCTTTGAATGATGCTCTCTTGACTAGGCAACGCATTAGCATTTTTTAAGCCAAATAAGATATCCCCCTGTATCATATTCTCCGGATGCCAGTGCGTATCCTCTGCCTCGAACCTACCGAGTGTGGGTTCATAGTATCTTGCCTGTGCATATTGCATGCCGCTGATGTTATCCGGCTGATATCCAGTAAATCCAAACGGATTATGCAAATCATGGCTGGCTTCGACTGTCGGCACACCAAACTCATCATATGCAATAGTTTCAGCTTGCGTTTCGCTCATAAGCCGGATAGGTGAACCGAGATGGTCAGTGAGATAGGTAAACTCGCTGCTTCCCTCTGAATGTAGCAACTCATTTCCCCAAATAAACTGTTGGCTGCCTATAGCCAGTAAATCATTGTATGGTTTTGTCAGGTCAAGTGTATACCGCACTTCATTGAGTGGGTCTGCTACCGTAGAGTCTTGCATAGTTTCAAGCTTGCTTACACGTTTTAGGAATCCGTTATACTCATATTCAGCCTTACCCTTTGGTGTTATTGCTTCAACCATTCTGTTTGCCGCATTAAATGTAAAGCTGGATGTCAATGTGCCGTTCTCAAGTATGCTTTTTAGATTGCCCCTTGCATCATAGCCGTACTCTTTTATTACGTCCGGCTCTGTGGTCTTAATAAGCTGATTTCTTGCATTATAGCTGTGCCTTGTCTCAATGCCGTCAAATACGCTCATAACACGATTGCCGAGATTGTCATAGTGATACTGCTTGTTGCCATTTGCGTTTGTTGCTTCAATAAGTCTGCCGAGATTGTCATAGCCATAGCTGAACACGCCACTATCTGCCTCTACACCGTTGCGGTGCTTTTCTATCTGCGTTATATTCCCGACTGGGTCATAGCTATACTTGAAGCTGTCAAGGACTTCGCCGTCTTTCTTATGTATCAGGTGCTCTAATCTGCCGAGTGGGTCTGTCTTTTGCTGCGTTACTATATTGTTCGGCATTATGCGCTCAAGCAATCTGTCAGATACACTATAGTTATACTTAGTTGTGCCGGTTGCAGAAATAACCGATTTTATCCTGCCGGAAACATCGTAACTATAATTTACGGCACTGCTGTCGGGATATGTTATGCTCTCCCTGCGGTTTAGGGCATCCCATGTATAGCCGACCTCTTTGCCGGCATGGTCTGTTACCTTTAACGCTCTGCCAAGTGGGTCAAGTTCTATACTGGTAGTGCCGAGCCAATCTTTTAGCTCTGTCAGTTGTCTAAGTGCGTTATAACCAAGCTGTACGCTCTTGCCGTCTGCATATGACACCTTCGTCAGTTTACTTGCAAGGTTATACTCATAAAGCGTTTCCAGCTTATCTTCGTCTATTATTGAAATGAGGTTGCCCAATGCGTCGTATCTGTAATGCGACTCTCCACCTAATGGTGTGCTTTTCCTTATAACTTCGCCGCGTTTGTTGCGTTCCCATGCGGTTATCTGCATTTCTATTTGTTTGAGGTCTGCATACGTTTCATCAATAACTCGATATTGCTCCATCTTAGTCATTCTGCCGGATTTATCATAGCTGTACTTAGTGCTATGACCCATTGCATCAACGACTTCAATAAGCTCGCCTGTCGGTGAATATTTGTAGTCTGTCTTGCTTCCATTTTCATCTGTGATTCCGACTATATTGCCAAGTGCGTCATATCTGAATTGCTTTGTGTGACCTAATGCGTTTGTTATCGTATTTATGCGGTCAAGGCTGTCGTAAGACACTTTTGTCACGCCGCCGGAAGCATCCGTTATCTCTATAGCATTGCCATTTTTGTCATAAACATAACTTTCAATCTCGCCGCCCGGACGTGTAACACTTTTTAGTTTGCCGCCGGGGTAGTAACTATGTCTGGTGACGCCGTTTAACGCATCTATGATTGTTTCGATTTGACCCAAACTTGTATAGGTGTATTTTGTGATATTCCCCAGTTGGTCTGTTGCCGATGTAAGTTGCCCGGCTAAGTCGTATACTCTGTGCATCTCACCGCCTGCGGGGTCTATCACTTTCGTCACATTACCGAGTGCGTCATATTCCAGCTTTGTCACGGCTCCGTCAGGCTCCGTTATTGCTATCGGTACATCAAGTGCATCATATGTTATCTCTGTACGTGCCCCAATCGCATCGACAACCGCTGTCACATTGCCGTTAGGGTCATGCTCATAGTTTGTGGCATTGCCTTCTTGGTCTATTGTCCGGGCTATCCTTTTGTTTTGGTCATATTCATAGCGCACCGTGTTGCCGCATGGGTCGGTGACACCCGTTACGTTCCACATCAGGTCGTATTCAAGTGTGGTTTCGTTGCCGCTTTGGTCTGTCAGCTTGCTTGGTTTACCGACGGCGTTGTATTCTTGTTTAATTACACCGCCGCCAAAGTCTGTCAGCTTTGTCATCTTTCCGTTTGCGTTATATTCATACTCTTGCGTTTTGCCATCCGCGTTTGTTACTTTCGTTATGTCGCCTCTGGCGTTGTACTCAAATTTTGTGATGTTGCCGTTGGGGTCTATTGTTGCCGTTGCTCTGTTTAGCGCATCATACTCATACCTTGTTTCGTTGCCGTCGTTGTCAGCAACCGACAGCACATTGCCCCTGTCATCATAGCCGATATTGCTCTTGCTGCCGTCGGGCAACGCTATTTGCGTTACAACACCCATCCGGTCATTTGTGAGCTTAACTGCATAACCGAGCGGATTGACTATCTCTGTGATATTTCCGTAATCATCATACTCGTTTGAGATTACTCCGCCGGCAGGGGTCACTATTTTCGTGGGTTTGCTATGCCTGCTGTATTCAAAGGTTGTTTCATGCCCCAGCGGGTCTGTTGCTTTAGAAAGATTACCCGATTTGTCATACTCAAATTTACGTACAGTGCCGTTGCGGTCTATGTGCTTTGTACGTTTGCTTTGGTTGTTGTATTCAAACTGTTCATCGCTGTCTGAATAAATCGTGCGTATTGTCCTATACTTTTCATCACGCTCGTATTTAATAATATTGCCGTTTTGCTCTGTTGCAGTGGTTATCTTGTCATCATAACTGAGTAGACACTCCCCGCTATCTGCAAAGCTTTGGCGTATCATTCTGCCTGCCTTGTCATATTCATTACTTATTGCGGTTATGCCGAGCGGGTTGGTTATCTTTGATAGCTTGCCTTTTGAATCGTATTCATAAATATACTCTGAACCCGTCGGTTGTTTTGCCTTTATTAACCGATTTTCCTGATATTCAAGCTTCACTTCCCGACCGGTGTGGTCTGACACTTTGATAATATGCTTTTTATCATCATATTCAAAAATAAGGCTGCCGCAAGGGCTTTCTGCCTTTGTCAGCAGATTGTCGGTATACTCAAATTTTGTTGCGGCGTGATTTGCTTCACTTATCTCTTTAAGTAATCCGCTATCATCAAATCTATATGTTTCCCTTGTGCTTGTTGATAGTCTCCAACCGGAAAATGATTTATCCAGCCGATTGTCGCTGCCCGAAGGTGATTTATAATCATTGCTGCCAACATGCTCATACGATTCCATATGTCCGTCGCCATACATGACATGGATGGTCTCTGCATTGTCTTTTTTTCCCTTGTAGAGACGTATATTATAATTATGCGTCCAGTTTGCGCCCAGTACGCCTTCCGTGCCACAAATGCTGTTGTAGAAACGCTTAAATTCGAGAGGATATCTGCCCGGTATCGTAATATCTTCCTTGCTGTAGATGAAGTTGCCTGTTGATAGATTCACGGGGTCAAATCCGAACATGCAGAATATCGGAACGCCCGCTAAAAATAACGCTTCCAGAAATGCTGTAAGTTCCGAGCCACTCATGCCTGAAAGTCCGGGGAACATGTCCCTCATATTTGCGGGGAACAGTCTGTCTATCAAAATAGCTATATCGACTTTCAGCATCGTCGGCATTGTAACACTTCCGGTCGTCGCACACCGCTCCGTGAGCCTAAGCCTCACCAGCAGGCGGTTTGCTTCCGCCTTTTTGCTTTCTGCCGATTCGTATATCCCGTTTGTCGCATTTATATAATTTTGAACTTGCTCTAGCTTTTGCATGCGGCTATTACAGAGTTGCACCAAATTATTGCGTGAGTTTTGCAAAGGGGAATGACTTACTCCGGGCGGGAGTATAGATATTAAGAAATCTATACTTCTTATCTGCGCTGTCCATGTCGCTATTTCATTTTCGATTTGCCCGGTATGAAACCAGCTATGCGCCGATAAATGGGCGTCTATTGCCGCTATATGCCTTTGGTTTGCCGCAATCATGGCTGCCAGCGCCTCGGCATATCTATTTAAAAACGCTATATGTCCGTGAACCATGTACGATTTGTGCGCCAAATAAGCTGCACCTTGCAAATCGTTTTCTCCGGTATATGCGCCTATTGTTCTCCTAAGTCTGTTAATCCCATCTATTATCTCTTGCATTTTTCGGTTTTGGGTGACTAAACATTGTCGCACGGTCGCCGGATATATTTCTATTGACATATAGCACCTCTCAATCAGTGACCATTTTCGCTTAATGCGTACAGCGCACGTTTATACTCATATTCCATATCCTCACGGTCTCTAAAGATTTGTTTTCGCTTGCGCTCAAGTTCATCTTTTGCATCTAAAAGTGCATATTCGGTGCTCCGGCAGTTTGACTGTATTTCATCTTCAATCATATTGAATAGATCCAGTTCTTCATGTGAGTCGTGCCGGGCAAGTTCGTCCTTATAATGCTCAAGCATATACTTGATGTTTTGCTGAAAAGAGTGGATTTCATCAAGCCCCTTTTCTATGTCGAGGTTTTTCGTATGCAGCTCATCCAAGTGCATGTCACTTTTCTTTATGGTTGAACTATACTTCGCGTAAAGTTCTTCACGCTTTGCATCCTTTACTCTGTTTTCCATATTAAAATTCATCTCTTTCGCTCAACTCAAGGCACAGATCGTTACCTCATTGCCCTCATGCTCCTGCCGAGGTCAGCATCGGTCTGCGCCATCGCAGTTGCGATTCTCTGAATGTCTTGTGCGCTGTTAGGCAATATCTCGGCATACTGTCCTGCAATATCCCCAAAGCTGATACCCAGTACATCTGCTGTTGCAAGAACCTGAACTGTTCCGCCGGACACATTTGGAAGCCTTACATTAAACGATGGGTGATGCGCGGAAATTGCCGCCTTGTGGCTCTGAACTGTCTGGTGATTTACTTGTATTATTCCCGGCATTCTTGTCACCTATGGCTTCCATTAAATCTATAGCTTTCTCTTAGCAATATATAGGTTTGCATATATTTAGTCAATACGTCCAAGCTCCGCAAACTCCTTGGCAAACTTGCTGAGTTCTGCGTCGTCGCAGCCATCAGCGATAACACTCGGCTTCTTCACAAGCTCACAGACCCTGCCTTCCACTAAAGCCTTGACAGCCTCAACCAGAACAAGATGCTCCACAGACAGCACCCTTAGTTGCAGACTCTCCGCAGAGTCATCAGCCAAAACCGGAACAACACCCCGAACAAGAGCAGCTCCGGTATCAACCCCTGAGTCAACAATATGCGCCGTAGCTCCGGAAAAAGGCATCCCCGAAGCGAGCACAGCCCTGTGCACCCGGATACCATAAAATCCCATCCCGCCAAACATGGGAAGAAGTGCCGGATGAATATTTACGATTTTGCCGCAATAAACCGTCACAACCTCAGGCGGTAAAATAGAAAGATACCCCGCAAGAACAATGCCATCTATTCCATAACTATCAAGCGTACGCAACAACCCTGAAACATCATCCTTGCCAATAACCATATTCGGAATACTCCGAGTTTCAGCACGAACAAGCCCATATGCCCCTTCGCGATTTGAGATTACCAGCGCAACTTCGGCATTCTCAATAAATCCGGAATCCGCCGCATCCATAATCGCCTGCAAGTTTGATCCGGAGCCGGATATCATAACCGCCAGTTTATATAATGACAATGTTACCCTCTCCCTCTGCACGCGCCTTAACAGTGCCTATCATGTAAGCTCGCTCGCCCATATCCCCAATAGCACCTATGACGGCGTCGGCATCACCGGCACTGACACAAATCGCAAATCCAATGCCCATGTTAAAAGTCGAATACATTTCCATTTCGTCAACACTGCCCCATTTTTGAACAAGCTTGAAAACCTCAGGCACAGGCGCACTGCCGCGCACAGCGCAAATCTTCACATCATCGGCTCCGAGCATACGCGGAATATTTTCCACCCAGCCCCCGCCCGTAATATTCGCCATACCTTTCAAATTAAACCTTGACACCAGAGAGTCAACCAGCTTGGCATATATCTTGGTCGGAGTAAGAAGTTCCTTACCAAACGTCTTTCCCAATACATCAATATATTCTGAATAAGGTACATTATTTACCTCTGCAAGCCTTCTCACTAATGTAAACCCGTTACTATGCAAGCCGGAAGACGCCACACCGATTATTACGTCACCGGCGGTAATGCCGCGCCCATTGATAATGCGGCTCTTCTCAACAATGCCGGTAGCAAAGCCGACAAGATCATACTCGCCCGGCTTGTAAATATCAGGCATTTCGCAGGTCTCGCCGCCAATAAGAGCACAGCCTGACTGTATACAGCCCTCACTTACGCCCTCAACAATCAGCTCCGCTTTTTTTGGATCCAGCCCGCCAATACCTATGTAATCAAGAAAAAATAAAGGCTTTGCACCCATGCAAATTATATCATTGACACACATTGCCACACAATCGATCCCGATTGTATTGTGGACATCCATCTCAAAAGCAATCTGCACCTTCGACCCCACACTATCCGTACCGGACACAAGCACCGGTTCCGTATAGCCCGAAGGAAGTGCAAATAATCCGCCAAAACTGCCAAGCCCGTCCAGCACACCCGGAATTTTTGTCCGAGCAGCATGAGCCTTCATACGCCTGACGGCATCATATCCCGCCTCGACACTGACCCCCGCTTTTTCATAAGTCCATTTTTCCATGAGCGTTATTTCCTCCTTGCCATACATCGCGCAGCATTTGCGCTAAACATCCATCGGGTACTCGCCGTTGAAGCAGCCTATGCAGTATTCCTTACCTCCCAGAGATTTGAGAAGACCCTCAGTACTGATAAAGCCTAGACTGTCTGCGTCGAACTCCTGCCTTATTTCATCTACCGAGCGTGAAGTAGCTATAAAATCTTTGATATCCGGAGTGTCTACGCCGAAATAGCAGCAGTTTCTTATTGGCGGAGAACTTATCCGCAAATGTACCTCTTTTGCTCCGACACTGCGCAGCGAGGCGATAATCTTACGCATAGTCGTGCCGCGAACAATGCTGTCGTCAACGAGAACCACAGACTTACCCTTAACCATCATCTCTATCGGGTTGAGCTTGATTCTTATGCCCGCCTCCCTTTGAGTTTGCGTAGGCTGAATGAAAATGCGTCCGATGTATTTATTCTTTATCAAACCCGGCTTGTAAGGAATTCCGCTTTCCGCCGAATAACCAAGCGCGGCAGGCGTTCCTGAGTCAGGTACGCCAATAACTATATCCGCGTGCACAGGATGCTCAACAGCAAGCATCCTGCCCGCATTTTCCCTTACCTCATACACATTTTTGCCATCAATGGTGGAATCGGCGCGTGCAAAGTAAACGTACTCAAAAGAGCACATAGCTCCGGCTTTTGCGGCGCCCGCATCAATAGACGTCACTTCATTATTTTTAATGATCACTATTTCACCGGGCTTTATATCCCTGATAAACTTGCCTTCCATCATGTCAAATGCACAGCTTTCAGAGGCTAAAGCATAACCATCATCGAGCTTACCGAGAGCCAGAGGACGTATCCCCAACGGG
>Ga0209755_10009860_pt1 | contig 10061 bp, 5 predicted proteins | sample TergutCo191P1_FD_187301 | JGI IMG/M metagenome (GOLD analysis project Ga0209755, IMG submission 187301) | Cornitermes sp. P1 segment gut microbial communities from Petit-Saut dam, French Guiana - Co191P1 (SPAdes) (version 2) | ecosystem: Host-associated > Arthropoda: Insects > Digestive system >...
AGCGGCACAGTACACGGCGGTATGGGGCGGAATCGGGGGTAATAGAGAGGAAAGCCCCTCGTTCATGGAATTGGTGCAACTCCTTACAGGCACGGCACTTAACGGCACAAAATGGCAAGAAGAGGCACCTTGCGTAAATTACCCAAAGTGCCCAAACCGGATGGAGAGGGATTCGAACCCACGGAGGTAATTAGCCTCGCCGGTTTTCAAGACCGGTCCCTTAAACCACTCGGGCATCCATCCTCACGATAACATTGTAACAAAGCACTGGTAAGCGTCAAGAGTTGTTTGCTCCTTCCCTCTTCAGTCCGCTAACAAGTTTCACGGCAACCCCTTTCCGGCGACCACAAAGTTCAAAATAGGCAAAATAGGAAGTGTTATTTTGACCGTTGAGTAGCAAAATAGGAAAATTTTCCTACACAAGCAGGGCAAAGTGTGAAACTTGTTAGCGGACTGCTTCCCTCTTTCGGGGTGTTGCGTCATTTCACAAGGTTTTGCGATACTCGAACGGCTTCCTGAATAAACGGATCGTCCAGACTGCTTGTAACCGGTCGCGGTGAGGACACAGGTAAGCGTTCTTCTAGTGGCCTTGCTAGTGTAAACCGCTGTCTTCCCTCTTCTTCATGAATGATAGGGATATGCGGTGTAACGCCGACACCGCTGTAAGACCAACCCTTCGGAGAATAAAATTTCTCAACGGTCAATTTGATTCCTGACTGAATATTTCCCGTCGTGCCTGCTCGTACAGGTAATATCTGTTGTACCGTTCCTTTGCCGTAAGTCCGCCTGCCGATCAGGGTTCCCCGGTCATGATCTCGAATAGCGCCGGCGACAATTTCCGCTGCACTGGCACTTTCTTCGTCGATCAACACAATCAACGGAATATTCCAAGTATCCCGACCAGTTGCCATGTAAGGGGAATCCAACCCGCGATCCCGACCTTGGGTTCGGACAATCGCCCCCCGTTCGATAAACATGTCGGCAACTTCAATACCGCCTTGGAACAAACCGCCTCCATTCCGCCGTAAATCGAGGACTAAACATTTCATCCCCTGACGGTTGAGTTCATGCAGGGCTTTCGTTAATTCCAACCCTGTTTTTGATTGAAAAATCGTCAACTTGATGTAACCAAGTGTATCGTTGATCATTCGGACATCTTCTACGCTCGGTACTTCAATGTGACGGCGAGTGATCGACACTTCCCGCGAACGTTGTCCCAGCCCTGCCGAAAGGATTTCGAGCCGCGTCGCTGTTCCCGCCTTTCCTTGTAGCAGGTCGGCGGCACTTTCGGTGTCTCGACCGCGCGTGGTCGTTCCGTCTACTGCAAGGATGCGGTCTCCCGCTTTGAGTCCCGCTTCTTCTGCCGGACTTCCCGGTATAACCCGCACAATAAGCAATGAATTCCTGTCCGACCGCAAGTCCACTCCTAGCCCGACAAGACTGCCGGAGATCGACGAGAACCAGTCATTTAACTGATTCGGCGTAAGGTAGGCAGTATTCGGATCAAGAGAATTGACGATCCCGCACGTGAGTTCCATGATCACGACGACCGGATTAAGCCCGATCTGTTTTTGTGCTCCTTCGGCAATGTGAAACAGCCCGTTTTTGAGATGCTCCCTATTTTGAATTATCCAACCATCAACGGTTGTATGGACTCCTGAAAGATAAGCGTTTATTCGTTCACTGCTAACATTCAAGCCGACTTTTGCCCGGAAATTTACGTCGGACAACGCAATGCTGTAACTCTGTATACCGTGCCGAAAAATTTGCTCCCACTGCGGAGATAGGGCATAATTCGTCTGTATTCGGGTTACCACGTCCTCAAAAAAGTTCAACGTTTCGATGACAGTGAGAGATCGAATAAGACTTAAATAACTGGTATCGTGGTATCGCCGTCCGACATCGGAATGAAATCGAGCAGTCCGATAGTAATCCATCAGGGTCGCTTCATTCCGGTAGGTACGGAGAGCAACTTCATAAAAGGCGAGGGCTTCGGACCAACGTGCTTCGGCTTCGAGTGCTTTTCCTTCCCGAACAATCTGCTCAAGTTCTTCCTGTCCGATGGTCGGCAACGCCGCTTGTTCCAAACTGCGAAGAGGTTCCAACGGAATAACTCTTACCGGAGTCGCCGGTTCTGTCAGAATAGCCGGTACCGGAATAGTCAGAGGGCGGTCAACCTGCAAACGTCCCGATGGCGTAAGTTGCGGTGTAAAACGCTCGGAGTAGGAACTATTTGGATTGAGAAGTCGCGGCGGCTCCTGACCAAAGGCGGGAACCGCCACAAAGAGGAGAGACAACGCTATCCCATTGAACACTGAACCGCAAAGCAACAAACGAGCACTTCGCTTATCATGTGAAATCGGGAACTGTTTTGTGGGGGTGGTGGCATTCATCGGGGGCGGCAAAACCGCACAGCCCGCCTGTCCGGGGGGGACAGACAGGACGGAACTGTGCTTTTTTTGGGGGAAAGGTCAGGTTTTATTTCAAGTCCGACATCCCTGCGGGCACCATCGCTCCGTCTCTCAGTGGGGATATTATACCCCACAAATGACAAAAAGCAAATTCTCAAGCGAAAAAGCCGAAGGAAAATTGAACTTTCACATACTAGTACGTGCTAAATGTCCGGTTGTTGGGAATAATCCTGAAAAAAAAGAGAAAATTGGCAACTGTTCAGCCGTTTGTCGTTTTTTGGTCTATTCACCGGCTCTCTTTTTTCGCCTTGTGTCTTAGTTTAGAATAGTTGTATGAAAAGTGTTATCATTATTCCGGCGAGGTATAGTTCGACACGGTTGCCGCGTAAGTTGTTGCTTTGCGAAACCGGTAAGCCGCTTATTCAGTATACCTATGAATCGGCATTAAAAGCAACTCTGCCGGTTTCTGTAACGGTTGCTTGCGATCACGAAGAAATTTTTAACGCTGTCAAGCATTTCGGCGGTTCTGTGCAGATGACTGATCCGAATGCTCCGAGCGGAACTGACCGAATTGCCGAAGTTGCCGCCGCTCTTGATGATGTGGACATTGTCGTCAATGTGCAAGGAGATGAACCGGAAATTGCCGGTGCTTCCATTGATTTGGCGATTCAAATGCTTACGGACAATCCCGATGCCGTGATGAGTACGTTAGCAACTCCCATTCGGAATCGGCAGCAACTTGAAGATACGGCATGCGTTAAGGTTGTGTTTGACGCAAAGGGGCGGGCATTGTATTTCAGCCGTAGTGTCATCCCCCATCTGCGCAGCCCGCATCCGAGAGACGGAATCCGGGACGAGTATTTTAGGCAATCGCCGCCGTTGTTTTATCAGCACATCGGATTATATGCGTACCGCCGTGAATTTCTCCTGCGGTTGAGTCAGTTGCCGCAGTCGGACACGGAAAAGGCAGAAAGTCTCGAACAACTTCGGGTACTCCATCACGGCTACGCCATTATGGTTGGTGTTGTTGATGAGCCCACTACCGGAATTGACACGCCGGAAGATTACCGAAAATTCGTTGAACGGCAGAGCACGTAAAAGTTACGGAAACGGGCGCGCAATCATTAAAACCGGAAAATCTTCACTATTTTTCCAAAACGGTTTAATCGAAACAACAGAACTAACCGGCGCAACAGGAGCGATTGTTATAAAAATCAAACTGCTCAATATAGGAAATATCAACAAGACCCCAACGGAATAGCCGATAAAACCGTTAGAAGTATCATTGATGGACGCTGGGAGGTTATCTCCCAACTGTAGAAACCATGAGACGAATTGGACTTCCTCTGCTTACGGCGATTGTAGCGGCGGTGTGCTCTGCTTTTGGGCAACCGGCGGCTGATTGTCCGAAACTTTCCGGCACCAGTTCCACCGCACAAACACTTCACGTCCAGAGTTCGGACTTTACCGGTGCGTCTGTTCTGCAAGTTCAGCACATTCAGTTGTTTTCTGAAACAGGAAGGGACGTAACCCATTGGTCTCCGCCTCCCGTTGAAGGTATTGTTCGGGCTTTGCCGGAACCGATGTTGCCACAGATGTCCCCCCTCACGCCGCCGCGCACTGTGGAGAATGCCGCTAATAGAAATACCGCCAGAAATACCGCAGATTCGGGACTGTTACTCGCCAGCGCGCCCGTACCGGAGACCGACTCGGCATCACAAAACAACGTTACCTTTGCCAGCCCCGTCGTTTCGGGAGACAGAGCCAACATCGCCTTTGATGCTGCGCCCACTTCTCCGCCGCCGACGAACAGACTGCCGGTTTTTCAGCCGCAGACCGTCGTGGCAAACAATATGCCGACTTCGGCTCCCGCTGTTACGGCGCGCCCGGTTGCCCAGAATGCCGTTACTAAAAATCATCTGCTTCGGCAACCAGCGCAGGTCTTTGAGAGAAACCTTATGGAAAAACTGGGAAGCCGGTTTGTGCCCGTCCGTAATGTTACAGAATCTTCCGGTATTGCGCAGTATCGTCTGCCCGTGAAGGATGGAACGGACATTGAACTCGTCATCAACAGACAACAGGGCATTGTTTCAGTAACCGGCTCCCCCGGCATGGTTGATACCAGCCTCCAAATTGTGCGGATTTTGGATGCCGAAGAAGCCGTCGGCGGACCGGTTGCCCGGTTCGTACCGGTGCAACAGTCCAATGTCGGTGCTGCCCGGCAGGTTGCGGACATTGTGAATCGGGAAACACTGCGAGCCGCGCAGGTTAACCGACCAGCAGTTGCGGGTCCGTTGCCCATCGGTCTGGATGAAGATGCGTTGACGACCGCTGGTGTCGTCGGTCCTGTTCAGATCGAAATCATTGACGCTCTCGGAACCGTGATGATCCAAGGGACTCCCGAAGACGTTCGGATCGTTCAGGGAATGCTCCAGCAACTGGAAGCATTGAGTTTGGAAAATGAACCGATCATCGAACTGATTCCGATGCGGCATGCCGATTCGCTTCGGGTCAGCCAACTGGTGTTGTCGCTGTATCAGCAAGTCTATCAGGTTCGGCGGGGAGTCATTATCATGCAGCCTCTCGTGAAACCGAACACGATTTTGGTAATCGGCAGACAGGAAAGCATTGAAGCCGCCAAAGAACTCATTGCCAAATTGGATACACCGGCGATTCCGAATGCCAGTTTTCGGATTTTCCATCTGAAACATTCCGACGCAACCACGATGGCGAATCAAGTTTCGCAGTCGTTTCAAAACCGACCGGGCTTTGGTCAAGGCTTGTCCCTGCAACTGAACATTACCGCCGATTTCCGTACCAATGCGTTGATTGTGCAGGCAAATCCGCGTGATATGCGGGAGGTCGAAACCATGATTCGGCAGTTGGACGCACCGGGTAGTGAAACCACCACCATTGTACGGCGTTTCCCTCTGAGAAACATGACCGCAACCGACATGCAGCAGGTACTGACCAACGCCCTTAGCCAGAGTGTCGGAACACGCGGAACGATGCTTTCGCTCGGAAGGATTGACGCAGCAGGAAACCTGATACGATCCAGCGTTTCGTACAATGTCGCTATCGTTGCGGACACCAGGGGAAACTCGCTCATTGTAACAGCACCGCCGGAAACAATGCCTCTCCTTGCCGCCCTCATTGAGGAACTCGATCAACTTCCGGCGGCAGAATCGCGGATCAGGGTATTCACTCTCGCCAATGGTAATGCGTTTGACTTGACACTGTTATTGACAAACCTTTTTGGGACGGCTACAGCGGCAACGGGCACAGGCGCGGGACAAATTGCATCAGTACGTCCCGGATTTGAAGAAGGGGAAAGTACGCTCGTAGGGGTGCGTTTTCAGGCAGATGTCCGAACGAACAGCATCGTTGCCATCGGCAGTGAAGCAGACTTGATCAACGCCGAGGCATTGCTTCTCCGGCTGGATGCAGAAAATCTGAACAACCGCACGGTCTTCACGATGAAACTCATCAACACACCGGCGGACGAAATTGCCCCGATTTTGAACTCATACTTTACGACGGAACGGCAATTTAACATTCAAAACAGTGCGTCCTTCCTACCAAACAGTCCGATAGAACAATTTCGGATGGAAACCAACGTCATTGCCGAACCGGCAAGCAATTCGTTGATCATCAGCACGACACCGCGTTACTATGAGGAAGTCCGCAGGATCATTCTGGCAATCGATGAGCGTCCTTTAATGGTGGCAATTGATGTGTTGATTGCGGAAGTTGACATAACTCGCAACAAGGATCGTGGCGTAGAATTCGGCTTGCAAGATTCGATCCTGTTTGGAGGAGGTGTTCCCAGCAACCCTCTCGGTGCATTAACCAGCAATACACCTTTTTTTCGCAGCGGTGCGGGAACAGTTGGAACGCAGGGAATCACGAGTCTCGGCGTGCCCAATTCCGGTGTTGGTGGTTTTTCGTTTGCGGCATCAAGCGAATCGGTGAGCATTTTCATTCGGGCGTTGGAGACACATGGCAAGACGCAGGTGTTGAGTCGTCCCCGGCTGGTTACGCTCCATAATAGGAGTGCTTCGGTCATGGTGGGTGAGAATGTCCCATATCCGGGCGGCACCACCATGAATGCAAACACATCATCTACACAGGTGCTGTGGGAGGAAGTCGGAACGATCCTTGACATCACGCCACGAATCATGCCTGACGGAATGGTTGCGATGGCTGTTTATGTTGTACGGTCGAGTCTGGGCACTGAAAGACGGGTCGGTGATTCCGACGTGCCGTCGATCAAGACTACGAATGCACAAACCACCGTCAATGCGATGGATGGTCAGTCGGTTATTTTTGCCGGTTTAATCACCGAGCATAAAACATCTATCAACAATAGTATTCCGGGATTGAACAAGATACCGGTTATCAAACATTTGTTCGAGTACGATCAACGGAGATATGAACGAACGGAATTGGTGATTATACTGACACCGAGAATTATCCGCACGCCAGAAGATATGATGATATTGAATCAACAAGAGCGCGAACGAATGCAGTGGTGCGTAAGCGATGTCGTGAAATTGACAGGCGATTCCAGCATCCGCCGGCGAAGCGATGTGTGGTATCCCAGTGAAGTGCGGCACACTCATGGTTCGCCAGCCATCCTTCACGAAACGCAACTCCCGCCGGATAACCGAATCCCGACACCGATGTTGCCGGTGATTGAGACGAAATAGAATGAAGGAGTTAGGAAATAGGAGCGAGGAGTTAGAAGATTACAGATAACAGTAGAAAAGTATTCGTCTAATTCCTGTCTCTCACATTCTAACTCCTTGTTCCTAACTCCTAACTCCTCCATGAAAAACATCATTTCCTTAATACTTTGCTTTTTACTCCTCACCCTTTCCGGTTGCATGTCTGTGCCGAAGGTGGATTTTTCCGCATTGAAATCGCCGGGACCGGTAACGTCGGTCATTGCTGCGTGGGAACCCGCTGTGAGTAACGGCGAAAAACCCGAACGCGGGTTCGGCGGCAGAGTCTATTTCTACGATTCCGAATTGAATCGTCCTGTCAAAATTAAGGGCAAAGTTGTCGTTTATGCCTTCGACGAAGATGGACGTTGTCAGTGGGATGCCAAGCCGAACGAAGGGTATGTTTTTGACAGCAAAACACTCAACAGCAGAGGGGTTTATGCAAAGTCGAAGTTGGGACATTCGTATAATCTTTGGATTCCAATAGACCCGGCAAGACCGGACAGCCCATCGCGGAAAATCTCGCTGATCGTGCGTTACATTCCAGAGAAGGGATCGTCGGTAGTGAGTTCACAGGCAACGGCACATTTGCCGGGCAGACGCGACCAAGAGCGGTTTGCCGCTCAGGTCGAAGTCAATGAATGGGATGGTCCCATTCAACAGGCGGGCTTGCGTTCTGCGGCAAGCCGTCCGCTACCGGAACGGGCAAGATTGACGGAAGAACGCATGATTGGGTCGAATCCTGACCGCTTGCGGACGATGCAATCCGAAACGATTCGGTAGTGTTTGGTTATCATTGCCTATTGACACTCCAGCCCCATTCGGCTAGAATGTCCCCTGACTATTCATGGGATTTCAATGCGCAGAGGGTCTTTTCGCAACAACCGGAAGTTGCTTTGGGGCAGGTTCACGCCCTGCGTCGCTCTCGGTCTTTATCTGTTTGCTCTTGTCGTCATGCCTGCGTTGCATGGATACAGTTGCAATCACTCTGCCCACTCCTGTTGCGAGCATCACTCCGAACCAGAACCCGAACACTCCCATTCGGAGAACACCTGTCCGGTCTGTGAAGTTGCCCGATTGGTGGTCCCCTTTTGTATGATTTCCGAGCCGCTTCTCTCGCAAGCGGATATTGATTCAGAAATATCTTTTACAATCTTGATTCCATCGGTTGCGGACGCAACCCTTCTTCCGCCGTGCCGCGCACCGCCGACACTCTGATCCGTCACGTCACGTTTTTCTTTGCGAACGTTGCGTAAACCCTTGCGCACTTTACGGTTAAAACCAACCGTAGAAGTTGTAGCGGGTTGCGCAGAGGACGTTCACCATTTTCACCCTACACTATCATACCCTACACCATCATCATGACTCACACACAATTATTTCATTATAAAAGAGCGTTCACGCTTGTTGAACTTCTCGTTGTCATTGCGATCATCGGCATGTTGATCGCACTTCTCCTGCCTGCCGTTCAATCGGCACGGGAAGCAGCACGGCGAATGCAATGTTCCAACCACCAGAGACAATGGGGCTTGGCACTGCACAATCACCATGACATTTACAACGCGCTGCCGAAACTCGGCGGGGCTCCAGACCGAAACGGAGTGCCGAGAGCCCCCGGTGAGCATTTGCTCCATTGGTCGTACTCGGCGCAGGCACGATTGTTGCCCTTCATCGAGGGTGCAAGTCTCCATAGCAGAATCAACTTTACCCAAGAACTTTTCATCAGATGTCTTCTCAACCATCATCATGTGCAACTGAACCCGGACGAAAACTTGAACTATGCGGATTTAGTTCTCCAAGTTTTCAGTGTCGTGCGTTGTCCGAGTGATGGCGGACCTTACAATTTTGAGATCAACGAACAGCACGGCAACATTGATCTTGTAACAGGCGGCAATTACGTTGTTTGCACCGGTTCCGGGACGGGGACAAATCTTGACGTTCGTTTTCGTACGGATGGCACGTTCAACTGTTTTGAAGTGATTGGTCTGGAAAGCATGAAACGCGGCACGAGCAACACAATGGTTCTTTCGGAAACATTGGTGGGAGCACCGGGCTACAGCGGAGCAGCGGACAAAAGATTGGATGGCAGCCGCGACCAAGTGTTAAGCGGCACGATGCACCAACGTTTCATCGGCGCAGTTACCAGCGGCACGAGACCGCATATTGACGATAGAGAACCGATCACATGGGATTTCGGCGTAACCCCGGATATGAGCACCGATTTTGCAACCCATCCGACCCGATGGACAGGTCGCCGTGCCAACTGCTGGATGGCAGGTTCAGCAATCGACACCTCCTACAATGCGTATCAACTACCGAACGCAAGATACCCGGATGTCCATGCCAGAGACATGCTGGGCATTTTTACGGCACGGAGCCACCATCCGGGCGGCGTGAATGTAACCTTCGGCGATGGCAGCACACGGTTCGTCAGTGACACTCTTGCAGAAGAGGTCTGGAGAGGGTACAGTATGAAGGAACGTTGAGAGATGCATGTTTTTCCAAAGTCCCCTCCCCCAGAGCAATAATATCTACACATCGTTTCTCGCCCTGTACAGGGCGGTTTGCCGATTGACATGAACAACCAAAACGTGCCCCCTCTCCCTCTGGGAGAGGGCTGGGGCGAGGACTCCCTTTCGCTCCATTTAAGCCCTTATTTACAGGACGAAACCAAAGCCCTCATGGTTTTTACTGCTAGAATTACTGTATTTGTCTTGCATTTCAGGTCATTTCAGCCTGTTGCAGTCCAAAGGGCGGCTTATGTTTTTTGGAGCGGAATTTCGGAATCCTGCGTTATCCTGGGTGCGTCAAAGTTTTTTGGGAATTTTCCATGATTCTTCCATTGCTTTGAATAGAGTAGCGAGCAGATGACCGCCATTCTGTTTGCCTGTTCCACTCTCCTGCAGGCTCCTGTCTGCTTCAATCT
>Ga0209755_10009861_pt1 | contig 10061 bp, 9 predicted proteins | sample TergutCo191P1_FD_187301 | JGI IMG/M metagenome (GOLD analysis project Ga0209755, IMG submission 187301) | Cornitermes sp. P1 segment gut microbial communities from Petit-Saut dam, French Guiana - Co191P1 (SPAdes) (version 2) | ecosystem: Host-associated > Arthropoda: Insects > Digestive system >...
CAAGCACAGTATCAAACGCAGCAGTAAGGAACACACAACCACAAATAGCTTCTGGCGTAACCTAATGCATGCTGCCACACCACTCAAAATAGTGAAAACTTATATGAACCAGTAACTTTAGCGAGGCAAAACACGTTCCCTGAAGACGGTTCTTTAAGAACCGAAACATGTCGGAGTTTAATGAATTTTATAAAAAATTTTTAAAATGTTAAATATGTTGTAGATTTCATCTCTATAACAAATAGACACTAGTGCAAGTAGTTGGTTGTTGTTATTTTTACATCTTAATCATCTTGCACGGTATAATAATGGGAAGAAAAAAAAATCTATGTTTCTGTTCCCAAACTATTAGAAAAATTAATCTAGAATTATACATATATTTCTAAAGGTATGTGTGCCACAAATTAAGTACCTGTATCACAAATTTTCAATAAAAGACAGCACATTAATTTTTTTATAAGAAAATGCAATATTTGCAGAAATTCACACATTGTAAATTTTCAACCGTTCACCCATAAAAACAGCCATTTTGAAATTAATGTTAAATATATTTACAGAAGAATATGGAAGGCAGTCACAACCAACAACTCTGAATTTGTAATTATGTTTCCATTCTGAAAAAAAAAAAATCATAAAATGGTCTGCCATATTACCACAATTTTCAAGAAGTTCATTCATTACTAGATGGTGGCAAAGTCCACAGCTTCATTTCTAGTAATTTTAAATGCCCTGTTGTTTCACACGAACCAGTATTACAGGCCCGCACAAAAAAAAAAAAAAAGCATTAGTCTGATGGTGTAACACACAACTATCGACTTCTGTTACAATCTGATTAGACAGGAAGAACTTTTCTAAATGTACACCACAATTTATTTCACTTACAGTAAACCCATTTGCACCAAGTAATTCACAAATAACTTAAAAAGATTGTACAAATTTAGAAGTGGCACCTTCAGTCATTCAATACGTTACCCACACAACTCTTTAATTATGTGGAATTTTGATTTACTTTCCCACAACACACAACAACCATACAGTAACAGTAAACAGTACACTAACTTACATTCCTGTCCTCTGTTCACTTCCTAACAAATCCAGTCATTGGTGGTGGTCCCAGATTCTTGTTTTCAGAAAGAGGTGCTGTTGGATCCATTCCCACTAGAAAGTGCCCACTGCTTGCATTATTCGAAACAAGTGTCGATGCAACTATTTCAGATGGGGCTGTCAGTGATGATGCAGAACTGCTCACATCAACAGAATATGTTGTGACTGGAGATGAAGCAACTCGACTTGACACCACAAAATCAGATTGGCAGCCACCTAATTCTGTCTCCTTATTTCCTGCATCACTATCTGACACCCTTGAAATGTCAGCATCAACTGATACAGCGGAGTATGAAGGAATGCCTGAAGTCGAAAGATCTGCAGGTATATTCTGCTGCAGAACATGATTGTCAGCCGTGATTCCCACAGTGGAGTACACTTCTTTGAGGATCATCAGCATAGTGTCCTCAGACTCCCTGGAACATGTACTTGCAGCATTACCCACCATTTTCACAAGATCATGAGATTATATACCAACTGTCCGCAAAAGTGATGAATGATGGTTACAGTGTAACCCTGCAGTATGAGAATTCTGATGCTTTTGTAAAGATGCAGTACATCTGTACTACCAGATACACAAATTTACTGAACACAGCAAAAGCAGTTTTTGCACAAATTCACAAGTACAACTAAATGTACTCAGCAACAACTATGATAAAAATTCAGTCTTTAGTCTTTTCATCTCCCTATCACAAAGGGGAATACGATAGCCTATCACAACATCACAGTATTTCAACATTATTATTAAAAATTAAGTCAGGAATAGCTCAACACATTCACAGCACAAATGCAGTTTCTCACTTTCTGTGGCTCAGCACATTCAAGTGACATGTAAAAAATAAGTGATTCCTGCACTATGTTGTATTGAAAGCTGACAGCTACTTATGTCTTACTAGATGTCACTTGGTGATGTCTTTTTTTGAAAGCTGACATGTCAGGATTAATGAAAGACCAACAAGTACTGCAACAGGTCACACAACAAAGAGGAAAATAATACTTAAAATAATCAATTAGTTAAAGATTCATGAATCCTGGGAAGTGATGGGTGTGTCACTAGGTGAGCAGTTGTCTTATTCGACTGCTTGACCCTGAAGATGACAGCACCACAAGTCTTAAAAATAGTGGCAACTGCTCATCAAACAACATAGTGACACATCATTGAAGACTTGGATCTTCAGTGGCACTGCTGTGGGCATGTCAAATCTCTCAATCAAAAAGTTGCTTCAACTTTCTGAGCACCTGAAGTTTCTATTTCAAAACTTCCCAGTAGGATTCAAGATACACCAACAATCAATCTGCAAATTAACTTTCTGAACCAAGAATTAAAACTGAGAATCCCTAACATGCAAAACTGCCAACCAACCATTTGTAATTTCAATACCTCAGTTGCAACTGTACTAAAAACTATTCGATGGACATAAAAATTACCAGTAGCACACATGTGTCTTCATAGCAAACAGGTACTCATTGAAGCTTTCCAAAGGTGCTTCCTGCAGGACATAGTCAATCCTGTGACCACCATTTAGCCGTCCCACACACACATCCATGTCTACATCTCCATCTGCCCCAGAATGACAGCTTTCTGTCTCAATTTGTTGTTGTAACTGTTCTTCCAACACCTGTTGACAGAAATTGTGGTCACCTGATGAAACAAAACACACTACAGTAAGAAAAGCCAAAATGCAAATTGCATTTTGAAGTAAACAGAATTTCCACATATATTTTTGTAGCAATATTATGCATGTGTAAACAAAGTAATCAAATTCAATGATATGTACTGTGAGAAAAAAATAAGATTCTCACGGTGATGCTAATGAATAGTCCAGTACTGAGGAATATGACACCTTGTGGGTAAGTACTTAACTATGTTTCAGCAAAGGTTGCTACCTTCATGTGCAGGGTAAAAGCACTCTTCTTGAACTGTTTGGACCCTGAAGATGGAGCCAGCAAGCTCCTCTGAAATATCAGTAACTATTTACCACTCATCACTATGACTTAGCCCAGAAGACCTGAACCTTGTGCACATGTGTTGTCTCAGACCCATGGTTTTTAAGGTAATCAATATATGCTGTGGAGTTTTCTGTGTACACCACCAAGTTAAAGTGGGAAAAGTTAACCAGTGATTCTGAGAATCAACCCTGAAGAAGGAGGTACCAAGCCAATGAACATGACATGCACATACTGCATGTATCACATTAGGGCAGCTGTCAGCACAGCACTACATGATATTGATGTGCCATTAGCAGCTTCATACACTATGGTGTAGGTCCCTAATCCTTTCCTCAACAGGTTAAGGCACTTGTATGGCGTTTCTCCCAACAATATAACACACATCACTCTCCACACACCCACATGCAAGACACTCACTCATGTCGATCCATAGTTCAACAAAATGTGAGCACATGTAACCACCACACTGCCTACCTGCTATATACAGTAGATAATACATCTTAGGGAACAGCTCTTGTACAATTACAAGTTGGTAATGCAACACAGGAAACTACTGAAATATCACTGGTAGATTACCGTGAAATTCATGTGCCAAGGAAATGCCAAGTACCAACCTCTGTAATTTTTTTAACTATGAAAAAGCCCTGTGACATTAAATTACACTTTATCAGCATATCCTCACTGATACCACTTGATTAATTCTTCCTGATATGATGCCACCATAATCCATTCTACCAGTTTATGTTTGAAAATGGTGAAAGTTTTGTTCTTCTTTCACTAATGACCAGTGATATTCAAAGTGATCAAGCCACAAAAAAAAAAAAAGTTGTTTTATAACTCATTACTGTTTCAATTAACCCTCAATCAGTTCAACACATTAGTGTGTGGTGCCACCAGATCCATTATTTCCTCGAGTAGTTACTGATACTTGGTAATTATTCTATGTGAATTACTTTATCTACTTCCTGTTCCAGTGCCTGGTCATCAGAGCGATGAAACATCGCCAACTGGTACACAGTGTTCCATGTACTTCGTACAGATTCCATCAGTCTCTGCTTCAAGTCTGCTCCAACACGTGCCATGGTTTCTTTCAGTTCTGAAACAATGCATACCAAATGAATCCTAGTAAAATATGACATGGAAAACCACTACAAACTATGTTACTGGATTCTGGGTAAATTATCAAGTTGATGCACAATTGCGTTATATAAAATGTTTATCATTATAATCCTCTACATGTTTTGAGCAACACTGTGCTCATCATCAGGAGGTCGAACTGTATTAATACAGCATCTGGTATAGTATTCTCTGTAAGTGACCGTCTGGTGTGCAGGTCAACCTGCACTTCAAGAAAACAGTCCCAAGACCAGACAGGCATGATCTGTGACTGTAAGTTTCACCACTGATAACAGACTCTGTGACTTTATCTTGTGTTATACTGGACACATCGAGCTATTACAATGGCTTCAAACAAACCAAACATAAGTAAACAACATACAGCTGGCAAGAGGAAACACGTAACATTAACAATTTATCACAAACTTAAAATAGTGAAAAGGCCTTGAAGTGGCTAATACTGAAATGTGGTTATGGTTTCACACAACACTCAATCGTCAACTATCTATGTTATAAAAACATCTGAAGGATCTACAATCATTTATGACATCAAGTGGAAGTGTGAAAGACCTTTTCAAGAATCCAACATTTAAACAGCCTAAATTATCACAATTGGACAAGGTGTTGTGTAAGTGGTAATGATCTCTAAAGTAAAACCCAGTGGGCCTATGATAACTGAAAAAGTTCAGTCCTTTTATGATGAAATTAAAATAAATGACAAGTGCACATTCCCTTAGGGCCGGCTGCAAAATTTAGGTGTCTTATAATATACAATACTTGATAATCTGGCACCTGTCCAATCCTGTGGGTGCTGGATTAAAGGAACTCTACCGTAATTCAAAAGAAATACCACAGATGAGATATACCAAGGGATATCTTGTTGAAACCTCATAAAAACAAAAATGAACGAAATCTCTGGCTGCATGAAACTATGAGACTAACAACCATCTACTATTCACTCAAACCAGCTGTGGTTCATAACATTTAGTGCTCTAAAAATCAATACCACAATACATTAACTTACCTAGATGCATTCTTTTCCTTCCTTTGTGATGGGGTATTAGGACAGGTTTAAGAGACATCAACTGTGTATTAACCAGTGGCTCTATTCTGTAAGCGACAGGATCAAATGGATGAAAAATATTAAAGAAACCAGGGCATGTGGGTAGTCTGAAATCTGCTCCCAGTGTGTCAATTCCACGAACAGCAACAAACATACCTGTCACAAACACAAGAATGAAAGTGTTTCATGAACTGCTATTAAAAGACAGTAACTTATCCACACATAAGTGTATATTCCAATTATTTCTCAGACAAATGAACATATGCTATAAATTTATGTGGTTACGCATCAACTTTCATTACACTTGTTTTTGGTTTAATTTTACATTTAGTTACTTGTATATGTACACTTGTTGTACAATGTATTCACAGAGATTAATTTTTGGAAAAATGTTCTAAATACAGTGACTTCGTGCATGATAATAACGCAACCAGTGAGAACTGCGCTCTTCTGGGCTATTATACAGTGAGTTATGGTAATTTCTTACCAATTGGGGACAATATATCAGTCCCAGAACATTGGAAAGAAATTACCATCACTTGCTGTGTAATAACCCAGAAGTGTGCAGTTCTCATCTACTTTGTGGCAGAAACCTGAAATCAAGGCAACCCCTGTTTTTCAGATGACAAACTATGAATAAATTCTTGTCTGACATTTCAGTAAATGCAGTAGTTTTGATGCAAAATCTACCTGTGTCCAACAAAACTGCTAAATCATGCGGATATGTAATCCAACACACACCAACACACCACAGCCATCACGTGCTGCACAAAGACATTAGTCCAGTTATTTCTCAGCCCTTCAGACTGACAGCATGTAAATCACTACCAATTCACTGATTACAAAAACAAGAAGTAAGGATCTCTTTCTGCCTTAATTCTTGAATCATTTATACTAACAACACTTGTTTCATCTGTGCGGTTATATAACATCAAATTAAATGGAAGATGATTAAACAGATGGTGTATACAAAATGATTTGACAGGAGGCAAGTCATGTTCTATCTTGGTATTACACCAGCATTCAGCTGAAGAATAGGAGGAAAATGTAAAAACCTCATCAGGAAAACTAACAGTCCAGCTTAGATCCAAACTGAGTAACTAAAAATTACAAGTCTAGACATTATTCCCCTTTCTCCTATGACCAGAAACATTTCCTTTGTTCCAATAATATGATACATACAATACCATAATTTGAAATTGGCACATGCATGTCTTACTATGTAACAAAAAACACAAATCAAGGCAAAACAGCAGTATGTAGACCAACAGAAATGTAAAAAAACACCAACACAACCAGCACAGTCACATGACAATGAGGTCTCATTCAGAACTGCTACCCCAGTTTCCCTCACTCACTCACTCTTAAGGTATTTTAATACAGCCCATGTATGCTTTCCATCTCTCTCCAAGTACACAGCCCATATCATACACCCATATTTAGTTCACACATGCATACTGTATCCACAGGAGTCTCCAAAGTCATGCCGTAACTGAACATGCCAATATATATGCCAGAAAACTGTAAATTAGGCAAGCATTAAGTGTTTGAAATTATGGAAACTACTTACTAATAATCTTATTGAAAATCTTACCAATTGGTGAGCCCAAAGCAAAAAATGTTGTTGGATAGAAATTAAGTTGTGGGTATGTGATGAAGGGCTGTCCAGTGCCTGCATTCCCCATGACATAACTGACCCGATGGTTCAGTTTACGTTCTTTGGGAGGAACTTTTGCTGTACTATTTCCACCTTTGTCATCATCCTAAAAATCATTATTATTTTTAATCTTTTGCAATGAATAAGTATGGGAAAACTTCCTAGCCATTGGTTCACAAACTGTTATCATCCTGTTCACTTCACAAATGAGTAAAGATAAAAAAAAACACATACACTTACAGTGTTACCTTGCATTTTTTAAGGGTGTGAAATGTAATCTCCAATTCTGAATGTAGAACGCGTGAGGTGTCAACGAAGCAACAAATTTGACACACTGACCACACCAATTAAAGGGAGTGGTAAATATATATTTCAATACTCAGTCTAGGTATTTAGTTATCAGGCTTTGAACAGATACGCATTAAGATAAATCTCAATAAAATTAACACGAGATTATAATTTCTGTCTCTGTACTGTCATTGTCTCAGAGTTTTTTAAGAAGCTTCGAACTCTGCAGTCACATAATTTCTCACACACACATAATTTTGAGGTTTCTACAGTAAAACCAACTAGATGCACCAGCGTATCAAATTTATTTTATTTTGGAATGACATTCTACACGTTTCGGACAGTCTTTCCATCCATCATCAGGAGTTCAAGACTGTACGTGCAGTCTTGAACTCCTGATGATGGACGGAAAGACCGTCCGAAACGTGTAGTGTGTCATTCCAAAATAAAATAAATTTGATACACTGGTGCATCTAGTTGGTTTTACTACAGAACCCTCAAAGTTGATTTGCTTGCTAGCAAGCAGATAGCAGTATCTGTTTGACAAATGCCTGTTGCTGTACGTGCAGTCTTGAACTCCTGATGATGGATGGAAAGACCGTCTGAAACGTGTAGAGTGTCATTCCAAATAAAATAAATTTGATACACTGGTGCATCTAGTTGGTTTTACTATAGAAATAATATTACGATGCACAGCCCTATGAACATCAAATGATTTTGAGGATTTTCTAGATCTGATGACTCTCCTTATAAACACTTACTTGCACATGTACTTTTTAAATGGTCACTTAGAAAACATGTTGAAAATATGCTTAAATCTAAACAACTTTTAAAAATTCAGCACACATAGAAAACCTTCAACTGAATGGGTGCCAAATTTCATACCTTCAAGGTTTGCAGATGCTTAGAAAAATGCACCTAAATCTGATGAAATTAACATTATGAAGGTATGACTTACAGTCTCCTCTTACAACAAGTTACAAACTAATGAAGGAATGCAAGACATTCCAATTACCTTACAGTATTTTCACAAGCCTCTCAGATCTTCAAAGCACAAATGTGAAGGTCAGGACATTATTTGCTTTCTAACATATAAAAAATCCAAATCATATAAGTCCATAAAACTCTCTATGCTAGTATTTCTTAGCATTCATGTCTGCTAGAATACAGGATGAGGAGAGGAAGAGAAGAACAGAGGAAGTTAGTACCTTTTTGCATTCTCTGTGCTCTTATTGTTCAGGCAATCATGACTCCTAAATGTTGACTTATTCATGACTCCTTGGATTTTGGAAGCAGTATGCAAGTATGATGGTCAACACTTACTGCATATGCAGGATCAGTTAAACTCTCTCTTGGAGGAGGCATGGGATTATGCACTAGGTCTTCTTTGGCTGGCTTCTGATGATACAACAAGTCAAATAATATGAGGGATCCCAAACTATGTCCTCCTAAGGACACACCACCCTCAAACGTTGGATTACGTTCCCTGAACAAGTTGAACAGCCGATTCAGTTCTTTGCCAACAGTGTTCACTATAGTCTATGAAACAGAACACAACATTGTAATAAGAAACAAGAAATGAAAGTTAAAACCCTGACTTCATAAAAGATAATTAATAGCAAATTAACAAACTTTACATGATCCATAATCCATACATTAATTGAATATATATAATATAATAGTAATACCAACAGTATGCACACTAATGAAATAATATTTATATATAATAACCTCCTACATGTTTTGGCCACTCACACAGCCATTCTCAGTGAGGCAATAAAAAGGACAGAAGTTAATAGATGACACAATTATTGCAGTGACAGAACCAATCCAAGATATAAAATGCCAATGACAAAATCATAGTTTAAAATGCTACTGAATGGATGGTCTACACAGATGTTTCTTGTAGTAATGCACCATCCAAGAGAATGTATTGAGATGTAAACAACACAGTAAACCACTCTGTACGATGTGATTTATGCAACTAACTACATAAAGCACAGTCCTTCAAAAGCTGGCAATCTGCCATTTCATTCTAAATGAATATAAAAAAAAGGAAAGTGATCCCATTACAGGCCCAGTGTGGCCCAGAGGGTGGGTAGAGGTATAGCTCTACTCTTCCATGACCGCAGCACTAGAAGGGGGTGAGTGGTCAGCAGCACGCCCCGGCTGCACTTCACCCCCGGGAGAGAACCAGTACCCATTTTACAGGAGGCTAAATGAAGTAATATACTTCATGTACACTAAGTGAATATTATAAAATAAAATATGTGCATAAGATTTGAAGCTTTTTATAGCAGTAAAAATACTTCTAATGTAGTTCCTCCAAGAAGGCAGTAACCACATGATATGACAACTGCAATATAAAAGCAAACAGCAATAAAATGCCTAGTGTTTCTAGATTTTTATGGCTAAGTTATAACCAACATTACCCCGAGATCACACATTGCCTGATGTTCTTATGCACAGTCACAGAACTGGTTCAACACACACTTAAACTGATAAATGAAATGACAAAAAGCTATGCAAATATAACCAAATTTTCACCTGACAATACACTGGACTAGTATAAAACAGAATGTCCAACAAGGTGTCATTCGTGAAGTGTCGTAGTTTGGGGATGCTACCAAGTGTAATACTTTTCAGCTTGCGGTCAATTCCAGTGTCTTCTCCATGAAGAGTAGAATGCCAGGAAATGGGCAGTACTTCAATTCTGTTCACCCTGCCTTGGTCCACTGCTGTGCGAAAATGGGACTGCACCAACTGGAGTGAGATGCTCCGGAAATCATCAACTACAATACAGAGAACTATGTTCACAACAGATCATCTAGATATATCAAACTGCAAAGGTGGTTTATATGAAGTCTGTATCACAGTACTCCT
>Ga0209755_10009862_pt1 | contig 10059 bp, 6 predicted proteins | sample TergutCo191P1_FD_187301 | JGI IMG/M metagenome (GOLD analysis project Ga0209755, IMG submission 187301) | Cornitermes sp. P1 segment gut microbial communities from Petit-Saut dam, French Guiana - Co191P1 (SPAdes) (version 2) | ecosystem: Host-associated > Arthropoda: Insects > Digestive system >...
AAACGCTTTAACTAACAGTAGGGGGCTTGGTTTGCGAAGTGTCCAGATCGTAATGGATCGTTACAATGGTAAATTGTTTGTAAAACAGGTTGAGAATATTTTTACTGTCACGGTGTTGATAGACATTGCGACTTCCTAGGTATTCGATAGGCGCAATTGTGCCAGTTATTAGAATTGCCTGGCGTGGTGGTTAGTCCCATCACTGGGCGGGAGTCGCCATTGTTTCTGGAAGCGTCTGCGCGACTATGTCTTTAAAGTTTATGCTGCAACCTGGCAGTACGCCAACGTCCACGCGAAGATTCTCGTCAAGGGTGAAAACGATTTGTCTGTATCTTCCGTCCGTCAGTTCGTACTTGCGGACTTCCTCTTCGTCGATGGCCCAGTACTCGCGGACGCCGGCTTTTTCGTACAGGTCTTTCTTGGTGACGAAATCCTTCTTTACCGAGCCTTCGGAAACCACCTCGACAGCGAAGTCCGGCGCGCCACGGCAGGAGCGGCCGTCGGACAGCTTGCTTTCGTCGCACACCACCAGAACGTCCGGCTGGACGACGGTCTTGTCCGACTCATCCTGCTCATGGAACAGGCGCACGTCGGTGGGAGCGATAAACGCCCTACAGGATTTACCTTCCAGCCATTCCCTCAATTGACCAAAAATCTCCCCTGCAATCCACTGGTGGCGCAAGGTTGGGGCGGCCAGCATGTAAGGCACGCCTTCGATCAGTTCGAAGCGCACGTCCTCGCCCCAGGAATAGTAGTCCTTGTAGGTATAGCCCTTCGCGGGAATGTCTTCTTTACGGAAGACGGGCATGTTACCTTCATGCAATTCTATTGCGTCTGCCATTGCGGCCTCCTTGCTGTTGGCTCTTAGTATAATAGGCGCTTGCCGGGCAGTCAAGTTTGCGCGAATGGCAAGGCAAAAATCACCCCAAGTATTGAAAACCGGGTTTTGCGTGGTTATATTCTCTATACCAAAAGGAAGGAGTATCACGGTGGGAAATATGTTCGGAAGAATGGGGCTACAGGCAAAAATCGTGGGGCTGGCAACAATAGCCGTGGTGATTGCAATTTTGGTAACGCAAATCATAGGCACCTACGGTATGCGAAAACTCAGCGTCGATACCGCCCTTACGATGGGGGCAAGGGCGCTCAACGGCTATGTGATGTTTCTTGAAAGCAGGCTGGATCACGTACACGGGCAGTTGCGATTGATCGGTAACCAGCTTGTGGACGAGTGGGGCGGTTCCATAGCCAGTGACTTCCGGATCGCGGACGAAGTGTCCAAGACCTTTGGCACGGAGGTCACGATCTTTTCCAGGGAAGGCGACGACTTTCTAAGGATCAGCACCAGCATTACAGACGGGCGGGGGAACCGGGTCGTGGGCACCTGGATGGGCAAAGAGAACCCCGCGCTCGCACCGGCACTAAGGGGCGAGAGCTTTCATGACAGGGTGGAGATACTCGGTGTCGAACACTTCGCCAATTATCGGCCCATTTTCGCGCCAAACGGCAGGGACGTTATAGGCCTTTTGTCCGTCGCCACCGAAATGGAAACGATATACGGACTCATCAACGTCGGAATCCGGGAGCAGGTAATGGAAACCGCTGTTACCTCCCTAATCATTCTGGCCCTGACCGTCCTGCTTCTTATCCTTTGCTGCAAGATCACGCTGATAAGACCGATTTCCCACGCCGTTTCCATGCTAAAGGAAATCTCCGAAGGCGAGGGCGATCTGACAAAAGAGCTTAAGGTTTCCAGCGATGACGAGGTGGGCAAGATGGCGCACTACTTCAACATGACGCTGGAAAGGATAAGGGGTCTGGTTATAAGCATAAGGGCCCAGGCGGTATCCCTTTCCGATCTTAGCACCGAGCTTGCTGGCAACATGACCGAAACGGCCGAGGCCGTAAACAGGATCGCCATGAATACGCAGAACATAAAAAGTCGCGTGATAAGCCAGAGTGCAAGCGTCACCCAGACCAACGCCACCATGGAACAGGTTACCGTAAACATAAACAAGCTGAACGGCCATGTGGAAAAACAGGCGAACGCGGTTTCCCAGTCATCGGCGGCGATTGAAGAGATGATCGCCAATATACAATCGGTAACGAACACCCTTACCAGGAACGCCGAAAACGTCAGGGCACTGGAGGAGGCCTCGGAGGTGGGGCGCACGGGCCTGGGCGAGGTCGCCACCGACATACAGGAAATCTCCCGCGAGTCGGAATCCCTTCTCGAAATTAACTCGGTAATGGAAAACATCGCAAGCCAGACGAACCTGCTTTCGATGAACGCGGCAATCGAAGCCGCACACGCCGGCGAGGCGGGTAGGGGTTTCGCCGTCGTCGCCGACGAGATACGCAAACTTGCCGAATCCTCCGGCGAGCAGTCCAAGACCATAAGCGACGTGCTTAGGAAAATCAAAAACTCGATCGACAAGATTATGCGGTCCACTGACAACGTGCTGCATAAATTCGAGGCGATAGACGACAGGGTAAAGACGGTCGCGGAACAGGAGGGAAGCATCCTGAACGCCATGGAGGAACAGGGGCATGGCAGCAAACAGGTTTTGCTGTCCATCGGGCAAGTCAGCGAGATAACCGAACAGGTAAAGGATGGGTCAAGGCAAATGTTGGAAGGAAGCAGGGAAGTAATTCACGAGAGCAAGAGTCTTGAGAGGGTGACACAGGAAATTTCCGGTGGCATGGGCGACATGGCCACTGGTACGGATCAGATTAACCTGGCGGTAAGCCGGATTAACGATCTTAGCGGGAGGAACCGGGAGGCCATCAGGGCCTTGCTTTTGGAGGTTTCTCGGTTTAAAGTAGAGTAACCTACCCCCTTTTGGGGCCCACCCTTTTGAGGGTGGGCCACCCTTTCGGGGGTGGGACTCTACCAAGGGGGAACCGTCTTTCTATGGACAGAACAGAAATTATCGACCGGGCAAAAGACTACATTGCAAGGGAACGCGACGCCGGCTTTCGCGGGGAAGTCGAGGGGCTTTTGGCGAAGGATTCACCGGAGGCGGCCGGCGAGCTAAAGGACAGGTTCTATCGCGCCCTGGAATTCGGCACCGGGGGCCTTCGTGGCGTGATAGGCGGCGGTTTTAACCGCATGAACACGCTGGTCGTAAAAAGCGCAACGCAGGGTCTGGCAAGCTATCTGATCAAGACCTTTCCCGAAAAGGCCGTCGCCGGAAAACTTTCCGCCGCGATCGCCTTCGACAGCCGCCGCTATTCCGCCGAGTTCGCCGAGGCCGCCGCGCTGATCTTCGCGGGCAACGGCATAAAAACCTTCCTGTTTTCGGACATGAGGCCCACGCCGGAGCTTTCCTTTGCCATACGGCAACTGGGCTGCGACACCGGCATAGTCGTCACGGCCAGCCACAACCCGCCACAGTACAATGGCTACAAAGCGTACTGGAACGACGGCTCGCAGGTAATCCCCCCGCACGACGAGGGGATTATCGACGAGGTGGGTAGGGTAACGGCCATTAGCGAGATTTCCAGACAGGAAGCCTTGGACAAGGGCTTGCTCAAAATTATCGACCGGGAGGTTGACGAGCCGTATCAGGCAATGGTCAAGTCGCGGCTGTTCCGCCCGGACCTTATAAGGGAAAAAGCCGGGGAGGTAAGGATCGTGTTTACCCCCCTGCACGGCACCGGGGCCATGCACGTCGAGAAGGTGCTAGGCGATCTCGGCCTCAAGGTAATAACCGTGCCGGAACAGCGGGAAGGCGACGGCAACTTCCCCACGGTGGCATTCCCCAACCCGGAGGAGGCCGCCGCTCTGGACATGGCAATAAAGCTTGGCAGGCAGGAAAAGGCCGACGTGGTAATGGCCACCGATCCCGACGCGGACCGTTTCGGCATAGCGGTTCCGGACAAAAACAGCGATTACGTGCTTGTAACCGGGAACCAGATGGGCGTACTGATGGCGGATTACATTTTTCTTTCCCTTAAAGAGCAGGGAAAACTGCCGGCCAACGCCGCCATGGTCAACTCGATCGTAACGACCGGGATGCAGAAGCGGGTTTCCGAGCTTTACGACGCGGAGTGCCTGGAGTGCCTTACCGGCTTCAAGTGGATTGCCGACGTGATGCGCCGGTGGGAAAACGGGCTTGCATCGGGTGATCCCGACGCGCGGACATTCGTGTTCGGCACCGAGGAAAGCTACGGCTACAACATAGCCGCCGAGGTTCGCGACAAGGACGGCATTTCCGCCGCCGCCCTTACCGCCGAGATGACCCTTTACTGGCGAAGCCGGGGCAAGGGCCTTCTGGACAGGCTGGACGAGCTCTACGCCTCCTGCGGTTTCTGGCAGGAGATAGGCATATCGAAGTACTTCGAGGGGCCGGAGGGCCCGGCGATCATGAAGGGGATCATGGACGGGTACCGGGCCTCGCCCCCGGCAACCATGGGCGGCATTGCCGTGTCCAAGGTGCGCGATCTGGAAAAGGGCGCGGACGGCCTGCCCCCCAGCGACGTTTTGCAGTTCTTTCTGTCAGACGGCACCGTGGTAAGCGCGCGGCCCAGCGGAACCGAGCCCAAGATCAAGTTTTACGCATCCTGCTGTGCCGAGGTCGGGCCGGGGGGGCTGGATGCCGCTAAGGCGGAAGCCGCCCGCAAGCTTGACGCGATAAAGCTGGATATCCGCAAGGTTATCGGGGACTAGGGGTACGACGGATGAAAAAAAGGACGACAAAACGCCTTTCGCTTTCCCTGCTGCTGCCGGCGGCCCTGCTGACGTTGCCGGTCTGGACAGGTTGTTCTATTAACACGCTGGTTGCGAACGCCCTTACCGGCGACGGCGCGTCCACGGTCTTTACCGGCGATTCCGATCCGGAACTGGTGGGGGCCGCCCTGCCTTTCGCCATCAAGATGTACGAGGCGCTTTTGTATTCCACGCCGAGGCATCAGGGCCTTATGCTTACCACCGGATCGCTGTTCGTGATGTACGCGAACGCCTTCGTCCACGGCCCGGCGGACAGACTCCCCGTCTACGAGTGGCAGGCGCGGGAGGAGGCCCTTTCTCGGGCCAAACAGCTTTACCTGCGCGGCCACCGGATCCTGCTTGACGCGCTGGAACAGAGGCACCGGGGATTCGCCTCCGCCGCCCAAAGCGAGGACGCAATGCGGAACTTCGCGCGTAGGTTCCGGCGGCAGGACGTGCCCTTCCTGTACTGGACCGTGGCAAGCGGCCTTGCGGCGTACTCGGTGGACGTGTTCGACTTCGATCTGGCCGCCAACATACCCGTGTGGCACGTAATGATCGAGAGGGCCTTCGAGCTTGATCCGGGCTTTGCCGGTCTGGACGAGTTTCTGGTTTTGTACTTCGCGTCCCTGCCGGAGATGCTGGGCGGGGACATGGAACGCGCGCGCTATCATTTCGAGCGGGCGATGGCGGCTACCGGGGGGAATTCCACCGGGGCCCTTATCTCGTACGCAAGGTCCATAAGCATACCGGAGCAGGACTTCGACACCTTCGAGGAACGTCTGCGGAGCGTCCTGGCCATAAACCCGGACGATAACCCCGCCACAAGGCTGGTAACGATTCTCGATCAGCGGACGGCACGCTGGCTTTTGGACAACGCCTACAACTTTTTCGCTTTTCTTCCGTTCCCTTATGATTGACCTTCTTGCGAGATTGATCGAAATCGGCAATGCCAGTAGAATGGAGTAAGGATAACTCGTAGGTTATTGGGGTTTCCAACGACGTTAGTTTTGGAGGTAGGGATAGTTATGAAAAAAAGAGCAATGGTCGTTTCCGCCGTCTTGATTTTCCTTTTTGTGGCACCGGGTATGGTTTTTGCCCAACGTGGCGGCAGGGCGGGGGGTGACACCATCGAAATACGGGTGGCTTCGCCACTTCCAAGGAATTCCGACTGGGGCAGGACCCTGGATCGCATTGCCGGGGAATGGGCAAGGGTTACGAACAACACGGTACGGGCCCGCGTGATACATGACGGGCTGGAGGGTGGCGAATCAAGAATGCTATCCTCCCTTTCCACCAACAACGTTCAGGCCGCGCTTTTTACGTCTTTCGGTCTTTCCGAAATCGTCCCGGAGGTCATGAATCTGAGCGTTCCCTTCCAGATAAGGGACGAAGCTGAACTGAATCTGGTGTTGGCAGATATTCTGCCTGTTTTGGAAAAAAAGACAAACGACACCAATTTTGTCGTGCTTACTTGGTCAAAGGGTGGCTGGGTAAACATATTCTCTAGGGACCAGGTTCTTGAGCCCAACGATCTTCGCAGGATGCGAATGGCCACCGGCGCGGAGGCGGAGAACATGAACACCGTGTTCCGGAGCATGGGCTTTACCCTGGTCGAAACCGAGGTGGTCAACATGGGCACAATGCTTGCAAACAACATGGTAAACGCCATTTACCAAAGCCCTGCGGCGATTGCCCCCCTGGGGTTGCACAGGAACCTTGGCCACATGCTGGACATGCCGATTGCCCCTTTCATGGGCGCGATAGTCCTTAACCGCGTTACCTGGGACAGGCTGGGGCCGGAAAGGCAGCGGGCCATGATGGACGTTACCCGGCGGATAGCCGCGGATTTCGACGCGTCCATGCCCAGGACCGTAGCCAACGCCATAGTCATGATGCAAAGGGACGGGCTTAGCGTCAACGTTCCGAACGAGAGACAGCGGGAACTATGGCAAGGCGAGGTGCAAAGGGCGATGCCCCCCCTCCTTGGAAATACCTTTGACCGTGACATCTACTCCAGAATCAGCATGATACTTGAAAGGTCAAGAAACGGGCAGTAACGGATGAAGCTTTCCGAGTCGGCAAAATTTCCCGCGATCCTAGTTTCCCGTCTTGAAAGGGGAATTTGCTTTGTCTCGCTGGCGTTTCTCGCGCTGATCCCCTTTGCCGAACTGCTGCTGCGCCAGTTCAACATACCCATTCCGCATTCCCGCGGGCTAATGACCCATTTCTTTCTGGTGCTGGTTTTCTTCGCCGCCATGCTCACCACGAAATCCAGGGGGCATATCGCGATAGGGCTTGTGCAGTACATAAAAAACGCCAGGCTAAGACGGGTGCTGGAACTTTACGGCACCCTGCTTATAGTGTTTCTTCTGACCGTTCTTGCCTGGAACACCTTGCCCTACATTAGGTACGGCCTTTCGGGGAGAACCGTGGGCCCAATACCGGTCTGGGTCTTTGCCATATCCATGCCGTTGGGCTACTTTGTAATGGCCCTGCGCTTTTCCCTTGGCCTTTCCCGGAGGCTGGATCGGATCAAGGCCTTTGTGGCGATACTGCTGGGAACCGTAATGGCCCTGCCGGCCATCGCGAAACTGATCTGGTTTTTCGACGTGCCGGAGCCTTTTTTCTCCTGGGTTGACGGCCTTTACGATCTGGTTTTTGTCCTGCAGGTTCCGGCGATTCTGCTGCTGGTGCTTGCGTCCCTTTCCGGAATGCCCATTTTCGCGGCAATCGGCGGCATAGCCTCGATCATGCTAAAGGCGGCGGGGCAGGAACCGGAGGCTTTCCATATCCCGGTCTTTGACACGCTTACCCGGCCCGACCTTGTCGCCATACCCCTGTTTACCCTTACCGGGTTTTTCCTTTCGGAAAGCAAGGCCGGGGAGCGGCTTGTCCGAACCTTCCGGGCCTTCTTTAGCTGGCTGCCCGGGGGAATAATCATAGTCGCCGTGCTAATCAGCGCCTTTTTCTCGTCGTTTACCGGGGCCTCCGGGGTGACGATTCTGGCCCTGGGAGGGATACTCTACACCATTTTCAGGAAGAACGGGTACCCGGAACGCGCCTCCATAGGCTTGCTTACCGCCGCGGGGGGCACCGGGGTAATGTTCCCCCCCAGCCTGGCGATTATACTTGTCGCCAGCACAAGCAACATGATCCTGCATTTTATGGACGTGCCCATAGAGTACACCGTAGTCCATTACTTTGCCGGGGCGATTATCCCGGGGTTTATCCTTCTGTTGGCGATGATAATAACCGGGGTGGTTTTGTCTTCCAGGTCCAGGGTGGCGGGGGAAATCCCCATACTGGGGGATCCCCGGACTGATAAAACCCCGGGACCGGAAGCCGGCGGGATTAGGGAGGCGCTCGGATCCCTTAGGGAATCGTTCCTGGAGCTTCTTCTACCCCTGGCCCTGGTTGCAGGGTTCTTTACCGGGCGGCTTACGCTTATGGAGGTAAGCGCCATATCGGTCGTTTACGTTGTAATCGTGGAAGTCTTTGTGAAAAAGGACATTGCCGTCCGCGACATTCCCAAGGTTTTCGCCAAGGCGGTTCCGGTGGTTGGCGGGGTGCTGGCAATCCTGGCGATGGCAAGCGGCCTTTCCCACGCCTTTGTCTTTTCCGGTATCCCCGAAAGCTTCGCCTTCTGGATGGAGGACACCATCCATTCCAGGCTGGTCTTCCTTTTGCTGCTAAACCTTGCCCTGCTGCTGGTTGGCTGCGTGGTTGATATGTTCTCTGCCATACTGGTGCTTCTTCCCCTTGTGGTTCCCCTGGGCTACGTTTACGGGATAGACCCCCTGCACCTGGGGATAATCTTTATCTTGAACCTGGAGGCAGGCTTCCTTACCCCGCCGGTCGGCATAAACCTGTTCCTTGCAAGTTCCAGGTTCGAAAAGCCCTTTATGCACATATGCCGCTACGTGATGCCGTTTTTCCTTGTCCGGCTGGCCGTGCTGCTGCTTGTCGCGTACATTCCCTGGTTCTCGACCTGGCTGCCCAGCTTGCTACGATGACCCGTTCTAATCCGAAACCGTAAAAATTTCGGTTGACAGGATATGCGAATACAAGTAGCCTGGTGATGTATGGAAAAGCAATATGGGGCTGGTTTGTTCGCTGCGAATATAATTATGCATGAAGCCATATGCTTTGCGCCAATTGTAGCTATGGGCTTGACTAAATACACGATTAGCCCCCCCCCCCCCAGTTAACTAGTGTAAACTGCCAGCTAAGAGGCTGGCGCATTCTTACCCCGTCTCACAACAACCCTTGCGCTCCGCAGGGGGTTCCCAGGGAAAACCGCGCGTTGCGCGACAAGCATAAATTTCACGACACGGGAATATCCCGTAAACTGCGCTTCCAACAAAAAGGAGGAACAACATGACGAGAAGAAGAGTCTCTTGGAAAATGCCGTCAACCTTGGCGGCATTCGGCCTTGCTTTTGCAATGGTTCTAGCCGGCTGTCCCACGGACGCGCCGGCGCCGACCGTGACGGGGGTAACGGTAAGCCCCAGCTCCGCAAGCGTGGAAAGGGGCGAAAGCCTGGCCTTTGGCGCCACGGTTTTGGGAAACAACAACCCACCGCAGACGGTTACCTGGACTGTCGAGGGGAACCAGCACCAGGGAACCGCAATTGACCGGCACGGCGGCACCCTAACCGTGTCTCAAAACGAGGCCGCCCAAACGCTTACCGTGCGGGCCACATCGACGTTTAACACGGCGATCTACGGAACGGCAACCGTGAACCTGACAGGCGGAGCCGTAGGCGATATTACCTGGACAGCGATCCCTTACGGTAGCCCAACCACGGTCAGAATCGACTTTACCTTTAGCAGGGCGGTCCAGGGGCTGGAAGCGGGGGACATCAATATTACCGCTGGCACTGGATCGATAGTACCAGGTGCTTTGACGGGCGATGGAACGGCCTGGTCGCTGGCGGTAACGAGCGTCGCGGTCGCCGGAACCGTGGACATTTCGATTGACAGAACGGGAATCGCGGGCGGCTCGCAGCAAGTGGTGGTTTCCGCCGAAGGTGGCCCAGTTTACCATACGGTAAGCTTTGACACCAGGGGCGGCTCCGAAATTGCACCGGTTCCGGTGCGGGCAGGGGAAACGCTGACCCCGCCGGTGGATCCGACAAGGGAAACTTACACTTTTGAGGGATGGTTCACCGAAAACGAACTTCAAAACGAATTTGATTTTGACACGCCAATCGAAGCCACCAAAACCCTGTACGCCAAATGGGAAGCGGCCATTACCTGGACGGCGACCCCTTACGGTAGCCCAACCACGGTTAGGATCGACTTTACCTTTAGCAGGGCGGTCCAGGGGCTGGAAGCGGGGGACAT
>Ga0209755_10009863_pt1 | contig 10059 bp, 9 predicted proteins | sample TergutCo191P1_FD_187301 | JGI IMG/M metagenome (GOLD analysis project Ga0209755, IMG submission 187301) | Cornitermes sp. P1 segment gut microbial communities from Petit-Saut dam, French Guiana - Co191P1 (SPAdes) (version 2) | ecosystem: Host-associated > Arthropoda: Insects > Digestive system >...
TTATTTGCATTTTCATACGCTAATGATAATGCATCATCAGATATGTCCACTGCTGTAACTTCATACGCTTTTGCTCCTAACAACAACGCCATAGATATGGCAATGCAACCGGTACCGGTACATAAATCAAGTATGTTTATTTTTTTATTGAACTGTTGCGCATATAAAATGGCTTGTTCAACCAATAATTCTGTTTCCGGCCGCGGAATCAGTGCACGTGCATCACAGCGAAAAGTGAACCCCATAAAATCCCATGCACCCAAAACATATTGGAGCGGTTCGCCTTGCTGCACACGGTGCATCATTTTAAAAAGCCGCTCAATTTCATCAGGCGATAAGACACGATCATGATGTATTGTCAGCTCTGATTTGGTCAAGCCAGTAACTTGTGAAAGCATCAGCCGTACTGCGGACGGTTCACAGGTTTTCATTTGGACACGCGCATCACCAATCGTCATCATACATCACCACGCATCGGTTAGAGAACAAGGTCTTCCAGTGTTAAGGTTTCTTCCTCAACATCACAATCAATACCATCTGTTTCTTGTGCCAATGCTTTATTCAGTGCAGTGATTGCAATTTCAATTTGATCATCTTCCGGTTCGCGGGTCGTCATACGCTGCATCAGCATACCCGGTGCAATGATGGCACGTACCAACCAATTGTCACGTTTACCGGCCCATTTAACACTGATCTCATAAGAAATTCCGGCAATAACAGGCAGCAACACAATGCGTGATGCAAACCGAAGCCATACACCGTCAATCGAAACAATCATAAACAAAACCATGGTCACCAGCATGACCACCAACATAAAACTCGTACCGCAGCGTTTATGCAGCCGCGAATATTTTTTTACATTTTCGTTCGTTAGTGCCGCCTCGTGTTCAAGACAATTAATTGCTTTGTGCTCCGCACCATGGTATGCGAACACCCTCTGGATGTCCTTTGCACGTGAAATCAGTGCAATATAACAAACGAAAATAACAATACGGATAAGCCCTTCAACCACACCGGTCAACCAGCCCTGAGCACCGACCAATGAACCAACAAATGCCGGGAGCAGCATAAAAAGCCCCAGCGCAATGATGACGGCGATGACCATCGCAATCCCCATGAGTATTTTGTTTAAGTGCTCGCCAAATGTATTGATCAGCCACTTTTCAACGCGGGATACAGGCTCCGGTTCATCCTCAAATGCGATTTCAGCGGATTGACTCATGGCACTAAAAGACAGTGCCATTGAAGACCCCAGTGCGTAAACCCCTCGAATTAACGGCCATTTTAATATTGGATAACGTTCCGTAATGGTAGAGATGGGTTTTTCAATCATGGCGATTTCGCCATTCGGACGTCTGACTGCCATCGCATACGCTTTACTGCCGCGCATCATCACGCCTTCAAGCACCGCAAGCCCGCCATAATATATTTTATCTTTTGCGGTATCTTTATTTTTTACTGCCATTTTTATCACCGATCAGCTCAACCTTATTATTCACAGCATCCGCATCCAGCTTATTTTTGCCGATAATATACCGGCCCATAACCTGTCCGCCTTCATCAATAATGATGCTGGATGCTTGCACATCACCGGTAACTTTTGCGGTTGATGCAAAATGCAGTTGTGATGAGCACAGAATATTGCCGATCACTTCACCGGCGACTAAAAAATATTCTGCAACAACATCGCCATTGATTTTTCCACTGTCGCCAAGAACCAAACTGCCTTTTATTTCTATCGAACCGTTAAATGTGCCGTCAATGCGTACCGATTCCTTTCCGGACATACGCTCAGCATCAATGACAACACCCTTACCGATAATTGTATTGGGCGCATCAAGATTTGCAACAGAGGTTGGTTTTTTAAATAACATTTCAATAACTCCTTAAAAATTAATCATAATCATTATACCATAAATGTTACAAAATTGTTAAATTTAAAAAACATATTAAATACCAAATGTCATTAAATTAAAGGAAATACTTCTTTTCGTCGGTCTCACCTCAGCGCATGTGTCTATTTTTAAAATCGTGTTATGAACCTGTGGATTTAAATTTTGAAACACCAAAACGAAAAAATAAAAAGCATGGAATTAAAAACAGCAATGCAAAAACCGGTGCCAATGCACTGAGCAGACTGTCCGTTCTGCCAAGCAAGAACAACAACGGATAATATTGAATCAGTGCAAGCGGAACAACATAGGTCAGAAACTTTAAAACACCATCACCATATACCGAAAACGGCAATCGTCCGTGTTCACGCCCGCCATCGGTTAATATATTCATAAATTCAAGCCCCTCAAGCGTAAAAAAAGAAAATGCGGCATACACCACAAAAAGTCCAAAGAATACAAATGCACCGCAAACAATCATCAGCACAAGCACCACAATGCGTGCCACGGTCCAGTCAATGCCGCTGCGCGGAATGGCATAAACTAAAATAATCACCGCATTCAACAACCGGCCCATTCGTGAAAAATCTATTTGCGATGCAAGTACTTGAAAAACAAGCCCGCGCGGGCGCACCACAATACGGTCAAATTGGCCATTGCCGATGAGCATGGGAAACCGATCAAACCCTCTGCCCAATAATTCCGAAAGTGAAAACGCAATGAGCATTATGGCAAAGCACATCAGGACTTGTTCATATGTAAAACCACCCACCGTGTCAAATCGCTCAAAAAGAAAAGTAATGGACAAAAATGTTGCAAAGGCAACCAAAAATTGACCCAATAGGGTAAAAACAAAAGAGGTCTTATACTGCATTTGGCTGCGAAGGTGAATCGAAAAATATTTTATATATAGTTTCATCTCATCCCCCTTGCGCGATTACGCGTTTTAGCGCATATGAAAGCCACAAGCGCCCAACAACAACCAAGACAACAAACCAAAAAACTTGTAAAAGCAATCCTTGCAACATTGCCTCACCGCGCACCACACCGCTGAAAATAAGCAGCGGCATGTTTTGCATAGAGCCAAAGGGTGACAACTCAACGAAGCGTCTGAGTGTGTCCGGGAAAAATGGAATCGGCAGATAACCACCGGCAAGAAAATCCGCGGCAACACCCACGATGATGCGCACACCCATAGAATTAATCGTATAAAATGCCGAAATATAAATCAGCATCGAAAACGAAACCACAACCAACATCGACAACAGCATGCTCATCAGCACAATGAAAAAATACGCAATGCTAATATCCATCCGCATCCGCAACACGCCGGGAATCAGCACCGCCACCATTAAAATGGGAAAGCAGCGCAGCACCGCGCGGCTCATACGGTTTGCGCCGGTCATGGCAAACCACCGCCCGTACAAATCCATTGGACGCACCATTTCATAGGCAATGTCGCCATTTTCAATGGATGCAAAAATGCTGTTGTCATAAAACCAAATAAAAAAGAGTGCAACAAACGCTTGTTGCATCCAAATGTACGCCACCGTTTGTTCCAATGACATTGGAAACGCATGCGGATTTTCACGGTAAAAGGCATAAAATGCCAAGATATACATCGCACCCCATGCAAATTGCGTCGCCAAACCCGCAAGTGCGGCAGTGCGGTATTGTAGTGAATTGGTAAAGCGAATGCGAAACAGTGCGAAGAAGGGTTTTAATACGGCAATCATTGCGTCTCATCCACGTCCTTCATTAAACGGAAATTCTTTTTGAAAATCGCCATCAGCATCATACATCATACGCTTCATATAAATCAGCAACCATTTGCTCTGTGGTTACATCGCGTGCTGCTTTTTCTTTTAAATCATTAAAGCTTCCATCCAGTAAGACTTGTCCTTTTCCGATGAGAATCACACGATCCGTTAATGCTTCAATATCATGCATATCATGGGTGGTCAGTAAAACAGTGGTACCATATTCCTGATTGCGCGCTTTAATAAATTTGCGCACCGCAATTTTTGATACGGCATCCAGTCCAATGGTTGGTTCGTCTAAAAAAAGAGTTTGCGGATTGTGCAACAATGACGCAACAATTTCGCAACGCATGCGCTGACCGAGCGATAAAGATCGTGCCGGTGTTTTAAGAATGTCCGAAAGGGATAATAATTCCGTCAGTTCGTCCAAATTCTTTTTATAAAGAACGGCATCTACTTTATAGATGTCGCGAATCAGTTCAAAACTGTCGATGATGGGAACATCCCACCATAACTGAGAACGTTGTCCAAACACAACGCCAATTTCCTGTACATGTGCTTTTCTGGCTTTCCATGGTATCCGTCCATTAATGACACAAACACCATCATCAGGGGTAAGCACACCGCACATAATTTTAATCGTGGTCGATTTTCCGGCACCGTTCGGACCAATATAACCCACCATTTCACCATCATTTATCTTAAAACTGACATTAGACAGCGCATGAATTGTGTCAAATTCACGTGAAAAAAGCGCCTTCACTGCACGCCCAAATCCAGCCTCACGTTTTCTCACACGAAAGGACTTATTTATATGTTTAAGTTCAATCATGACAACCCCTACGACATCTATATCAAATCAACTTAACAATATTAAACATATGTAAACCCAAACACAAATTGCGTCCAGGTTTAAAGAATTATCAAATTTAAGAAACAACACCAGCCATCTGTGCCATTTCCTCAATGGCTTGTTTTGACACCTTACGTCCTTGGTAATCAATCAAGTCATTTGCAGAACCGGTAAATGTACATGCCGGCTCATACTTTTTTAATACAATCTTGTCTCCATCGACGAACACCTCAAGGGAATCGCGATCATTGATGTGCATTACCCTACGCAGCTCGCAAGGGAGTACAACACGTCCGAGTTCATCCACACGTCTTACAACACCTGTTGCTTTCACAATGCACCTCCTCCACTTAGCTTAATTTCTACCAATATTGATTTCTAAAATGCGCTGAAACCAAATTGTAACAGTATTATTATACCATCATTGTCAAAAAATGCAAGTTGACAGGAATAAAAATACATTTTTTGTAAAAATTTTACAATTCCGGAGGCGCATATTTTTCATAAAATCTTTCTGTTTTGGGTTGTTGTTTTTTTGTCAATTTATAATCAATGTATGAATCATATAAATCCTTTAATATGGCAACAATGGGAATTGCGACAAGCATCCCCAAGACACCCGCATACGCGTTGCCAATTGTCACAGAAATTATAATAATCAGCGGTGACATCCTGAATGTTTCACCCATCAGTTTGGGCTGAATAAAATTCCCATCCGTTTGTTGAATGATAAACATGACCACCGCTGCAATCCCGGCGGTTGGAATGCCCTGCGTAAAAGCAACCACCAAAACCGCAATTGTGGTTCCGATAATGGATCCAAAGTAAGGAATATAATTAATAATCCCCAACATCACCGCCAATATCAGTGCAAACGGAGAACCAAACAACCGCAAAGTGATAAACATAAGCGTACCCAGTATAAAACCGTCTATGGTTTGCGTAACAATGTACTGCGTGAAGTTATGATTTAATTTTCTTGAATATTTTAATATAATGCTGCTGGTTACCGGCTTTGTAACCGCAGAAACAAACTTTTTGACAAACGCTTTAATTTTATCTTTTTCTATAAGGTAGTAAATCGAGGACACAATGGCAAGAAATAATCTGAGCACCGCCGAAAAACCACCGCCCAAACCGGCAAATAATTGTTGTCCAATGTTGCCAAATTCAATGTTAAGCACTGTTTCTTGAACCCAGTTTAAAATATCCGCCGCCCGTATTTCAGGAACAAAATCAGGCAAATCCCACGAATTGATATAATCAATGAAACCGGTAAACTGTGTGGCATAATTGGGAAGTTCATTGATAAAAAACAAAATGTTTCGGTACAGTGCGGGAAGCACAAGATTTAAGATGAGGATGATTAATACAATGACCATGATTAACAACAATATGACAGAAAATGAACGTGATCGCTTTACAATAAAACGAACATTGACACATTCAAGCAGCCGCTGAATGCCGGTACAGGGCAAATTTAAAATATATGCAATGATTGCCCCGGTCGCAAACGGTGCAAGATACCCCAGAAAACGCCCCACAGTATCCGTGAAAAATGAAAAATGTGCAATAATTTGCCAAGAGACAATAACGGCAATTGCCAAAACAAAATACGGCACCATGCCTTGTATCATGCGTGATTTTAAAAAATTATTCACAAGCACCCCTCATTTTTCAATGTTAATTGACATTGATATACAAAAAAATACGTTTAATCGTATCATTAATGCCATTTTTTTACAAGATTTTGTTGTTGTCAATTCACGAAAAAAATGGCACAATATTCTGTGCTTTTATACAACAAAGGAGTTTCTAAAAAATGTTCTTAAAAATTAAAAGCTTTTTTCTGCAAAAACCAAGAAATGTACGCATCTTTTTATATGCATTTGGCATTACTTTATTGGCAACAATCATTATTGGCACCATTTTATGGTTTACCATGCGAAACTGGATTCAGCCGCCGGACATCCCCGATCAAGTTGTGATCACCAGACCGGTACTTGAATCGCCCATTGATGAAGAGGATAACGAAGGTGCGGTGTTAGACCCGGAAGATCAAACAGATGTTGAAGATGAGCCTGTTGTTGGGACACCGCCTCCGGAAGTGATTGCCATCATGGACCGCAAGGACTTGTTTTTCACCTTTCTTGTATTTGGGCATGATCAAGGGGGACGAACGGACACCCTCATGATTGGCGCTTTTGATGCAATCAACCATTCCGCATATGTCATCAATGTCCCAAGGGATACACGCATCAATGTGAATCGTTCGGTTCCACGCATTGTACAGGCATACCCCATTGGACGCAGTGGCGGCCGAGGACATGACGGCGGTGTCGCACAACTTAAAAATGAAATGCAATCCCTTTTTGGATTTCCTGTTGATTTTTATATCAGCATAGACATGAACGCTTTCGCCGATCTTGTTGATGCCATTGGCGGCGTACAAATCACGGTTCCCTTTAATATGGTTTATGATGATCCGTATCAAAATTTACACATCAACTTACAACAAGGCACATGGAAGCTTAATGGCGAACAAGCATTACAATTTGCACGCTTTCGGTACCATAATAACCGTGCGATGTCCATCACCGACTACCGCCGCATCGAACACCAACAAATGCTCATTCGTGCCATTGCCAATGAATTGTTGTCCCCGGCAACCCTTTTACGCGTGCCGGAACTCATTGGGATTTACCGCGATAATGTTCGCACCGACCTCACCTACGGGCAAATGACATGGTTTGCCATGCAGTTACCAAGCTTCGGCGGAATAGATTCATTGTCAACATATACATTGCCAACATTGGGTGGATCCAATGAACCCGGTGGCGGCGAAATTCCGGATCAAGCGGCAATTCTTGAACTCATCAACCGCACCGTCAATCCGTTTATTGAACCCATCACCGCAGAAATGGTCAACATGGTCTCACGTTAATATAACAATATAAATTTTTACGCGGCAATGTTGCCGCTTTTACATAAAAACACATGGAGTTGATTTAATGGACAAAATGCGGCGCATGAAGGAACTCATTCAGCGATTAAATGACGCGAACCGTGCGTATTATCAAGACAATCATGAAATCATGACAAACCTTGAATATGATGCATTATATGATGAACTCTTACAGCTTGAACAATCATCCGGCATTGTACTGACAAACAGTCCCACCGAAACCGTTGAGCCTGAGGTGGTCAGTACGCTTACAAAAGTAGAACACAGCAGCCCCATGCTCAGCCTTGACAAAACAAAAGGCGTCGCGGTACTTGAAACATTCCTAGCAGACCAAGATGGTTTACTGTCATGGAAACTTGACGGACTCACTTTAGTACTGAGGTATGAACATGGACATTTAATACAGGCAATCACACGCGGCAATGGCAGCATTGGTGAAGATGTCACTCATAATGCAAAAGTTTTTACAAACCTTCCGCTGTCCATCCCATTTAAAGGACGCTGTGAACTGCGCGGTGAATCCGTCATATCAAACAGTGATTTTGAGAAAATCAATGAAGCTGAGGCGTACCGTTTTAAAAATCCGCGCAATCTATGCAGTGGAACCATCCGCCAACTGGACAGCGCGCAAACAGCAAAGCGCATGGTTGGATTTTTCGCTTTCGCGCTTATTAATGCCGTCAATGAATATGGTGAAACACAAACATTCATAACAAAACATGAACAATTAGACTGGCTTTTGCAACAAGGTTTTGATGTTGTTGCATTTTCTCCGGTTACATCAAAAACCATTGATGATGCCGTTAATATATTCAAATCAAAAGTTGCAACATATCCGCTTGCCTCCGATGGATTGGTTTTAACATTTGATAATATCATATACAGTGAATCTTTGGGCAGCACATCAAAATTCCCTAAAGACAGCCTTGCTTTTAAATGGCAGGATGAAATCAGTACGACGACATTCATTGGCATTGAATGGAATACCTCAAGAACCGGCTTAATAAACCCTGTGGCGGTATTTGAACCGGTAAACATTGAAGGCTCCACGGTTTCACGTGCCAGTGTACACAATGTCAGCATTTTAAAGCACTTAGAACTCATTCCGGGTGACCGCATCACCGTGTATAAGGCGAATATGATTATTCCGCAAATTGCACAAAACAAGACAAAAGATGAAAAACATCCCCGCACTGTTATGATTCCGGCACATTGTCCGGTATGTAAAGCGCATACTGAAATCGTGGGAGAACCGGAACTGCTATATTGCCTAAATCCCAACTGCGCGGCACAAAAAATCAGCGCGCTGACACATTTTGTCAGCCGAGACGCAATGAACATCGCCGGTTTGTCGGAACAAACATTGGATAAATTTGTATCAATGGGTTTTATTAATAATTATTATGACATTTTCCATTTAGACCGGCATCAAGAAACCATCCGCAATATGGATGGTTTCGGTGAGAAGTCTTATGACAATTTAATCCATGCCATTGAAAAATCCAAAGACATTGCACTGCCAAACTTTATTAATGCGCTGGGCATCCATCATGTCGGCTTGGCCAATGCAAAATTATTATGTGCCGCATTTGATTCTGATGCACAACATATTGCCGATGTTTGCCGTGCCGCAGACCACAAAGAAAAATTATTGGCAATTAAAGGATTCGGCGAGGCTATTGCAAAATCACTGCATGAGTACTTTTCAATTCATGAAAACATGACACTGTATCAAAACAGCATTAAAATCCTCAGATTCATAACACCCACTAAAAACGAAGATCAGATTTTAAAGAACCTAACATTTGTGGTTACAGGTGATGTGTCTCGTTTTAAAAACCGAAAGGCACTTTCGGAATATATTGAAACACATGGCGGAAAACTTTCGGGTTCGGTATCGCAAAAAACTTCGTTTTTAATCAACAACGACAATGCGTCCGAATCATCTAAAAATAAAAAAGCAAATGAACTCGGCATTAAAATTCTAACCGAAGATGATTTTATAAATCAATTTTTTGACGGAGTGCTTTCTATAAAAATATAAGCATCATTAGCGGAATGGTAATCATGGACAATATCGTTGAAACCACCACAATTTTTGCGGCGGCATGCGTGTCTGATTGAAATTGTTCCGCAAAAATCGCAGTGGATGCGGCGGCCGGCATTGCCATTAATGTGACAATTGTGCCCAACATCAATTGATTGGGCAACAAAAAATACAGCGCAAAAAAACTAAGCATTGGGATGACAATTAATCTTGCCGCACTCGGCAGGATTAATTTTTTATCGATAAATGACTCTTTTAATTTATGCCGTCCGAGTATTGCGCCAATAAGGATCATCGACAATGGGGTGGTCAATCCGCCAAGCAGTGCAATACCGTTTTCAATCGCCGCCGGGAACCGCAATCCACTCACAAAAAAAATTAATCCAATGATGGTTGATAACAGTGCCGGATTTTTGAAAAGAAATTTAACACGCTTCGCTTCCGGCGGTGCATTTTTAAAGATCCGCACACCGACCGTAAAAGTGAGCACATTAAACGATGCCGTTGCCATCGCCGCATAAATCATGCCTTCATGCCCAAAG
>Ga0209755_10009864_pt1 | contig 10058 bp, 9 predicted proteins | sample TergutCo191P1_FD_187301 | JGI IMG/M metagenome (GOLD analysis project Ga0209755, IMG submission 187301) | Cornitermes sp. P1 segment gut microbial communities from Petit-Saut dam, French Guiana - Co191P1 (SPAdes) (version 2) | ecosystem: Host-associated > Arthropoda: Insects > Digestive system >...
TGCCCTCCTCTCCCTGCACGCATACAGGCCCCTGCCCCTTTATTGGAAAAACCGCCGGCGCAATTCGCGGACGAAACTGGATAGACACAAAAAAACGCTGGTGCCACTTCGCCTTTGAGGCTTATGACGCGCCAAGAGAACTTTTAAAGCTCTCCGCTGCGGCAAAATTACCCAAAGACAGACTGGTTTTAAGTTATTTGTTAACAGGAATTTTAGGAAAAGAGGTTCACACGGAGACACTGAGACACGGAGGAAATGGAAACGGTGGTGCACGCATTATTTCAGATTCTTTTCCATTACCTGATAATATTTATGGGCGTTATGGGTGCTCAGAAAATGGACTTATCTTAGTAACAGGAAATAGAGAGCGAATAGAAAATTTGAATTCGTTAAGTCATGTTCCGCAAAACAAGCTTGTAGAATTTTCTGCAAATAATCAATATGATAAGAAAAGCGGCGCATTAATAAAAGGGATTAAATAAATGGACAAAAACAGGCTGTTTTGCAGTATTCATACACACACAATTTTTTGCGACGGCAAGGACGATGTAGAAACCATGTGCCGTACCGCATACGAAAGAAACCTTTACGCCATTGGTTTTAGCGCCCATGCACCGATAGAAAAACAAATCGGCTGTACAAGCGATTGGAATTTAAAAGATGACAAAGTTAATGAATATATTACAGAAGTACTTGCCGCAAGGAAACGCTGGCAGGGAAAAATTAAAGTTTTCCTTGGGTATGAAGCGGATTATATAAAAGACAGGCGTTCTCCTTCAGACAGCGATATTACTTCGTTAAATCTTGATTATATAATTGGTAGCGTTCATTATCTTTTCCCGGAAAATGGAGCGAAATTTTTTACAGTGGACGGTCCCATAGAACAGTTTGATGCGGGGCTTAAAGACGGTTTTAACGGCGATGCTGCGGCTTTAATGCACAAATATTATGACGCGCAGGCAGAAATGATAGAAAAAGGCGGCTTTGATATACTGGGACACGCTGATTTATTAAAAAAGAATTGTCAAGGAAAAAATTACTGGAAAAAAGAAGAAGAAATAGAACGATACAAAGAAATTTCAAAAAAAGCAGCAAAAGCGGGAATCGTTATAGAAGTAAATACAGGCGGAATTAACCGAAAAAAAACAAATGATGTTTATCCTGAATTAATTTTTTTAAAAATAATTCAAGAAAATAATATTCCGGTAATAATTACAGCAGATGCTCACCGCGCGGATCAAATTAACGGAAGTTATGAAATTGCAGTAAACACTTTAAAATTAGCTGATATTAAGGAGCACTTAATTTTCGACGGCAGAGAAAACGGAAAAGCTGTGTGGAAAAAAGAAAAGTTATAAAAAAACAAAAATAATGCTCGACTTCCTGGATCGATTTTATTATATTTGATTTTAAGGAGTCACTATGCCAAAAACAAACCAAACGCCAGGGTCTATGCTCTTGGAATTTATTGACAAGTACGATATTAACTGTAACAGACTTTCAAAAGAGATCAAGTGCAGTCAGACCGCATTAAGGCTTATCAGCCTTGACAAAAGCAGGATTACAACGTCTATTGCCGTTCGTCTTGCGAAGTATTTTTCCACAAAACCTGAACTATGGCTTCTTGCACAGATGGAATTTGATCTTGAGAAAGCAGCTAACAACAAAACATTAGCAAAAACACTCAAGAATATTTCCAGACCATCAGGCAAAGTCAACAGGTAACAGAAAATGCGGAATGAGAAACGAGATATTTGTTTCTCATTCCCTTTTTTTTATTTATCTGCTCCTGTCAACACCGTTACGCAAACAATGCTTTGCAATCATGCAGCATGAGCAAAACGGACTGACAGGACGGCAGAGTTTTTGTCCGTAAAGGACTAAAAGATAATTTATTCTTTTCCAGTATTTAACAGGCAGAATATTGCGTAGAATCATTTCTGTTTCTTCCGGATCTTTGCTTGTTAACCAGCCGCACCTGTTAGAAATTCTGTGAACATGAATATCCACACATAAACCTTCCAGATCAAAAGCCTCGGTTAGCACAAGGTTAGCTGTTTTTCTGCCGACTCCCGGAAGCTCAAGCAGTTCTTCCATTGTTGAAGGAACTTTACCTTTGTATTGTTCCAGAAGTATTTTAGCGATTTTTTTTAACGAAGCTGCTTTATTATGATAAAACCCCGCAGGATAAATAAGTTTTTCTATCTGACTCTGTTTTAGGTTAATAAGTTTGTATGGATCACTTGCTTTCTCCAAAAGACGTTTGGAAGCAATCATTGTTACTTCATCTTTTGTGCGCAGACTTAAAATAGTGGAAACAAGCACTGCCCAAGGATCATGCTGATAATTTTCCGCCACAGTTGTAACAGACGGATCCTCTGCGCCAAGCTCATCCCGCCATTTTTCCAAAGCTTTAAAAATACCAGCCCAATCGATATTTTTCATTTTTCAAGCAGACACTGCGCAAAGGACTCGACTGCCTTACCCTGCCCTGCAGCGTCCAATCCTTCTTTTGTTTTACCTTTTATAAAAATATTTTCAGGCGCGGTTTTTAAAGTTTCAGCTAACGATTTGCGGATAGCCTCGCGGAAAGGAAGCACCTTTGGGTTTTCGCAGATAATAACGCAGTCAAGGTTAACTATTTTCCAGCCGGATTCATTAACGCGTTCGTAAACATCTTTTAAAAGTTTCATGGAGTCTGCGTCTTTCCATGCAGGGTCAGAAGGCGGAAATAATTCGCCTATATCTCCAAGAGCACAGGCGCCAAGAAGCGCGTCGCACACAGCGTGCGCAAGAACATCTCCGTCAGAGTGTCCGTCTTCGCCTTTTGGGAAAGGAATTTCTACACCGGCAAGAAGAAAGCGTCTGCCGCTCTTTAAACGGTGTATGTCATATCCAAGACCTGTTCGAATCATTATATTCTCATCGCAACGCCTGGCAGCGGACGGAAGGCTTTAAAAGACATATATTTAAACGGATGAATATCCAATGCGTTAGCGAACCATCCGTCAAGTTCTCCTGTGTCAATTATATTTAAAGCGGGATTAAAAAATATCGGCAGTACTGTTCCCCTTTCCAGTAAAAGTTTTTCCGCTTCCGCTAGAGTCTCCATTCGCTTTTTGCCTTCTTCTACCATTGATTTTTCTATGAGCGCTTCGTAATCGGCGTCATCATGGCGGGCGTCATTTAAATTCGAATCGCGGCGCCACATTTGTAAAAACGCATAAGGATCCGCAAAGTCGCCTATCCATGTGCATGAACCAACTGTATAGCCGTCTTCTTTTACAGATTGAAAATACATATCGTAAGGTATTATTTCTACCCTCACATTAAAACCAAGCAGTTCTTTCCATGCGTTAGCCATTATCGCTCCCACACGAGCCGCATCACGCGAAGGCGTTAGGCGAATAACAAGTTCAGGTATACTTACTCCGTTCTCATAGCCAGCTTCTGCCATCAATCTTTTTGCTTCTTCTAAATTGGTTTCTGTAATGCCTTCAACTTCCGGGTATCCGCCAACGGGAAAAATCAATGTTTGAGCCGGCAGATAATAATTGCCGCGAATCTCATCCCAAGGTAAAACTAAAACCATCGCTCTGCGTACCCTATGATCATTCCATGGTTTTTCTGAGCTGCGAATAAAATAATAATGGGTAGCGAACATTACATTCACCTGCAAACCGGATCTGTCCGTTAAAGATTCAACATCAACATCTCCCATTATCCATCGGGCTTCTCCTGAATTCCAAAGATGTGACGCGTTCTCCGCAGTCTCTGCAAATTTAATTATTATTTTATTAAGCGCAACGCGATCCCTATCCCAGTATTGATTGCATTTTTGCATAACAATACTATCGCTGTCCATAGAAACAATTTTAAACGGACCATTAGATATAGGAGGTACCCAATTTTTTTGATCTTTTTTAGAAGACCAGTCTTTTTTATTAATCATCGAAGGATGAATTGGGCTGAATGAATGGTGGCAAAGCATAGCCGGGAAAAACGAAGCGGGAGAGCTTAATTTAACAACTAATGTTCTTGCGTCAACAGCTGTTATTCCAACTTTACTTGCGTCTTTTAATCTGCCGTTACGGTAGTCACGCGCTCCTTCAATTACATCAAAGAAACTGGAGTAAGGAGATTCTTTTTTTGGATCAAGCAGCGAAATCCATGCGGCGCGGAAATCTTCGGCTCGCAATGCGTCGCCGTTCCAAAAACGCGCGTTTCGCCGAATTGTAAAAGTCCATTGCATCTTGTCATCGGACAATTCCCATTTTTCGGCTAAAGCCGGAACAGGTTCCAATGAAACAGGGTGATATGTAAAAAGCCCTTCGTATATCGCTGTAAAAATCTGCGCTTCGCTTGCAAAGTAAGATTGACGAAAATCCAGTTCTATATCGTGCTTGGAAAACGCTACTGTAAGTTCATCTAATTTGCGGTTTTCCGGGCGCATTTCCGCGAAATCAACAGCTTTTGGCTCAGGTGCTTTTGTTTCTTTTGCCCTGGAACTTTGGCACGTTGCAAGCAAAAACACTGCCGCCAGCGGCAATGCGCACAATATAATGATAAATTGCCTTTTAAATATGAACATACGCTTATTATAGTATATAAATGTCAAAAATTCAACTCTTACGCCTTTTCCTTAGTTATTACCCTGTAATGCGCAGAGGTCATATCCATACCCGAATCTCGGAAACCGTTCTGGATATTTTCATACAGCATGGTGTAAATTCTCGGCAGCATTGCGACATCCTTCGTGTAACAGTTAATTTGATAACAAGCGTAAAAATCATCAAGCTTTGTCTGTAAAACAAAGGGCTTGGGTTTTTTTAAAACATGCTCTGTCGCAAGCGCCGCGTTAATTAAAACATCGTGTACTGTCTGCCAGGGTATTGAATAACCAACTGTAACTTCGGCGAAAATAATCAGACCTTCTTCATCTTCATCGCTGGAAGTATTGTAATTGATAATATTAGATCCAAGAATTATCAAATTTGGAAAAGTTACATATTCATTTTTATGTGTCTTAAGACGAACTACCATTAGATTTTTTTCTACAACAAAGCCGGTTATATCTTTTATTTGAACACGGTCGCCGATTTTAAAAGGACGCATATACGTTATAACAAGCCCCGCTACAAGATTTCCTATAGCTGTACTCGATCCAATCGAAAAAATTACGCCGACAAAAACCGAAACACCCTGGAAAGCTTTTGAGTCTGAGCCGGGCAAATAAGGGTAAACAATAGCGACGGTAAATGCCCACAAAAGCACCTGTAAAATTCTGAATGTCGGGGATGCCCATTCAGGATAAAAACGCGGTATCTTTAATTTTCCTTTATCGATCTGATTTGCAAAATATTTAAGCGCTTTGATTATGTAATGCGTAATTATAACAAAGATAATTATTTTAATAAGATTTGGAATATACATTACAAAGCTAATCGCAATATCTTTTATCGGATCCAAAATATAGCCGAACAATAATGACGCAAATCTGCTTGTAGCGCCAAAGAAACTTAACACAAAGGGAATGGCAAGAATAAGAAGAACTGCGGTTATAAAATATTTTACCAGACGCAGAATAACTTCTATTACTTCTATAACCTGATTCGATGTAAGCACTTTATACTTATGAATATAGAGCGGTTTTATTTTTTCTTTTCCGGTTTGACTCTCAAGCTTGTTATTCAGCCGTTTAAATAAGAACCAAATAAACCTGATTAACAGTATCAGTGTAATAATAAGCGCGAAAGCTATCCCAAGCCTATATAAAAAAGACAGTTTTCCAATAGCGCCGCTCCATATAATTTCATAGCGAATGGGTTTCCAGCTTGCGGACGCAACGACGTCGATTCCTTTATCAGATGTTGTTTCGGTATCGGAAGCAGCAGTCACAGAGGCAGAGGTAGAAGCGTCAGTGTCAATCTGAACATGGACTTGCGTATCAGGTTCGGCAGTTTCGCTTTCCTGTGCTGCGGAAAAAACAAGCGGAAGCATTAAAAGAAAAATAAATAAAAGACTTCTCATATAACTTAATTATAAGTGAAATCTTTTAATTTTAAAAGTCAAAAATCTTTTAAAAGAGTGAAAATACCACCATTACAATAATATAAAATCAAGATTTGTGTTAATTAGCATGTATATTCTTCTTTATTTCGGCTGCAAACATCGTATTTTTTACTTTCGCTTTTAACGATACTATGTTAGACTATCTGTATGTACGCAGGATTTTATTCCCTCGGCGCTGCCGAAGAGGTTACAGGTTCCAAGCATGTGCTTGAAGTTGACGGGCAAAGTTATCTGATAGATTGCGGCGCGTTTCAGGGCTCCAGAGCCGAGGCGGAACGCAAAAACAGAAACTTCGGTATCGCGGAAGATCGCATAGAAAGCGTTATTTTAACGCACGGCCATCTTGATCATTGCGGCCTATTGCCATTACTTACACAGCGCGGCTATATGGGGAATATTTACGCGACTCCCGCAACAAGAGACATTGCAAGTTTGATAATGATGGACTCCGCCAATATACAGGCGCGTGACGCTAAATATTTAAAAAGCAGGGCGCAAAAGAAGGGAGAAAAGTTCGACTGGACACCTCTTTTTACTGAGCAGGACGCTATAAAAGCGGTAAGCCAGACAATCGGCGTTTCGTATAACAGACCGATGTATATCGGCGACGGTGTAAGCCTTGAATTTCATGACGCAGGGCACATTTTAGGTTCAGCAATTGCATCGATAAAAATCAAAAAAGGCGGCGACGAACTTACCATATTTGCCACAGGCGATTTAGGACGCAAGGGCAAACCAATTATCCGCAACCCTGCTATTCCGCCGGAAGCGCCGGATTATATCATTTTAGAAAGCACATACGGCGACCGCCTGCACGACTCAACGGATGAGGCGATTGAAAAGCTCGCGACAATGGCAAAGCGGACAATAGAAAAAAAAGGAAAGATTTTAATACCTTCATTTGCAATTGAACGCACTCAGGAACTTGTTTACTATTTCCACTTGCTTGTAGACGACGGAGTAATTCCCGAAGTGCCGATATACGTTGACTCACCGATGGCAACTAACGCTACGACAATTTTCCAGGTGCATCCAGAATGTTACAGCGAGGAAATAAAAGAAGCCTTTATAAAACATCATAAAAATCCTTTTGGTTTTAACAGTCTGCACTTTACAACCAGCGTCCAGGAATCAAAAGCTCTTAACGATCATCAGGGTCCGCTAATTATAATTTCTGCGGATGGAATGTGCGAAGCAGGGCGTATCCAGCATCATTTAATGCACAACATACAAGACCCCAACACTACAATCATGACAGTTGGTTACATGGCGGAGAACACTCTTGGCAGACGCATACGCAACCGGGAGAGCGAAGTAAAGATCCACGGCGACTGGTATAAGCTTAAAGCGCAGGTTGAAGAAATCAACGCGTTCAGCGCCCACGCCGACTACAAAGAAATGCTTGAATGGCTGCAAGCCGTTGACACATCAAAACTTAAAGGGATTTTCCTTGTACACGGCGAAAAGAAATCGCAAACCTTCTTAAAGAAGTATCTGGAAGAAAATGGTTACCCCAATGTCCAGATAATTAAATACGGGAAAACATACGAGTTGAATTGAGCAGTACTTTTTCATCATCAAACGAAGTATTTGAATGGTTATCCAATTTTATTAATCTCGAGCGCGGGCAAAAGCCAAAAAGTTTTCGCATAGATCGAATGCACGCACTGACAGAACTCGCAGGGAATCCGCAAAAGTGCGCGCCATCGATTCACATCGCGGGCTCCAAGGGCAAGGGCTCTGTAACAAGCATGATAAGCGCCATGCTCACCGCAGCAGGTTACCGCGCCGCACGCTATATGTCTCCTCATGTAACAGACATCCGCGAACGCATCTGCCTTGGCGATTCTTTTTTTGACGAAGACATTTATTGCGCAGCAGGCGGCGAACTGCGCGCCATTACAGATGAGCGTCTCCCTGCCGCCATTAAATTGCAACCTGCACTTGCTTCTCTATTTGACAGCGCAAAGGCAGACGGGTGTGAGCCGACATTTTGGGAACTTCTTACGCTGCTTTTTTTCCTTTGCGCACGTCAGGCAAAGTGCGATGTAATGGTTGTAGAAACCGGTATGGGCGGCAGACTGGATTCCACCAATGTACTAGACCCATTAGTAAGCGTAATTACATTAATCGAATTGGAACACACAAATTTTTTAGGCAATTCGATTGCGGAAGTTGCAGGTGAAAAAGCCGGAATAATTAAAAAAGACAAGCCTCTTGTTCTGGCGAAACAATGCAGCGAAGCGCTGGAAGTGTTTAAAAACAAAGCGCAGGAAATGAACAGCACTCTTTATTATATCCCTGAAACCTTATTACTTTCAGAAATAAAAATTACAAAAACGGGAACAGAATTTAATATTAAAAATAATTTCCTCCGTGGCTCCGTGGCTCCGTGTGAACCTCTTTTCTTACCAATTCCCGGTAAGGTACAAGCCGAAAACGCTGCGCTTGCCATTACCGCGCTCAAAATCGCTTTCCCGCAAATTAACGAAGACGCAATCCGCCGCGGACTTGCAAATCTAAAAATTCCTGCTCGCTTTGAAAACATAGGTAAAACCCTACCCTTCATCATTGACGGCGCGCACACTCCCGAAAGCCTTGATTTATGCGTAGAAACTTTTTGCTCACTTTACGGTAAAGACAGCATGCTAATTTTCGGCTGCGCCGCAGACAAAGACGCCGCCGCAATGGCGCGTATTGCGCATTCCCATTTCGCAAAAATAATTATAACTACGCCGGGAACATTTAAAGCAAGCGACCCTGCAAAAGTTTATGAAGCATTTTTACAAACCGCCGGAAAGGAAAAGGTATCGCTTGTGCCGGATACGCAAGAAGCCGTAAAACAAGCGCAAGGATTTTCACTCCCAATACTGGGAACAGGATCGTTTTATCTAGCGGCAGAGATTAGAGAAATTGTGGTGCTGGGTTAGGTAATTCTAACTATTCTTAACCTTCCAATAATTATCAACTTTCTCAAACTTGCAGGCGGGTATGGTTGTTTGTCTTCCGTCGTCATGTGACATTTTTATCTGGCAGGCAATCGGGTTTACTTCTGCTACTTTCCAGGATTCGCCGTTGTGATTAATGCGCATTCCTTCTTGAGGGAGATTGCGCTGCTGCTCAGAATAAAAACCGTATTCATAAAAGAGACAGCACAAGAGGCGTCCGCAAGGGCCTGAAATTTTTACAGAGTTAAGCGAAAGTTTTTGATCCTTAGCCATTTTAATTGATACAGGTTTTAATTTATCGGAAACACAATGGCAGCAGTAACCGCGCCCGCAGACACCAAGACCGCCGACAACACGCGCTTCATCGCGGACGCCGATTTGCCTCAGCTCAATGCGCATTTTAAAAACGCTGACTAAATCTTTTACAAGTTCGCGGAAGTCTACCCTGTTTTCGGCAGTAAAGAAAAATAAGATTTTAGGCTCTTCTAAAAGATAATGCACAAGAACAAGCTTCATTTCCAGCTTATGATTCATTATTTTTTTTCTGCATATTTCAAACGCTTCGTTTTCGAGTTTAGTGTTGTTACGTGATTTATCCATATCTTCGTTTGACGCGGCGCGGACTATCCATGCGATTTCTGACACAGGCGGAAGTTTGCCGTGAACAGAACCTATCACCTGCGCCAAATCCCTCCCGTAACGCGTAGGAACAATAACCATTGTGCCGGGACTTAGATTATCCTCCCTGTACACAGCAAGAAAAGTTTCCTGTGAATACAAAAGCCTCAATCTATAAATGGGAGCGTCAGGAGCAAGAGCCTCAATTCCAGCGTCCGCGCCTGTAATAACATCATGTTCCGAAAATTTAGATTCGTTTCTATTATCTTCAAGAGAGGAGATATCATCTTCTATGTCTTCATACTCGTTATAATCGCTCACCTTTTTATCCTATTGTAATAAGTCTACCAGAAGACCCTTGATTTCCTCAAGACGGGAAGTCAGCTCCAATTGATGCGCCTGACTGCGAAGAAGCATCGC
>Ga0209755_10009865_pt1 | contig 10056 bp, 4 predicted proteins | sample TergutCo191P1_FD_187301 | JGI IMG/M metagenome (GOLD analysis project Ga0209755, IMG submission 187301) | Cornitermes sp. P1 segment gut microbial communities from Petit-Saut dam, French Guiana - Co191P1 (SPAdes) (version 2) | ecosystem: Host-associated > Arthropoda: Insects > Digestive system >...
CAGCTGTGTAAATAGGATCTCAGATCTGTAGTCAGTTCTACGTATTACCACGTGTTACTGCAATACAGGAAGATTTCTTACGAGCGATACGCAAGTCGGCGAGCTGCCCAGGTATCTCACGCAGCATGGGGGGCTCGGCTGCTTGCGTCACTTTCGACAGAAGTTTTCTTGTCGCTCTTCAGCAAGACACGGAGCCATCGTATCACCACACAGAGAAACCAACAAACACACCTTTTGCCTTTACATTGTACTTATAACTGACGAAGGAGATTATTAGATTTCATTGATACGTAAAACAGCCAGCAAACTTTCATATATTGGCTTATTTAAGGGCCCTTGCATCTGCTAAGGGTTCGATTTTCTTATCAATTTTGTGATTGTTATTGTTTATTTTTACCTTTATGCAGAATATTTACCATTATGTACCTGAAACAAACTATTTTTTTAGGCTATATAACGTTGCAAATATTCTACAGTTACAATTTATGTTCCATGCGTGTGATGCTATTTGCCACGATACACCTTTTGTAATTTTATATTAGTTTTTTTCTGAAGTAAGTGTGCAGTGCCCAGTACGGATGTTTTCTGTAGTTCTTTGAATTCTTGATTTCGCGGCGTGTTGCTGAGGTATTTTCTGAATTGTTTTGACCTGGTTACATATGCCCATGTTGTTACTGGTATGTTGTTTTTGTTGTCGTTGAAGCTGCTAATCGTGCATCTCAAGATACTGAATTGAACTGAATTGAACTATCGGTATATTCAGAAACAAATATTCTCTCTTAATCATTCCTTTTTATTAATTACGATACTATTTGTGCTGTTTGTTATGTGATGTGATCTGTTCTTATTATGTCCTTTCTGTGTTTTCGTTCGAGAATTGTTACTTGATGTTGTGTTTCTTACTTTCCTTTGCTGTCTAATAGGCGTTACGGCTGTTGTGCCATCACATTAATAACAACATAAACATCAACACATTATTATTATTACTATTCTGCTAAGTGGTCCAGTTTACCCCCTGTTACAAGGAAAAAGAAGCGTTTTCTTCGCATGAGAAACACAGCCTATCGCTTCCACGTAATTACAGCGTTCACTTATCGAATTGTGTGGAAATTGCCGTTACTTAAGCGGTATGTATGTCATTTTTCTTGCTCTATGTCAGTTATGGGAAGGAATTTATTAAGTCATATTCCAGCATTATGTATAGTCTTGGAGTAAGGAGCTGAGTGGCTAGTACAGAATAAGTAGACACAACGTGTGGGCATTCCTATAGGAAAGTCCTGGGAATATACAAACCTATTAAACTAGTATTGCTTATCTAAATCCAAACTGTGTAAAGACAGTGGACTTAATGAAAAATTTAGTGTTGCTTAACTTTCGGTTACTGATATCAAACAGTGAGTCATAATAACTTAGTTTTCGTGGAAGAGATAGCGAAACGTTTACGTCTACGTTATTTAAAAAGCTACAAGTTAATGAAATATCTTATCTAGAATCTTGCGAGTGCGTCATGTAACAACGAAATTTCTAAATATTGGCGGGATTCGAAAACGTGGCTGTCTGACGGTGGGCTACCCATTCGAAACATTAAGCTTTAGGGGGTGCTCATTGAGAACCCTTCCCTCCGCGTGTGGGAGCTGGCAGAATTCCCTACGACGCACGCGCTTAGGAGTTATTTTACCCTCGACGGGCATCTCTGATCAGTTCGCATCTGTATCGCGATCCGTCTGTACGGTGCAACTTTCGGTCAGCACTGAATATCAAGCGCTGCAGCATCAATGACGTGAAAATTATGGTAGGCTATTTGGACACCAGTTTATATTTATCAGGCCTCTTGTTTCGGGTACTTCATTTGGCTGCTTCCACAGTACAGTAATTTAAATCGTAGAAAAATAAACAGTTATACTGAAATACGAATCCGTAAAACGTCTTTGGTGGGGAGTTATTAATTTACTTGTTTATATATTGTGATATCTGACACCTGTCCAGGTTTAGCTAACGCTGTTGAGTGGTGAAGTGCGAGAAGGACCTGTATGACCTCGTGCATTATTGTAGTCCAATTGAACCTGCTGATTTCACTTAAGAGATTACTCAGGATATGCTTTGAATTCCTTATTTTAAATCGAAATATCTCTCTTGAGCTTGCTTTAATAAAATATCAATACTGCAAATAAGTTAATATCAACAGTGGAGGACTCAGTCTTTTAATACGTTTTAAGCCACATCTTAATAAAGCCATATATATTTAAGCGGGCGGCGACCGAATGGAAATTATTATTTTCGTTTCAGTGAATCTTAAAAGAATAGTAATAATTGTAAGCCCTAATTAAATTACAGCGATAAAAAGAACAGCAATTCATAACTTAGACGCACCGATAGTTTGGACAAAAGTATTTATTTGTCAATGTAACTGAGGAAAGAATAGCTATTGAAATTAGTTTCTTCGTGTGGTGTATTCGTTCTGAATTCCCTTTTGACTTTGTTCACTTTTTACTGCTTATGAAGTAACATTCGCATCCGTGCATTGATTCCTTAGATGAAAAAGCACTTTTATCTTAATATGCGCAATTGCAAAGCCAGCACAGTACAAAATATAAATATGGATAAAACGCGTTAATTTACAGTCGCAAATATTTCGGCCGTATATTTCAATCTTCGGGGAGATCGTGTAATAGTCAACGAGTTTTCTAAACGCTGTGTGTAAGTGTATGCTCCCAAGTAAGCTGACCTGTTTACATACAACTTGAGACTAGTATTGGATGCATGTTTATATCTTCAGCATCTCTAGAAAGACGTGCATGACTTCCTGCAATTATGTTGAATGTAACTTGCGGAATATTTATCGAAGTGCAAAATGGTTCTTGCAAACGCTGTAGAGAGTTCTCAGAGGGAACCAATTAATTTAAATCTGGAAGTGAAAAAGTGAAATTTAGAGCCTTATACTCTCTGCTACTGACTCCCGCTACAGGATCTTGTGTATTTTTTTTATGCTAAGACATCCTCTGTTTTGCGCTCGTAAGTCTGGAGTTATCTGTACTTACCTTCGGTAGTTATATAAATATTACACGCAAACTGGGTGCGACGTCTATCGTCGACGGAAGCGTCGATTGTCCAAGACTTTAATGCATGTACAGAACTTTTGTTTTCTGTCGTTAGCTATACGCTGTTTGAGATTTCATGATCCCACCACGATGTAGTTGCTTGATCGTGGAAGATGGCACCGATATACTGTCCTGAAACGTCGATAAACCACTACCAACATATGTTGTGTAATAACCCAGAAGAGCAGAAACCTCACCGACCACCGACACGTCTTGTTGTTGAAAACGGTTTTAGTCACTGGAATTGTCTCCTATAAAGTAGCTCTAAAGCTAGGCAGATGGTTTCTACTTGCCTGCAGTCCCATTTACAGCCTTGCTCAACAATTGTCAGCCTGCATTTATATAAATTAAACTGTTCTTCAAATTTTAAAATAGTGTGCGCACTTCCTGTCTAGCGTTACGCAACTTATACTGTTGAGTTCCCAATTGTTTGGTGTAATTAGCGCATGTCACGCTGTGGGTGTTTGCTGGAGGTGAGGGGCGAATAAAAGCAACAAAATCTTGTTGTACACTGGTGCTGCCCCTCTTAATAGACTATTAGGCTGCTAGATTTGATAGACGGTTAATAGCATGTTAGTAGGCAATAACGCCTCATATTTTACTAACGAACTCATTCCTTCAGTGAATGGATTGCCTTCGTGATATGACGTAAGCTTTCAGGATTACAATTCTTGTGCAAAATGGTGTCCTATACCTACAAATAGCCTTACGAGGGCTTAGGGAATAGCTGTAATGAATGTATACCTGTAAATTTATAATCCTGGCTGATGTCTTCTAAATCAATACGATAGGAACGTGTTCAAGTAAGTATTTTATCAGTTTTTTATTCGTGACCTATCAACTACACGATTTTCAGTTTGACTTCCTTGTTTTAAATGAATTTAAAAGTTAGGGTATTGAACACTTTAGTGCGTATATCCGTCACGTTGGTAGTTTTTTAAAAACCAAGCGATTTTAATAACATTTAATGTAAAATCATACCACTGCTCTTTGTCTGTCGATGTTACCAGGTTTTGTCCCTCAGTTACCTATGTATCTCCGATCACTTTCTGGTGTACATCTATTTTTATCGTTTTTACACAGAGGATATAGCATAAAATGTCCTTGTGCCTGTCTGCACGCTTCCTCGTACCCGCTCCTTTGTAACAAGCAAACAAATGTCCGTGAACGCCCCTTTCCAAAACAGATGAAACCTCAACTAGTAATTGTCTGAATGTTTAAAGGCACTTATATGTGACCCTGGAGCACAAGTAGATCCATAATAGCCTTCTCTTATATACTTAGAGGAATAAAGTAATCTACCGCTTTCTGTTCACAGCACAGGTCGCTAATCTTGAATCCCAGGCTGATCACCCGCAGTAATAAGATGGAGCGTAACTTCACTGCCACAATATACAGAACTTTCTATACTAATCTCCTTTCTCGTTGTACGGCGTAAGCAGGTTCTAGGAATACTGATTTCCAGCCCATGAGGGCCGTCAATTATCCTTAACGAGTTCTCGAAATTTTTCTGTTTTTTTATATATTTTTTCGTGATAATAGAGTACCCTGAAATAGGATACAGTTTTTTCCACTCAGTTCGCTACCCAGTCAACATTAATATCCTTCTTTGTTTTCCATCTGACAGTACAGCACGTCAACTTTGCACTTTGCACGGTTAATATACGCAGCCTACTAACAGGGTTTAGTTTTCAGTGTTCAATTACTGGGATGTTCTGAAACGTGCTTCATCTTGAAAGAAATTGACGTGAACTATGATATGAAGTCTTTTTGGGGATACTTAATGGATATCTTCCCATTTTTTAGTGCAGTTACGTCATCAACAGCTCATGAAAAACTCATCGGTACAGCTACTTTCAGAAGCTTGCACTTCCCCCTCAGAGGAACTGATCAGGAATTAAATAGTGCCTAATATTTTAATATTTTATTTCAGTTCTTGTTTTTTTAGAAACTGAACTAATTGCTGCGACTTTATTTTTATATATTTTGGCGAAAAATTTATTATAAGATTGAAATAATCCAGTTTCAAAGAGAAAATTAATGTATGTCAGCCTTTTGTCTTATTTGTTCTGGCACTTTTCTGTGCCCGTTTGTAACTTGGCAGAATACCGTTAGAAACTTCTGTTAGGATCTGTTTAGCAATGTACTGGAGAACGGTCTAATATGTTAAGGTGGATATTAGAGAGATAAATTTTCGTACGTCGATGTGTTGAAAATATTTGTAATTCAGACTGGCTGCAATGTGTTCCTCATATTTAATGCAAATACACATGAGGAGACTGACGAGAAACAACAAAAAAAGCGTAAAATCTAACGGCTAAAATAAAGAAAAATTAAATTTGTAATTTCAAGTTCAAAAGAAAGTTTATATTCATTTATCATTAGGCCATTCGACAGTTCATACTCTGATTTGCAGACATTATTAGTAGAAGCTTTCCCTGGACTTCTTTTGTTGCCTGTCATTCATTCTTAATGATTTATTACGTCTACTCCTTCACCCGCTACTTTTGAAATTCATGTCACAAATTAAATGCTGAACACACTCTTCGAAATTCTTGCAGTGACGGAATGGCGCAGTTCGTAACGCACCTACAGCCCACGCTGGCTGATATGCACCAACACCATCAGCATCACTACGATAGAGGGAGCCACCATCTTCCAGCGCCACCAACACCACCCAGCAGCGTCACAAAACCCCGTCCTCCACACCACATTGAACTTCACAAACATAGCGCAGAGGTGAATATTTGCCTTTAAATCTAAGGGTTCGCATGTTTATTTCAATCCAAGCCATTCAATACCGCCACAGCGGGATACTGTTTTAAATATCGTGAGCTCTTCTCCAATTAATACACCGATGATTGTATATATCGGGCAGATTTTACCATCTCTTAATATATTTTCTACATATTTTCCTATTTCCTCTGCTGTTCCATTTACGAAGCCCTTTTAGTTCATATATGTCTCTTTCCATCCGCTTATTTGTAGCCTAATTTAAGCAGAGCTGTACTGCGTTTCACGTGAAATATTTGCACCCTCTTTAGTGTTAACGCTGTTGGCGACGGAAAAATAAATAATAAAGTAATGCGGGAAATATCACAAGTTAAAATCTGGCGTGGCCAGTACCTGAGCTGCTGTTTGGAAACTAGTTACAGAGCATGCCACAGCATCAGCGAGTCGCATCTCAACCTCGCAGGTGACGTAACAACGTGTGGGAAACACTGCATTGTTGCACATTATATAGCTCTTGTGAAAGAGGCAATGGACTCGCTGAAACCCAAAAGGGTGAACGCCTGTCATACATGAAACGCCTGCGTTTTTGACTTCCAAGGTTATTCCCCTGCCACTGACGATGAAGCGCAACTTATTTTCATGTATGCATGTGCTGTTGGTGGTTAGGCTTTGTCGGTATGGTGTGGGAAGAGGACGACGATGACGAACAAGTAACTACTGAATATCTGGAGGAGGCTGTGGAGAAGACGACGTCATTATACAGGCGCCAGACAGCTGAAAACTTTACCAATTTATGGCAAATTATATTCCTTACTGAACTCATTTCAGAGTGCGTCACCTCCAGGAAATTTTCCAAGGAAATTTGTCGAATTCTCGAAGAGGATTTACGCCTTATGCAGAAAGAACAATAGTTTAACATGTAAAGAAAGGCAATTATCGACAAGCAGGTTGTTCAAAGGAAATGGAAAGAGCCTGCTTCGAGAAAATGAACCACCGAACCCTGCATTTAATTTCTACTAAATTTTATTTGATCTGTTGCACATACTGTATTTGCTTTTATTACTGTTGTCATAAACATTTCTTCGTAATGACACGTACTGTAAACTACATATGTGATATACAGTACTAATACACTTACCTGGTGTTACTTCTTTCAGGGAAGGAAATAGGAGGGCCTAAGGGACTAGGGTTTGGGGAGTGTTCTAATTATACGCGATTTTGTGTATACGCGTTATATCATGAACTACATTACCAAGTGAAACATGACTGTGCCAGTATTTATTGGGCTGAAAATATGTGGGTGTTTTACTTACTGTTTTGCCTGCAAGAGAAGTAAAAGAAGAATAAGACCTATCCTATCACAGAAACAGCGCGTTTTAACGCTTATGTTAAACACTAACTGATGGAAGAAAAGCAAATAATGGTGTCGTAAGTAACAAATATACCTTACACGGATCATAGGACTGTTTTTATATTGGGTTTTCTACTGATAAAACCTTTACTAATCACACTAGTGCTCTTTACCAAACAGTCTTAAGGTCCAGTTAAATTTTCAAACACAAACGCAAGCTATATGGTCAAACACACTGAAGAAAAGGAGACAATAATACTGAAATGTTGACTGCCCAATGGCACTCTTATCAGATTTGTTTTGTAACTGAAATGTTGTGCTCTATGTTTGTTATAGCATGATGTGGTGCAGTGAATTAAACAAATTATGTAATTTATGTTACAAGAATAAAACACATGTTATTTCAACACTGTCTGAAAAAATGTAAAAGGAATTTTTGCACCTGTTCCCGCAACACTCAACATCCGATAAAGTGCTGTTCAATGACAAAGGGTCAGTATTATTATGAATTTTTTTGTCAAGTAAATAAAAAACAAAAACCTTGTATGGAGACCACTTTTTTATGTGACCTAGTATCATCGGCTAAACCGTTTGCCAGATCGTCATGAAAGTCGGCGTAGGAATTCATTAAAGGAAGCTGTCGAAGAATCGTCACTTTCTTGAAAATAAGCGCAGTGACATTCTTAGCTTAATTACTGGTGTGAATTAATTCCTAACCGTAATTTCCGTATTTTTTATTGGTTCTGGTGAAAACGTCATCAAAACAGATGTATGTTTACTGTAAGTTGTGTGTTGCTGTATACTTTAATGCTATCTTGGTGTAAGCTCCCACCGGATGGCGACAATGCCTAAACATGTAGCAGCTAAATAGTATAAAGAATACAGAGAGTATAGAATTGTGCATTGGTTGGTGTTACCGAGGTTGTAAGTCTTTGTGTAATTTTATTGAGCTATCTGAGTTCGTGATATACGGTGAAGTAAAATCTATAATTTTCTTAAGGATGTCAACGAAATTACGTCCTAATTTTCTACATATTTTTTTCAGACTATGAAAACATTCATCACAGAAGGTACCCAAAAGTGCTGAGTGATTGCGAGATACGCGAGATTCCGCGTAGTGAAAGCCACAATTAATTTAAAGACATAAAGAAATATGTTTGTACTTTTCACATTTATTCTCAGACTTCAGTGAAAATCGGTATAACTGCTCTGTATGCAAGGCTGTTTAGCACTGACGAGTTTCCGTGAAGTTGGCGCATGGAAAGTCTCAACGACTTGTGGGCGTGAATAAAATTGTATTTACGCGTGTAACGTAAAACTAGGACATTTTGAATAAAAAACGAACTTGGTAAATCCTGTGTGCCTTGTCATGTAGCTCACTATTTACTCTCTCGTTTCCTACGTATATTTTTGAACACGGTCTACAACGTGCGTTGAGGAGGTTTGAAGTCCAGCTGACTGGATAACGGGTGCAGGGTAACGCGAATGTGCACCGAGCATAAAATATGGACAGAAGGTGAACTGAAACTTCTCGTGCTACATTGCATGTGGAACCAAAAATAAATGTGACACATTAGACCAAGTTACGCGTCAGTGACACACAATGCGGACATGCGTAATAAGAATTTAGAACGGATATCATAAAGCGAGCCTTGCTCTTAATTTATATTCCTATTTAGTTAAACAGACATTATGGTACATTTCTGTTGTTATGTGTGGGTAGGAAAAGTGTCGTGTGACCCCAAGGGAAGCAAAGAGAGGGAATTAGTGGAAGGTATTTAAAAAAAAGGGCGCTAAGAAGAGAGAGCGTGAGGAAACATACTGCACAGAAAACTGCCAATCGACGACGTCATAATTCCTGACCTGCAACAAATAGACGAAGAGGTACTACATATGGGAGAATGGCATGTTCGGGGTGTGTGAAATACAAATTTAAAGCGAAACCTGAAGGGAAGAAAAAGCTTTTGGAATAGCTGGACGTAGGCTTAAAGATGAACTTAAAAGGTATCTTGCAGATATTTGTTTTGACGATGTGGACTTGTGTTAAATAGCTCAGGGTAGGATTGGGTGGTGGGATTTTGTGAGCTCGGTAATGAACTTTCGGGTTCCATAAAAGGCGACAATTTTTGGTGACAAGCTGAATGAAAGTTATAATCTGCTGCATGGTAGTTACCTCATTATGTTGCTGTCATAATTTCTGTCAGTAGGAAATATTTTAAGTTTTCAGAACGAAGTTGCTGAATATTCAATTTTTCTGGAATGCTGAGCCGTATCGAATGGTGGTTACAGATGTTTAGGGAACAGAGAGGTAGGAAAATGTTTGCTATCGACAAGGCATAACGTCCCAAAAGTTTTGAATTTTTTCTTTACGTATGGGAACCTGACAGCTGAATGAGCCGAAATTATGCAACAATTTCAAAATTCACCGTAACAAACGATACATGTTACTAACCATTTAAGCGAAATGAAAGATCTTTTGATGGTGTTGTTCACTGAACAAGATAACAAAGGTGTGATGCAGTGTAGTTAATTTTAAATTTATCTTATTTCTGGTCCAAGAACTTATAGAATGAACGAGTTTTTCACTTACTTTCGAATTTCAAGCGCAGTGTTATTTTCCTGCATGCTGAAAATTACAGTTATGCGTGTCACAGGAAATATCAGTCGGATGAAGTATATTAGACTGTAGTGTACTAGACGTGTTCAAAAAGAAACAGAGCATTTTAAATTGCGCGCCAACCAGCAGAGAGCGCGCTGCGGTTACTGAGCGCACCTAGCGTCAGGTTTTGACGACAAACTACCATTTGTCCCGTTTCGCTATGAGCATTAGTCGTCGAGCTACATCCGCTGAACTGAGCACGTGCACAAGTTGGG
>Ga0209755_10009866_pt1 | contig 10055 bp, 3 predicted proteins | sample TergutCo191P1_FD_187301 | JGI IMG/M metagenome (GOLD analysis project Ga0209755, IMG submission 187301) | Cornitermes sp. P1 segment gut microbial communities from Petit-Saut dam, French Guiana - Co191P1 (SPAdes) (version 2) | ecosystem: Host-associated > Arthropoda: Insects > Digestive system >...
ATGTCTGGTACTGTCTGTGACAGTACCAGACATAACGGCAAGTGACACACACCTACAGGAAGAAACTAGCATAACCTAATACCTAATGCATGCTCCCACACCACTTACATAAGTGTACATGTTAATGGTACATAGTGTAACTTTAGCAAGGCTTGACATATTCCCTGAGGATGGTCCTACGGTGACCGAAACATGTCGGTGGTTTTATGAAATTTTAGCATTTTAATATATGTGAATATGTTTTAGAATTTTATCTCTAAAAACAAAAGACACTAGTGCAAGTAGTTGGCTGTTTGATTTTGTATACAATTAGAATTATTATAAAATATTTAAAATGTTGAAAATTGCTCCAACATGTTTCGGATCACAAGGGAGCCATCACCAGGGAGCTCTATGCAGTGTTTTGCTAAAATTACAGTAATGTTTCTATCTTGTCCGTTGATATGGACGTAGTCGGTGTTAAGGCAGCATAATTGTCCGTGGTGCGTGTGTGTACTGCACAGTCTAGAGAGGCACTGCCTACGGAATATCAATGCATAGAGCTCCCTGATGATGGATCCCTTTTGATTTGAAACATGTTGGAGCAATTTTAAATATTTTAAATATTTTATAATAATTGTAATTGTCTCTACGAATTGTATATTAGTGCATTTGTTGGACAATAAAGTGTTTTAATACGTAGTATTTTAACAAACAAATTGCAAAATCAATCACAAATAATCAGTCGTCACTTGTGTTTCTCCCACCTGTTTATGCCATGGTTGATCCACAGTGACATAAACACCAACCAGAAAATACCGCGATATTCTCTTTGAATGAATATGACAAAAATTGATAGAGGTGTTTGTCTGCAATGGAAGATAAAATATTATTTAGACCTGTAAAAAACATTTGTTAATTTACTTATGTTTTAAACATTGTCAGTAATTTCAAATAACAGTATTGTATTTTAACTCTACATAATCACATCTTTGACAAATTTGCTGCACTCGTATTAAGGTAAAGGTAAAGGTCACCTTAGAACAGATCACGAAGGCTCGGACGGGGAGTAGAGGTACAGCTCTAATCTTTCTCTAACTTCGAAGCTAGAAGGTGTTGTGTCTTCTTCAACGCCACGCCCCGGCCGCTTTACCTCCGGGAAAGACCCGCTATCTATTGAATAGGAGGCTGTGTGGATCCAGGGCCGGTCAGGATAGATGCGTAAAATCTCGTCCCCCACCGGAATTCGATCCCCGAACAGCCCAACCCGTAGCGAATCGTTATACCGACTGAGCTATCGCGGCCCCTCTGTACTTGTATACCTTTGCATGTACGTCCCTGACAATGAGCTTGTAAAGGTCGAAACACGTAGGAGGAACTTCAGTGACAAATGATGTTTTGTTACGTTTTGTGCAATTTGTTGGATCCAATAGTATATAATGTTGCAAAATTATTTTATTTGTGACTGATTTAACCACTCTCAGTATTTCAGAGAATCGTCCCTCATTTTTGGATGGTTATCAAAAGGTGAATTGAGGATAATTTGAAATAATCTTGTCTAATTGAAGGAAATGTCCCGACATTAGTCTGGAGATACGGCGAGTCAGTGTAGCCGGGGTCCTGTCTAGCTTGAAGCAGAATATCTCCAAAATGAAACGTCACAAGGGTTCTGGCTTGCGACATTTTGATCGGCGACGTATTTGTTCGTTATTTGTCAAGTGACAAATAAGTACAACTGAAGTGATGTACTAAATTTAATTCTCTCCTGTATCGAAGTGCAATGCCATCTTTCCAAAACTATATATACTTGTGTGAGAAGTAAGTTTGATATGATGTTGTTTTGAACACGAAATAGAGCCTGAAAATAAAAACGCAATATTGAGTTAAGTTTACTGATTTGGCTAATAGTTTCAGCACATGTATAATTGTTATGGGGAAGAGAAGTAAACATTGAAGCTATATTATACCCTGTTTATTACTTTTCTCGCTATGGGCTTGACGGTCCGAAGATCGAATCCCAGTGGGAGGGTGAGATTTTCCGTACCCGGCCATACCTACCCTGGATCTCACCCAAACTCCCTGTACAATGCGTACCGAGTCATTCTCGGGGGTAAAGAGGCAGGGGTGTGGCGTTTATTATCCACCTTACATACACGATCCAAAATTCATTTTTGAAAGCTTAAGTTTGTGATATCTCGACGTTTCTTACGTTTGTATCGAAAATTTGAACAGTTGGACTAATGTTTGTTTTTCAGTATTTCTCGTTGTAGGAAAGGATGTGTTCGTTAAGTCATTTGTTACGTGAAGATTTTTCAAAGAAAAAGTAACTTCCCTTCAATTTAAAGACAGTATCTAGCAAAAACAGTACAGAAGCAATAAAAAAAGACACTTGGGTCGGAACTGCATATATTACTGGTAAAATAAACCCTCGAAACAGAATTCTAACGGTAATGTTCACCGTAAGCTTCGGAGAGTGCTCGAAGCCAGTGATGATTTCCGGGATGGTTATTTGACAGGTTGGTGCACACATCAGAACAAGATTGTGTAGTAAAACATGTAATTTGACAATAATAATAATAATAATAATAATAATTTGCTGTATTAAACAATGTTTTCCGATAAATCATGCAGGGAACATTTTTCTTTTATCGACAGATCATTTGCCTGATGTTACTGTACTAATCAAATAATCCAAAATCATTCCTATAAATTAAACATGTCAGTACATATGCAGCATAAATTGAAGCGTCTTTATGAGTTGTGTGCGTATATATATACATGTACTTATGCAACGCATAATCATGTATTACGTTATTACAATTAGCAGTAGCGTTATTCAGGACTAAATACCTCGAACAATAAACAGAGCGAAACGAAAAGAAATGTTCCAATCTTCGCTATTCTCGTAAGTTGGTAGCTGGGATTTCGAGATTCAAGGTGTCAAAACATTCCAGAATTTATTGCGTGAATCGAGATCGCGATTTTCAAATATATTACGGCAGTATCCGTAAAATTTCTTAATAAAAATTCGTAAATTGATAGGTAAATGTAAAAATTTGCCCTTTTTATTTCCAACCAATTTTGTTATTCGTTAAAGGAATGCTGAAGTGACTCGTGCGTTATTTGTTTCCGACATACCTATTGCTAGTAAAAATTAACAATTCGTATCAGAGTGATTAATCAGTAGTCATCAATTCGAAATTATATATATACTTTCCTCTTTCCGATAAGTTTACCTTTACGAAAGGATCTAAGTGTATTTCATAAATTTAAAGGCCTCATTCAAAGGAACTACTTTCTTCTTACTTCATATACTGGCACTGTCACCATGATGGAAATGTTCAATACAGGAAATTAAAAAGCCGCAGGATAGGGTGGCGTCCAGTTACATGATATTCTTACAGAGTTGTGCTAATATCGATCTGTTAACGTGCAATATACATGGTAAATGAACAGCCTCAGTCTTCACTATACGCCTAACTGTGGAAGACCCTCGTGACATATAACGAGGCGCCTGCAGTGGAACTGTTTTTTAGTCTTATAATACTGTCAATAGATAAAATTTTATTACCTCCAAATTATATCGTTAATTGACAAATTATTCTGTTAAAAAATGCCTTTTTTCCTGCGGAAATAGAAATTAAGTTTTATTACAACAGCAGCAAACATTTATTCTTAATTTCAAACCTACACTGAAAAGAGATTTCGTTGCCCCTAGCTTTTCTGGGGATAATTTTTTGCTCTCATGCAGTAAATGTTGGCTAAATTTTGGCTCAGTTTATCTGAAGCCTACGTTCTTGGCCTGTTGACTAACGGAAGAAAATAATCAGCTAGTTCGTAATAGAACTGGCTAATTTCTATTACCCCAGTATCTAGTTAAGTGAAGACTGTAAAGAGGAGAAAGATGAATTCTCTATTTTGTTAATTCAGATTATTCTCATCTAATATAAACTGCGTGTTGCGAGTTGTCTCAAAGCTGGGTGTTATTTCCCTGGATTCTTAAACGTGTCTGTATGGCCGGTTACGCACTTGAGATTGAGATTAAATGGGAGGTCGTGTGTTTGTCTCAATGAGTAAAAAAAAAAAGGGCCATACAAATATCCATGCCCTGGGAAGAATTTTTAGCCGCGATACTAGCGTTTACACAGCTGTAAGGACAGTGAGATGTTCCCCATCTGTACATGTTACCGACATTATATTCCAGCATTTTTGGTTTGTCTGTAAGAAATACACGCCGATGTGGCTTGTAACTATTTGAAACCTTCCGAACTTCGCAACAGTGTGCCCAAAATCCCTGCTTAATTCGGGACGTACCTGAAATTCGATTCTCGCCATGGAGGCTGGGTGAGTGATGTTGATCCTGGTTTTCGTCAGTCCTTCCAGTCATTTTGGACAGTACCTTAAAATAGGCCACAAATCTTGTCTTTCACGTTCTTCGCACAAAACACAATTTCGTTTTTCAGGAAGGCATTAGAAACTGAAATTATATAATGTTATTTTGGGAGTATTTGTTGCGTATCTTCGTAAAATAAACGACAAGATTGCTGTGTGTTTATTAGAGATGTTATCGTTGCTTGTAAACGGAGGAAAAGAAAACTTCTGTCCATAATTGGTTATTAATCTTAGACCTGTCTTGCACTTCAGCATGCCTGTCTTCATTAATAACAATGGAGATACTCTAGCTTAATAAATACCATGAAACTAGACATCCTGTCTATTTTGTCATGTACTATGTCATACTCGCATATTATCACATATAAAATAACTGGTGCATGTGATATAAAAATTTTAAATAGTGTACAAGTTAGTTATTTTTGATGTTGGCAAACTTACCCTAATTCTGTCATGAAAGATTAAATTCAGAATATAAGTCTCCTTGTGCTCTGGTTGTATGGGCTTATTACAAAGTAAAAGAGCCTAGGGCAGAATAATATGTTAAGTACTTGGTTTTTTTTTTATTACAGGTCAATTGACTGATGGCATATGCACACCAATTGTAGGAATAATGGCTGATCGCATAGGAAGCAGAAAAACATGGCACATTTTAGGTAACTTTTTAAATTATCAGATTTTGTATCATTAATATAACCCAACCAAAATTGTTTTTATTTATTTTTATTGGACCGTGTTGCTGTAAGGTTTACAGCAGCTGTAAAGACTACAGCTAAATGCAAACCCAGGTATAGAATTTGCATAGTGATTCGCAGCATGCTTAATAGATTCTGGAGGAGTGAGAGCATAAAGTACAGTGACTCAGCTGTACAGATTCATTTCTTTTAAAGACAAAAATGTGTAGCAGTGTACTCACTGCAGTTAGTGCTAAACTAGAAAGAGTGATACTCATTGAAGTCACTCCTTGCCTCCAGTACACAGTTCCCCATTGTACATATACTAAAGTGTATTTAATTAAAGCATTATTACCTAATTCTAAATTCTGTTTCTTCCTAACTGTGCTGGTACAGAAATAAAATGTCTAAATTATATGTTTAGTAAATCCAGTTTGAGTCCCAGATATTTTCCCTGCATCTCCTCAGTCCATACGAGTAAATTCTAGGAGACAAACTTGATAGGCCACAACCACAGACTCTTCTACACAGTTTCTTATTTACAAACACACAACACAATCCTTGTAGTTGCAGCAGCATTGTAAAATAAGTGTAAAACCAAACTACTAAATATACTTGTAGGAAACATGAGATGTTGATTAAAGTTATTTTATAAATGATAAGATCATATTATTTGTGGATTTTCTGCAAAAATATCCATCTTACTCTGTAAAAATAAGAGAATTTTCATCTATCTGGTCACACAAGTTCTGAATGTCACATACACTGTTTTTCACCTTACTCACCGACACCATGACACAAAGTCACCCTTCAGATACAATGAGTCAGTCAGCTACTCAAGAAATTCCTGCCATTTATGAGACTCAAAAATTTTTACTCTGCAACAGACCAAACTCATTTCATATTTGTATCTATTCTCTAAAATTCATATTAGTTTAATCCATCCAACTATGAATACCCTGTAGTGTGACCTTCTGTTAATTTTACTTGATAACAAGTGACAGAAGTTGTTTTCCTGGTGTGTGATATTTGTCCAGTCCAGCTGGAACCCCTTCAGTTTTTTATAAAATAACTCTCATTATTAAGTAAAATCTTTGCAAAAATGTTATCAGAAGCAAAAGTAATCACGCACAATATCACAAGAAGACCTCTTCAAAATAAAGTTGCAAGGTCTGGACATTTACTTCTTTCTTTACAACAGATATCTCTTGAAAAGTATGGTTAGGTTAACTTATGGTTCTTAAGTGTGCCTACACATCCTTGGCTACTTGCTTATCCAAAATTAGTGAGCAGCACTCATGGAAATGCTGAAGAACAGCAACGACCAAATGCTGGAAGCAGTTTACATGAAGTTACTACAGCTTGATTAGACTTTACAGATGACAATGATTTCAGATTTAAATTAAGTGTTTAACCTTCTTATGTATCAAATTCAAGACTATTAAAAGAATCATCCACAGTGCATGTATAAGACTAAAATAAAAGAGGATACCATGGCATGCACTGGAGTATAAGGCACTGGGATAAAAAATATTGTATTATCCTAGACAAAATAGATTTGGGAATGTGAAATTAAATCTAATGCTATGTAGTTTGTGTTGATTGTGGAGATGAAGTGACACAGTGTGAGATAAATTAAATCATGTAATTTTACTGGCAAACATGCACAGAGTTTTTTGCTGTAACTTAATCAGATCTGAACACACACACACTTGTCACACAATTTTCTTCAAGTCTGAAACATTTAATGTAATTGAAGTATGTTTTGTATATTTTTATCGTCAAGCAATATTAATAAAGTATAATGACAAGAATTAATCATTTCAATATGTTCAAAATGCATTTCTACAAGATAACGGAATTTTTGGGGGGTGGTTAAACCTTCTAGTATAAACTACAATTGACATTAAACATTACGTTATTCTATGGCTTCAGTATCTCTGTAAGAATTGGGTTTCTTATTTTATCATTATTGGTTTATATATGTGAGAAGTTCAGTAGATAAATGTGTTAGAGGTTTTATAAGTCATGAAACTGAAGTAAATGTTCTTGAAATAAATAAATACTTTCCATAAGGAATCATTTTATTAATTTTGTATGAAAGAAGCTGTCATTCTGAATTTTGTAACCAAAAACATTTTGTTGTACTTTTGACTGTGGAAGCAGCTATCATAATGAGGCTTGTTTTGTAACCCAGGGGATAACCATGGGGAAAGTATTTGTGTGGGTAGCCCCTCTACAACATATCTACCTGAAGTGATGGCAATCATGAGGTGTACAGAACTCCTTTTGTCCAAGAATGTGATGAAAAGACAAATACTCATCAGCTCTGCTAGTAGAGCATCAATAACAGCACTTGCTACAACCACCATTGAATCAGCTTTAGTACGGGAGTACATGTAAACACTAGAAAAACTAAGTGGACCTAATAAAGTCACTTCAATGTGGATATCCAGGCATCGCAGTTTACTGGGAAATGAAGAAGCAGATAATTTGGCCAAAGAATGGACCAACAAACTTCCTGTTGAGCTGCCATCATTCCCTTTGTTGAAGGGTAAAGGAGTTAGTGGGAGTCATTTGAGATAGGAGTACCTGAACAGGTGGAAGGCCTGTAGTGATTATTGTCATTCCAAGGTGCTGATGAGTGAACCTCTGACATATAGAGTGGAAGAGTTCCAGGCAATAAGTAGACTGAAGTTTAAAGTGGTTGTGGTGCTATTGACAAGCTACACAACCCTTACAGTCTATATCTTTAATTTCCGACTCACACAGCTGCAGGATTTCTGACTGTGCAGGGACAAGAAAGAAGGTATTGTGCTTATTGTGTGTCATTGTAAATCACTGTCATGCAAGCTATACAGAACCTGGGGTTGTTCATTGTTGAAACTCAAAGATCTAGAGAACATGAGGGTGAACAGCCTTATAAGCCTAGTGATAACATGAGGCTTGGCATAGCTCCTTAACCCACTTCAAAGAGTGAGGAGATACAAAGAAGCTATTAAGATCTGTGTGTCATTACGGTCAACAATGGTACCACTTACTTTTTCTTTACTACTACTACTGTTATGTAAAACTGTATATCTCATTAGTCTCTTTGTTGAGGGTTCTTCACATCTTTATACTTACATAGTACATCAAAAAAAGATTCTTCCCAAAATATCATGATTGTCTTAACAGTGAGTACTATTGTTAAGAGATGTGCCTGGAAGAAAATCTAAGACGGCTCAGTCAGCATTTAGAGCAGATATCATTTGACTGTGAGTTATATGTGCCAGTTTGCACAAACTGGAAGTACTGGCAGTTTCAAAGAGAAATGAGACTACTTTTCATGAATTAATGTGGTTTTCTTGTGACTTAGATTAGCCTATTTACAAAGAAATTTGCCTGAATCATTTACTGTGTCTTCTACATTCTCTGCAATCTGATGCTCTCACACCATCTGATACTGCATACAGAGCATATATATACACTCTTTATGCAGTATGTTTAATATTTTATACACACACCTTTATTACATTCTTGCGTGTAAGGTTTAGTAATATCTAGCAGAAGGACCAAATTAAAAAAGAAGGGATAAAATTTAATTTTGCTATGATGCTCTGCTTTCATGAATGAAAATACACTGATGGAATAATTAGCTCTAATGATACCAACAGCAATGTATGTGTCAGGGCAATGTTGAACTCTATAATCTTGAGTTGCTCATCAGTTAAACACATTTATGCTGTTACTTGTGCTGATTGCAGGCTCAGTGCTGGTTCTGCTGTCCTTCCCCCTGATTTTTGCACCATGTCCTGGTTGTACAAATGTGAACCCAAACACCACTTCTTGGCTGATGGCTGTGTACTACGCTGCCCTCATCATTGTGTTCCAGGCTGGATGGGCCATAGTTCAAATCTCACATCTAGCACTTATTCCTGATCTGGCAGCAACACAACAGGGTAGAGCAGAGCTTACAGCTATTAGGTAGAGTTCTGTTGTAGGTGCAGCGCATTCATGTCCATGATGTTAGCACAGCTCAGATATTTAGTATGAATTCCCTGCCACTGGCTAGAACATAGTTTTCAAACAAACATAAACAGAAACTTCCAGCCTTTTGAAGAAATAGCCTGCCTCTGCCTTGGGAAGAACCCTAAAGGATCCTAATTGATATACCCTGAAGATGGAGGCAGGTTGTTCCTCCCAAATTTGGAGTCAAAACATTATCGTGCATAGTGTTATGACCCAGGAGCCCACCCTCAACCAAAGCCTGCAAACCTACAAGCATGTACACGTTTATAAATCACACCTGGTTCACACATTTTGCCAGTGCAAAATGAAAACCCATCTTGCTTCATAAGTGTGAGGTCACCAGCTGTTCCAGCAGTGGCAAAGTTCTTATGTGAACTGTGTGAACTGAGCTAAAGTGGTTACCATAAACACCTCAGACCTGTTCTGATGTTATAAGAAACTTTTTAGTTACCACTGTGCATAAAAATATGTATAAATAATTTATAAGAGTTGAAAAATGGTGCTAATTGTATCTGTTGTTATGTGCCATGTGCTGTGGACACTCTGTGGTCATCATCAGGTTGACTGAAACGTGTGGCAGTAGGTGATTAAATTGTGATTTTTATTTATTTATATATAGCAAAATCTGCTTAGATCTGAAGCTGTTTATCTTCATAGCCATCTTTTAAATGGTTATAATGGTTAAGTCCCTGTAAGCCTACAGTTCATTTGCAGCCTGCAGACCAAAATTATTTTATGCAGGTGCTGAAGCTTTCACAATGCTTAAGTGATAACATGTTCTCAGGCAATCATGTCAAATTGGAGCAGAAATCTTTTAAATTGCATCATGTTACAGAAAACATGAAACATTATTTATTGTTAACTGGGTGCTCTCATACTGATAGATAGGAGATGGCAGTCGAGTGTACTGGATGTGCGAAGTTTTAGGGGCGCTGATTGTGATACAGATCACTATCTGGTGATGGCAAAGGTTAGGGAAAGATTAGCAGTGGGTAAACA
>Ga0209755_10009867_pt1 | contig 10055 bp, 8 predicted proteins | sample TergutCo191P1_FD_187301 | JGI IMG/M metagenome (GOLD analysis project Ga0209755, IMG submission 187301) | Cornitermes sp. P1 segment gut microbial communities from Petit-Saut dam, French Guiana - Co191P1 (SPAdes) (version 2) | ecosystem: Host-associated > Arthropoda: Insects > Digestive system >...
GGACGAGGGTGAAAATTTTGCCCCACCTGGATTCGATCCCCTCACAGTCCTGTGATTTGACTTACCGACTGCTGTATCCCGCCCCACATTTGTAGGGGAATCATTCACTTTTATACGCAGATAACCTGAAAGAATTTCCGTATATTTTAAAGTTACGACACACCTTTTGTACATAAAATTCCTTACAACTTTAAAATGGGTGCGGCGTACATTCGGTACGCAATCTTTTAGAACAAAAGTGTGTTTTATCTTCTGAGATGTAACATTGCACCAATTATCACTCTTGTACACCTCCATGTACTATTATTTATTTATTATTTATTCCGTTATAATATAAATGGTAAAGTAAGTGTGGTAGGCAGGATTGAACAAGAACAAGGGTTTCCCCAAAAATTCCATGTAAATTCAAGGAAGAAACCAGTAAAATGCTACTTCGTGCGGTGCTGAAGCTTAGGCACTTCGGAAAGCAGACCATATATACTTGGAAGATTTTGAAATGTGGTGCTGGAGAAAGATAGAGGAGATCCTTTGGACCAGTCGTGTGAGAAACAAAGAAGTGCACAGAGTTAAGGAGGAGAGAAACACCCTACATACAATAAAAAAGAGGAAGGCTAATTGGATTGATCACATAATTTGTAGGAAATATTTTCTAATACACATATTTGAAGAAATAGTAAAGGAGAGAATTGACAGGAAGACGAGCGAGAGGACGTAAACATCTACTCGTTGATCCTAAGTAAACGAGGGAATACCGGATTTTGATCGAGGAATCACTAGAACGCAATGCTTGTGGAATTTACTTTGGAAGAGGCTATGGACCTGTCTTAAAAAATACTACAGAATTCGTACTGTAGGCTCACTTTACCCCCTCTGGTGTTTTAAATGCTAGAGGACATATCTTTTTACGGTTACCAACATAACAGTCACAGTGAAATTACAGGTTCGCTATAAGACGAAAATAATTTAATTAACAAACTTTAGTCTTCGAAAACCCCGCTCTTCTGGTTTGTTACGCTGTGATTAGTGGCAATTTCTTCGGTTTTGGGGTTCGTTTCCGTAACAGAAATTCACTAAGCGAGCATTTAAAGCTGAAATGTAAGCAAGAAAGCTTCGTGTTCACAAATACAATTAACCTTCGAAGTTACTTTCATTGATGGCAATTCAAGTCAAACAAAATATTTATTCCACAAAGTTTAGCCTTTGATTTTTCATTTTCGTGACATAAAAACAGACTAAGAAAATGCCAAACATTCATGTACAGTTTCAGGGACATAAGTATAAAGGAGCAGGGATACCGCCGGAAACCCGTGATAGTCACGTAATGTAAACAAACATGGAGGCGGTGTCAATGACTTCATTAATATGCAAAAGACCTACTTCATTTGCAAAAGAATTAGTTAATATGCAAATTACCTATTTGATATTCATACGTCCTTCATTGATATGCAAATGAAGAGTTGATATTCATACGGATTTATTCGTATGCAATTGATCTAATTATTATGCAAATTACGTCAGTCTAAACGGCGTGGCGCGTAACTGTTTTGTTTTGGTCCCGACAGACTGTCTGACGCTTATTTGCAGCTTTCTTGGATGGGCGACATTTTCCAATATGGAAGACACGCGCAATTGTTGAATTTATTAGTATAACTTTAATTTTTAAACTCCACCATTTTACAATATGGCCGCCAAGGCGCTCTTTTAAAACATAATTTAACTTTTTACAATAAGGTGCCTTTTTTAAAATATAACATATTTTTTAAGTCCGCCATTTCATTATAACTTAAATTTAAAATATGGCGGCTACTTTTAAATTTAAATTAAGACTTTGTTATTCTTGAAAAAGAGGTGGCTGAGTGGTAGGTTTCTAGACTCACAATTGAAATATTGTAGGTTCGAAAACCACCTCCTGAACAATGTCTTTTTTAAAGGATCCTATCGCATGTATATTTTATTAAGAATAAGAAATAAAGACACACTATAGACAATTATATACAAATTTATATTAATACATACTACATAGGTTATGAAAATACATTTTTATTATCATTACAAACAGTATATTATTAAAATATAAATACAATTTTTTATTAATACATACAACTAAAACATGAAACATACTATACAGAATATGAAAAAGCAGTTTCATTATTAATAATACATAAAATGTAGATTATTAAAAAGAAATTCAATGTTGGTTATTGTAATAAAAAATACAAATCAAATTATCCGCACGCATAAAAATATATTTGGTACAAGACTGGTTTTTATATGTTAGTTAATCTCACAACGCACCGAAATCAATATCATTTGTGTTTGGAGGTCTACAGAAGCACTTTTATTCAACACACTCTTCTCGACACTCCACCATTTCATCTTGGAGTCTGAAAAACTTGATCACTTGCCTGTCTATACAAACACTCGCTAAATCCATCAGTAGTGATAAATCTTTTTGCTTAGATACACTACAATTTTCTAACCCGTGATGCGAATGTACCGTCCACAGTACATTGACGGAGTATGGCGGGAATCACCAAGTTCGTTTCCTTCATCCTTTGATATATTACTCTAGAATGTCACTAGAATTAACTACTGTAAGTCATTCAAAACCACATGGTCTGAATAAGTCCCATTCTTCACCTGTGGTTTGAGGTTCTCGTTCAGGTAGAACAAGGCGTACTTTGTCTCTTGTTCGTTGAAGAAGAATGTACGACGAAGTAATCCCGTCATCTGAAAAACACCTAAGATATGCAGGCTGAGTATGGAATTTTGCATACTGTAGGCTAAGAATGTGAAAGTTTAGCAATTGAGCTAATGAATAGGCCGTCCGCAAAGCACAAACATGTCTAAATTTGTTGTGACATGCAAACTTGCAGTTGAAGTCTGGTAGACTTACATCGGCTAGTGGAGGGCATCCTAGCTGAGTGATATCAATAAATGTACGATCCATGAAACCACTAATAAATTGTGTTCTGTGAGGCCCGAAGCAACAGCCCGCAACGGCAGATGATGCCTCGCGAAGTAACATAGTTTCCAGCTCTGAATATAGTACATCGCCATTGCTCCAATTACACTCATGGTCAATAGCGTGATTCATTTTGGCATTAAACGCCGGTATTTCTTCCCAGCTTTACGGTCTCTTACAGACATACGAAGAGACCTTGTTACTGTGGGAGTTGCCAGGCGCCAACTCCTTGACCACGAGTTCGATATCGTGCCCTTCCAAGAATGTGAAATCAATCACTAAGAGAGACATTGCAGACTGAAAATCATGAGTGAACTTACCTTTATTTATACCTGCGACTTGCACACCTACTCCTGATGCTCCAACCGGCCGCAAGCGGAACACTCTCGAAACTGAGCATGGAACATGCACACTGCCTTTTCATCGTTGCAGGTCTAGCGAGCATATACAAACATGTTCACGAATGACGTCATCGATTGTCCCCTCGCTCTGTGGTGGGTATAGATGCAGCAGTAGTGACCGCATACATTGGAATTGAATCCCTGTAATCTATGGTGGTTAAATGTCCAAGATAATGAGTGGCTTTGCAGGAATGATATGATTTCGAGCTTGTTGGGTGGAAAACTATACGAATCAAAATATTCAGCATACACAGATTCAGAAATACAAACAGCTACCGAATGCGAACCGGGCATGTTATGTTTGTCGAGGTTTATGACAATTATTGAGGGCTTTAAAAGTGTGGATGGTAAAAGGTCTATTGTATAAACGCCTTGGAAATACTTTACATGTGTTGTTAAAACTTTATAGATCTGATTGGCATTCATTCTCCTGTGACGTTTCTAGAGTTGTCGATTTTGATGTGTACAGGAAATTCAGTATACTTAACGCAAGAAATTTGTTTTGGTTGCGGTTTATTAAACCGTGCCTCAATGTGTACATTTCCTTGATGTGGCAGGCTTATATACTCTTCGTCTGCCTCTTTGTCTAGTATTATGTCAAAGCCTAAGATGTAGGATCTCTTGGTGAACATTTCCAATGTAATCATATGAGCTCCCTCATCGTGATAAATACCAGTAACTGGAAATAATGCTTCGTAAGCCCTCGTAGCCCCAAAGGGTGAAGAGTAATCCATAATGGGTAGTTCGGGAGGATGCTGAACACCGTTTATATACAACACGAATTTGTCTTATCATAATGCTGAAAGTGGTATGGATTTGTATTTGCAGAAACAACTAATGCTGTGTTTTTAACCAATGCTATCACAATCCGTTCTGGAATTTGTCCTAGGAATGCATTGTCGATAGGGACCTGCTGGGCCTCAGAAGTCGCAGTAAAGGTTTTAATTTGAGTGTGTGTAACAGGATAATGCGCTTTGACATTCATTCCCAAAACATTAGCTTGAGCAAGAAGAAGAGGGTCTTCAGTTCAACCTGAGTGAAAAAGAGTAGCTTCTAAATTCTTGATACGTACTTTGTTGTCGTTTGAAAGGATCAAAAATAAAATGATTCTGGTGCACGTATAAGCTTAATGTTAATGTCTACGCCATTAATTATAATTTTATCAATATTGAAAAGACAACATGGAGCCTTCCATATAGTTCTAGGGTTTTCCGTTGCTGAGGTAAATAAATCGTTTGACATAACCAGTGTTTTCTTTTAGTTCCCCAGACGAATTAAGGTACCAGAAACTTGAAACTAGATGGGTGCTAGACGCATCAGAACCGTAGTTTATAATCTTTTCTATGTACACTTTGAAATGAAAGATTAGTGAATAGTATCTGGCTTGCTGTTTAATGAAACACAGAGAGAACTAAACATTGAACGCAGCAAATTGTTGACACATCCACTTCTGTTTGGATCAGCATTTACGATATCAGATCCATCCGTTACAAGTTTGATACGCAAGAGTAAAAGTAGAGAATTTAAATCTATGTATTAATCGCCAGGGCCAGAGCCATTAATTTCAAGCTGTGCGGGGTTGTCTGCCGGTGCAATAGATATGTATGTAACGGTGTGAATATTTAGGACAGATGTTCGTATGCTACGCTTAAGGAAGATATCTATACCTGATTTTAAACACTCCATTATTTCTTCTTCATCATCTCCTCTGTGAAAATATCCTACACCTTCCAACTTTTGCGTTGGGACTGAGACTTTTTGGGCTTACGTTTCCATTTTAAATCCAAGCCAGAATCCTTCATATTTTTATTCCTTTCCTCAAGGTTAATTTTGCTTGACTAAAACGAATTTTGAAAATATTACACACAGGCTGTTTTTCTTCCTTTCTAAATTATAGGTTATTATATTTGAACCTATTTTTAAGGCCTCTTTTCCTACAGCCTTTGTCCCTGACTACAAGACAGGTTTAACAAATGGGAAGAGCCACCGTAAGAAGGACCCTATAACGTTATCCCTCTACGCCCTGAAACTAGCCCTGTAAACAGGTCCAATCTCACCACCACCACTTTAATTTACGTAGTACCGTGTATATCGATTCATTGTAACTGACAAACTGAGAATTATTACACTGAGGGCTTCTTTTTTAAGTTAATATGACTAGGCACGTAATATCGCTCACTTCAAATAAGATATTTTCACCAGTTTTCATAACTAGACTTATCGAAATTGACTATATATAGGACTGTTCCACTGGCTTGTACAATGGGTAGTCAAAACTATAGTAACCGTCTCCGATGATAAGTTCAAGGAACTTAGTAGGCGTACATAAGGATCTTCAACCAAATTTGGTTGTATAATATCCGTGTAAACGTATACGTGTGCAGCCTGAGAAAAGTTAATATTATCTTTTATGGAACAGTTCACAGTGAAAGAACGGCAATCAGCATGATCATAATTGTTTCTGCTAAATCATCATATCCACGCGCTGGAAAAAGATACTAAATTTTCCTTAAACATAATGGAATTTTCCCACGACAAGATTTAAACCACTCTTAAATATGCCCTTCATAATTCTTTATGTAGTTACTAAATATACGGATAAAGTTTTCGTTTCAGACGGTTTGAAAATTGGGGGTATATTTGTGAGAATATCAAAAACAGATTCATAATTTTTACAGGAAATATGATTTCTTTCGAATCTAAACGAATTGTATTCTGCAAAATGTTTTTTATCCTTTAGAATAATATATCTGCACTATTCCATCCTTCAGCTCGAGTGGTGTAGCCAGTTTTGTTCTAAATACTGCTATTGCGTTGACCGGAAAATAATTACCGGAACTGTCTGATAGCAACGTTACGTAAAGATGATCCATTATATTTTCTGGATGCCAGTAGCGTTCACCCAAGACTTAAATGTCCCGTCGTATCCTCTCCACTTGACACGGTGTATTTTAATACCGCCCTTATTACGAGTTCGCACTATTTTTTATATATTTCAAACTCTGTGTGAAACAGTGATCTTAACAAGCTCGTAATTGTAAAACTGGCTTTCGATAGGACGTGTGTGAGTTCATGAACATGTTGGGGACGCGCTGTATAACCTTGACAGCCCGAAATATATCTGTTGAAAATATTTGTTCATACCACTTGGCAAACATTACCTTTTCTTTTGTTAGCCTCACTAGATCATCCACATTAAATTTCACACATCCTTGAGGAATTTTAGCCCAGACACTATTCATTCTTTGCAAGACATAGTAATGTCTTTGCTTGGTTGCATACTTATTGTGGAATGGGTATAATAGTTGCAAACCCTTAACAATTTATTTATGACGTCCAAGTAACGGAATGTGATGTTTTTTGTGAAATATTTATACATCCTAGTCTTAAAAGATTTGTTAAAACGTTCAATAACAGAGCCCTTTATGTCGGGATTTTGAGTCGTATGAAAATTTACTCCCTCGCGTTTCAGGTACTGTTGGAGAACTGCATTAACAAATTCAATAACCTTGTCTGATCGTGTGGTAAATGGTTTCCTATTTTGAAATAATGATTTCAAAGCTGGTGTGATTGAGGTACAGCTCTTGTCTTTTAGACGGACGCTTATTGTATACGGTGAAAATATGAGTATGAATTTTAATGGATAATTGTAATTTTCCTTGTAATTTGTTACATTATAAGGAATGTGCGGGAATTTAATTCTACAGGTTTTCAATAGTGTACGTGTTCTGACCTGACAGCCACTCTTCCACATCCCGTTTCTTAGATTTACTGGCTTTTGCTAACTTTGCTACTGACGAGAAACCTGCTGGATGTTTAGGATCGTAATAGACTTTACCAAGAGATATTAATATTAATTCCACGATTCAAAAGGCACGTCCTTTATTTTAGTAAACAGTTGTGATATAAACCTCGTATATTTTAGACCTTTGTCTGCTTTGATCTTGCCCGAGGGACTATAATTCACTCTATGTGCTTTAGACTGCAAGAGTATTTTCTTATATGCCTCTCTGTCCTGATGAGTGATCACGTTTATATAAGGTCTTGATTGGGTTAGTAATTCCAACAGACCTTGTATTGCCTTGTAAATCTTGTCACCTATAAACACGTGTTTAGTTTTATATTTAAAACTAGACCGACCTATTTTAAATGTACCTTTAGTATCATCTTGTTAAACACAAAAAGTGGGGTCTGTGATAATTTACGTATTAATACTTTATGAATGAATTTTGAATGCGTTTGATTCAGATTCTGTTTTAAACAGATGTACTGAACTAATTATACAATTCCGTTTGCTCTTCGCTTTAAAACAGGGTTTGGTACTTCCAATTTAAATAATGGGAATGGGGATGGGAACCCGCTTTTGTTTCTCGGTTTTCAAGAATGGATCCTGATTCAATCGAACCTGGGTCCATTTATTATAGCTATGATCCTTACTATTTAGTATCTCTTTAACTGGTGGTGGGTGTTCCTGAGAACTATTTTGCAACAGTTCCGAAGGAACTAGGATCATACGCTGCAAAGCCATTTCAATTATTAATTAGTGATCCTATTACACCCGAAAAACGCTTGCGAGTAGTGGAAATATAAAACCACCCTTTTGAACTAAAAGTATACGATTACTCTTAAAATTGATTTTAGGATATACTAACGCTCGTAACAGATTCTTATATTTCTTTAGCTTCCTCTTTTCGTCCATGGTTAATTTGTGGTTCACGTTTAGTGTATTTATGGCACACTCGAAAATAGCTTCTATGAGCTCGTCGTCTGCACATACAAGTAACGCGCGTCTGCTTTGTGGTTTAAAGACTTTAACGACGTGGAGAAAGTGTAATTGTGACTTTAACCTGTTCAGTTCCCTGTACAGGTGCAAAAACCTCAGAAGTGTCCCCTGGAAAGTCTTTGTTCTAAATCTTACTAAATCGTTAATTGATTTGTTAAATCCAAGAATAAATAACTGTGCGGGTCTTTAAAGGCTTCCAGGTACGTCTTATGAAAACTGGAAATGTTTTCTTTGTAGCTTGTCGAGCAAAGTGCACAATTTGAATCTTGTCTCTTGGATTCTTAAACACGACTCTAAACTTACTGTTTAATGAAATGTCACGTGACGACAGATCTTGTTGAAATAAGTTCTGTGTAAATAGAACCAGAATAATGTTAAGATGGTGGGATCCTTTAGTAAATAATTCGATCGCTTTTGTTTAGTAGGAAGAGTCCATTAAATCGTCCAACACGATCAGTGTAGGTCCATTCCCTGGGTTTTCGAATTCTGGCACAGTTTTATTAAATGAAATGTTTTCAAGTGATGCGGGGCGTCTTTCTCACTGACACCAAACTATATTTTTAAACACAATTTCACTAAGCTGCTCCCTGCATTCCAATAACCTAATTACAAATATGGATTTGCCACAACTACTTGGTCCTGCGACGATTTATGCAAAAGGGCGTTGCAGCTTCAGAGTCATACTCTAAACTGAACAGAACTGTACAATAACGCCTCTATTTGTTGCACTTTTCCGGAGTAGAATAAATAAATAAATAAGCTGGATGTTAGCCCTGACTAGAATAGATTAATCAAACCCATATGTTAAAGAGTCAGAATTATCCATAAGCCGGCGCTTCTTAAAAACAAACTTGTACTCCTTCGTTTCGGGTTCGGATACCACGACACCACAGCTTTTCCTTTGATATTTTTTGGATTATGTACAAGCACTGGGCGGTGTCTTTCAGAATCGTATCCCGCAATATTGTGAAGTTTACAACCTTCCAATTTTCGTAATTCATGTTTATTCCCTTCAACTTGCATTTGGACTTACGTTTCCTGTCGAGGGGCAGAAAATAGAAAACACAATGTTCTTATGTCCACCCAAAATAAAATCTTGAATAAAAGAGACGGAGCCAAACTACTCCAACTCGTGTGTGATTTGAGAGAGATAATCACCTGTTCTCATTTTGGGGGTTCATTTACATTTTGAATGAAGATAACACGGTCTGTGTCACAGTACAGGACAGACTCCCCCAATTCGCTTAGGTTCTCGTATAGTATGCATCGAACTTGGGTCGTTACGTAGGCAGCAACTGCCATGTTAATTTTTTTCCCTGCGGCTATGTTATCCGACTAATGTTTTCAGGATACCCATACCACGCCGTCGAACGGGAATATTAGGTTAGTAAACTCAGTAACTTTACTTGTCAAAAGCTCGTATAACTTTTTCACTGAGGTCAAAATGGTTGTCTGGGTCTTGTTTCTAATTTTGAGCCTATTTTCTCCACATGAGTTCAATTTTAGATTTTCCAAAGTCCTTTGCCCGCATTTTTGGTAATTGATGCCTTGTCCAAATCAATTCCCCTGCGCGCCAGTAGACCTCCTTGCGTTTGTTCTTCTCAGCCTCACTCTGAACCCAAGATGGTTACCCGGAAGATTCCTGTTTCAATTTCACGAACATGTTAAAATACTCTTCAAAGAGGCCTCCCGAATTGGTACCCCTCTCAAAGCATGTTCGTTCATATTCCCAAAACTCAATCACGTTCACTAAACCATAATCCACCTCTACGGCTTTATGAAACTCATCCACCACCCATGTTCCATGTAAACATCTCTCCTCATCAGTGTGTGTACAGTTGCCTTGGTCCATAGTGTCGCCACAAGCAGAACACAACGGGAACATAGTTTGGACTTGCTCTTTACG
>Ga0209755_10009868_pt1 | contig 10055 bp, 10 predicted proteins | sample TergutCo191P1_FD_187301 | JGI IMG/M metagenome (GOLD analysis project Ga0209755, IMG submission 187301) | Cornitermes sp. P1 segment gut microbial communities from Petit-Saut dam, French Guiana - Co191P1 (SPAdes) (version 2) | ecosystem: Host-associated > Arthropoda: Insects > Digestive system...
CACGTGTGTATGACTTTTTGACTCAGAACCAGCTATGGAATTAAATCCCAAAGGAGTGACCTTAACTCCTGGGACACCATGTATAGGACAACCTATCGCTCACAAACTCTACTCTCTTTAACTGATGATATTATTCTGTGGTGTACAAAAAATCCTCTTCCCAATTGATGATTTCTGTTTCCTTTACCACAGAAAAAATTATAATCTCATGCTCTTACTATGCCCCCTTTGTACCACCTAACCTTCTACACACCCACTAAATCCAATTTACATCTTAATAATTCTCTGGCTGCTGCTGTACATGAACCTCTCCTATACAGGCTCCTAACATTCCAAGTTCAAAATCCAATGTCCCTTTTTTGTTGCTTAGGTCCTGTTACTTAATTATACATTTCAAAAGTTATCTTTGCTCCACTGTCAAGGCTAGAAATGCGAGTGATGTAGATATTTCTGTTATTTTTTTCCGTAATTCTTTTTTCTCTGTTTACTTACATTCTGATTAGAGGGTTCATGTTCAAATGGGACTTAATCCAGGCATGTAAAACTTCCTGGGCTTGCAGCAGTGGCATGTCCAGACAGCTGACATTGGGGCACATTTAAACCATGCATGTTTTGCAAATAATTTGTCTGTCTACAGCAAGCATGTCAAAGTGGGGGTGAAATGAGCCACATGGGCCCATTTCAGTTCTTCTAGTGACCCACGAAAACTTGAGGAACAAACTATGAATACAACTCAGAGAGTACAGTTTGTAAAGAGAAACATTCAATTTCATAGGTTCATAAATTCTGTTTATCAGATTACTGGGTGAGTATTGATATTTCTGTGTAAATTCATGACTGCATGTTGTCAGCATACTTATGGAAGCACTAAAATACAGGTTGGGGCAGAGTCCATCATTTTATATGCAGCAAAGTAAAGTTTAAAATAACCAGCCTAAGCTCTTCATTGCCTTTGATTTTATTATTACAACATATGTATTTCAGTTTTCATACCCACTGTCATCAGTGTAGCCAGTAAGACATTTAAAAAATGCACACTTTTAAAAATGTGTTATTGGCTACTACAAGGCCACACGGTAGAACAATTATGAACTTGTTTGGAAAGCTAAAATTAGAGCTGTACCTGTTCCAACAGCACTTCAGTCCCCCCCACCCCACCCCTGAAACAAGGCAAAAGCAAAACCACACTCTCTCCCGATACCTTCCAAGCACACCCATCATATGCTTAACAATTCCTTTGTGTAAATTTTTTTAAATCTTGTGGCTCAAACGTCAAATCTCATGACCTGCTAGGGTCCGCAATCACTAACGAGTTTCACATGCCCGGTTTAAGTCCCATTTGAACACAAACCCTCTAAATCAGAATGTGAGTAAACAAAGAAAAAATAATTATGGAAAAATAACAGGAATATCTGTATTACTCACATTTCTAGCCTTGAAAGTGCAGCAAAGATAACTTTTGACACGTATACTTAAATAACAGATACATTACTGCACAGATTAATTTAGTGTTGGTGCTGGGACTGGAACCAACAGTTTGTTTCTTAAGAGTACTGCTCGTGCACGTTAATGAGCTCAGCTACCACTGCCCCTACACAACATCCATCCCTTGTAGCACAGCCAGCTAGTCACATGTCCCAGAAATTACTGAACTTTAATTCATATTTGAACTTTAAATTAAGCAAATGTATTTGTGTATTCAGATAATATATACGCGACATGATTGATAGAAATGAATGGAAGACAAAGTCACAAATGCATAATGGGGAAAGTAAAACCATTCAAATTATGATAATTGTACATCACGTCACTTCCAGGGCGGAAAGTACGAAATTTCAGGTCGCTTGATTTTTGTTGGACAGAGTGTACAATTTACTTTCATTCAACTCGGTTTTTCCATTCACATGCTAGATACCCAGGTACACATTTTACTCACCCCGCAGTGAATGGAGCCACCTGGTGGCTCGCAGGCAAGTAGGCAGGCTGGGTGGTGGTCACATACACAGCAGGTCGGCGGTATAGTTCAGGCTGATGATAAAGGGGTTGTCCAGCTGCTGCTAGAGGATGCTGAGGAGAAAGGCGGCTGGCAGCAGCAGCAGCAGCAGCATGTGCAAGAGGTTGAGGGGATAAGTGTGCACTGCTATGCCGGTATCCCTGATGGAGGGCAGGGTGTGCACCTGATGCAGTTGCTGTGGTCCATGTCTTTGCTTGTGCCGCTGCTAATAAATGCTGTTCCCGTGTTGATACAGCAATGGCTTCACGAGTTGTATGTGCTGCAGGAGGCTGAATATATTCCTTGTGTACACCTGCTGCTGTAAGGCAACCAAATGCAGCAGCTAGTACTTCAATACATGCAATTGCTCTTCAACTTGAAGCAAACCTGCCAACACAGTGATGCCCCCCCCCCTCCAACCCTTTGGCATTGGAATTAAAAATGCCCTGTGCAGGGGCTGCAGATGACAGGAATTTAAATGACAGGTGTATAAGACCATTAAATGGCATCACCTTAACCTGATGCTAAGCATTTTGAGCATCGACTGCTTGGTGGGTATACATGAAGTTAGGTGCCAAAGGATCAACTGAATGCCCACATACAAGCTGCCAAATTCTTACCGTGAATCAGTTGTGGCTGGTGACTTTGCTGTGGTATATGATATTCTCTGTGAGAGCCAACAGGTACTGCTACAGAATCTCGTTTATGGGCTGATGGAGGAGCAAGCATTTCTCGTCCTGTGTGTGCAGTAGGTGGAGCCCATGATCCACGCTTTTCTCCACTACAACTAAAAAGGCAAAATATAATATTTAATTTCATTCACATCAGCGCACTTATAAAATTAAGAAAATCCATAAGCAGTATATTCTGGTTAATTGGGCTACTGGTCAACTGGGGCAACCATTTATTTGGGAGAAATCTCATACAAAAGAAAACCAGTCAATTAAACAGAATTTGCTTTGCTTATTTGGACCATCATGCCATTTAATATGGAAAGTGGCTGTGTGCCATCTAACAGCCAATGAGTGAGTATAGCAGTTCTGCTTAATTTCGTAAAATTTTGGACCTCTGTCAAGATGCCATGTAGAGATTTGACACTACCTAACAGAACTGCCTTACTTGGCCAAATCAAATGCCAACCACTTAGCACACGTCATCAATGGTCAATGGGCATAACTGGCATGCTGAAATCTACAAGGGTACATGTTACACAGCAGCAACAACTGTGAGAGAAAATAGCGCTATGCACAGGACAAAAGGCAACATCTCAAAAACGAAGGCATGAAGAAAAGGATCCACAATGAGAAGTCCCTCAATCAATGGCTCTGTATTGTAACTGGGTGATGTGTGCCAGTCACTGGTCAATGTTGATAAGTCAAAGGAGTTTAATAAAAAGCTGGGTCACAAGGATTGCAAAGCAACAGATGTTTGGATGCCTCAATGGAAATCTAAGCATGACATTAAATCAAACAACGCACAAGGTTCAATAAGTAAAGACTGTACCAGATCTACTCAGAATTTAAAATGACATACTTTGGACTGGCCTGAATTTGCACAGCATAGTATCCTACAATTTAGAAAGGTAACAATGAGTAAGCTCCTAAACATTTTTATGTATCATTTAATTGTTTTCTTTCTCTCAAAAGATGGGGCTGACTGAGCTGGACATTTAGATTAAATTCTCCTACTGAAATTGTCTGCCAGGGTAAGTACAAACTCTGAAAATTTCTGTGGACATGGGACAGAACACGACAGATTTTGAAATTTTTAGAAGGCTTCTGGTATGTTCCTACACTATGTTATTGAAATGCATGGAACTGTAGACTGATTCAAGCTGATCCAAAAAAAATAACACAGTCAAGGATAGTATGTGGAAATATACATATATTTTTGAAAAATATGATCGCAGTGTAGGCTTCTGTATTATTCCCATTAGCATGAAAATTGCCACCACAACATACAATTCATCTATGGTGATGGGTCTCCAGTCTCATACTCTGGAATGAAATGGAATGAGAATTCTAGCTCACATTTTATTTGTGTGTTTCACACACTATGAGTTCCATCAGTTCATCTCTAAAAAACACTGTAAACTATTTCACTGACTCTCACTTTTCGTTTCATATTGAGGACCACAGTTATCAACAAAACATTCCCTTTGCCCTACATAGTTTGTCTTATCCTCCACACAAACAACAGGTGCACATTAGGCATCAGATGCACTGGGTGTTCAAAACCTTGCACATTGTAATTTTCATTAACACTGCATTCTAATGCAATTACTTCACCTACAGCCATACCATCAGTCCCACTTGAGTCATAAACTGAACTGGAATTAGAATCTGTAAGTTCTTCTAACAAAGCTTGTGAAATTTCTTCCTCAAACACACCCTTGCTACTTGATGCCAACATTGCACCAGACTGCAGCCTCAAACAAAACTGAAACATAGTATCAGCTGTGAAGAAAAAAAGCTGTCGACATACAGGGGTAATGTCATATATCAATCACAATCCCCAGACCACATTCTTGTGCTGACAGTGGCAAAACTCATTTCAGTTTTCACGTGATCGTTAGAAAGATGCAAAAAGCAGCTTGTGCAATTAAAAAAGACTCCAAAAAACTGATCCACATTTCATGACTAAAGAAAAAATACAGAACTGATTTTTCAGTCCTGTCTCTCACACCATATGACTGCCAGCTCATTTATGAACAAGAATAATGTGGCCAGATTACAATTTCTTCTCAAGTTTTCAAGACACAGTTGCATGAACTGTGCAGCATGCGAGCAGAGTTCAACACTCCAAGGTAGGTGACACTTATGTTTGGTAAGCATTCGGCACTCCATACTGAGGGGTAACTGTTGATATTCTAGCCCCTACGTACAAAAAACCTGTCCCTAACTGATGATTTTAATTCCCTTTCCCAGCGATAACAAGCATAATCCTCTGCTGGCTGTGTGTTACTGCTGTCCCATCCGACTTCCTGTACTCCCACTAAATCAAATCCACACTTTAATACTTATCTTGCAGCTGTCTTTAGTAACCACAAATATAGGCTCTTCACATCCAAAGTTCAAAATCTCATATCTTTTTTCCACTGTTATGTCATTCCACAGGATCTGACCACGTGCGAGGCTGAGTGTAACATTTTGTAACATGTAAAAAACCTAAACTGTAAAAGTTCTGCTACAAAATGTTTACAAAGTTAAACACACACACACACAAAAAACAAAAAAGACTGTGATCATCACAGAAATAAAGAAACAGAATGTGCACATATTAAACAGTAATAAAATTAGTGTTTTGTCACTGAACAAAGGAACATATGGAGAGAGCTTTAAAAAAAAAAACTGTAATTTTAAATGTTGCTGAAAAGCAAATATTTTTGAACTAAAGTGCCCAATACAACCATATAATGGCAAATGACATTAGTTTTAGTTTATTTTTCATGCACCATTAATATTTCGCACATGCGAATAAGGAAAACATAAAAAAGCAGTCACTGCATACCCGTACCCCGTATACACAATGTGTTGGTCCTGTCCATTTGTACTGGAATGACCACCAGCTGAAGAAGTAGTCACATAATGATATCCTGGTGCCACTGCACTAGCTGAATTGCTAGCAACTAAAGCTGGCTCCTTGCCATGGCAAGATGAGTGGTGCACATAGTCAGCAGGATGATGATAATCACTGAGGCCTGGTTCTCGTTTGGTTGCCACGCCAAGCATGCATTCTGACTGGGCCTTAGCAAGCAACCGCTTCTTCTGTGACTGTGAAGCTCCACCCGAATAACTAGAATGGAATAAACAATTTAAAAATTAATACAATGCACAGTACACCACACACTGTCTACTGTTTTCTTTTCAAGAAACATATCACACAGAGGCTAAAATCTCACCATTCTCAAGCATGAAATAATATGTGAGTGGTGAGATTCAAGGTGACATGTTTACAACAGTCAGGAGGAGTGGCTACACTACAGCCTGTTCTCAATTCAACAACACGGCCGTAACCAGTCACATTATGGACATGGTATCAGTCACAGCTGGTATTATGTTCTGACATTCACTGACAAATGAATCTGTACATTATGCTACAGCTGGTCAAATATCACATTTCTTTGGTAGTAATACCATTACTGTGGACATAAAATATGACTGACAGAAAGATGCCATAGCCTTGTACAAAGTTGTGGCACTGGTTAAAAGGAATCAAAAGAAACCACAAAGTGGACTTCTTTAGACATGGCAGTAAACAGGGGAGACATTGCAAGTTTCTGCAGACCTTCCCTACATACACTTTGTTTTGCTTGCTGTATTTGCAGATAACAGCAAACAACCACAACCAGCTGCTGCTTTGCTTGAACACAGGCTTGTGCCACTCCTCTGTATTAGCTATTTTCCTCCTATACCTCCACAGAAGTGTTCCCAACTTCCTGATTACAATATACCAAGAAATTTAACCCTCTGGCACCAAAAGTTATATATGTATATACACCAATGCAGCGTGATGCTCAAAATGGTGAACACCATATAAATATTATGCAGCTCCCATTTACATTCTGGTCTTTGCAGATCACTATGGGGACTTCATTCTGTCCCAAAAGGTTATATAATTTGCCATACATGGATGATGAACTAATATCCAAATTAAAATGTGCCCACTAGCTGTGTAGTACTAGATTTAAAATCCCCTGTTCTCAAAAACTGGTATAAAATATGACCCACAGTATGAGATGTGAATTCCCATACACCCAAATGGTATAGCTGTCCGTTGGTATTAAAAAAAATCAGTTGCCTATCTCACTGTGCTGGAAGATATAAAATCCTCCCATTCCTCATGAAATATTATTTCCATGTTATCTCAAAAACAAACTCCTTTTCATCCATCTAACAAAACTGGCAGCAATGTTATACATTTAATAAAAGTTTTTCAAACACAACACATTTAACACAAGTTCTAATGTTATTACCCTCAAGAACTACACATTCCGTCCAAGCACACTGACTGCATTTCTTATTTCCTTACATAAATTATTCTCTTGAATTAGCAGGGTAGTTAATATCAACTTATTGTGCAATGTAGCATCACTGGTAGGTAACAGCAATCTTACATATCACACTATCCCCTCTTTCCTCACTGCACCCCTCCCTAACCTTCTCTCCTTCACATTACCTGCATCTACCTACAAAAAATTACTCTGTCCTCAATGCATGACCTGGTAACTAAATCCTAAATACTGTCTGGATTTAGAATTCTAAACTGTAGTGTAACTGGGTGTGGTGTGTACTACAGTCATTCAGGGTGTTTAGTTTAATCTGCATCTCTGTCCTTTGTTTCTCAGGTTTGTGGCAACACCATCTAAGGATTCTTTCTATTTATATGAAATGTGTGGTTCTTGAAAGATTAATTTTTGGATATTACATACATGTTAAGTGGCACATTTTCATCTTGTATTTACGGAGTGTTGTGTGCACTCCATCAGATTGTGACTATTTGATTACTGTTATTTCTAATTTATAACAAATTTACTATCTGTTATTCACTTAATTCTTGGTTCCCATCTGATGCTATTTGCTCAATATTTCCCCACCACTGTTGCTACAGTGTTCAGGTTGGGCGAGTTTTGTGTTGTAAATGACATTCTACTGATGCACAAGGTGGTGGGGGGTATCCTATAAAGTGTCCTTTTATAAAATATTAAATAATATTAATAATTTTTGTTGTTGAAAGCCTGCTTGTTTTCACATATATATACATACATACATTGCAGGTATGGTAGTAGGAAGATCATATCAGGCATCACAGCAACAATCTTTTATGAAAAACCGATTGAAGGAATAATTTTATGCAAACACACTGCAACTTACAACTATAAACAATTTTAATGTCTTATCCATGGACACACTTCGTATAGTTGCATTGTAACTACTAAGTTATGCAACCAACTAATTGTAATCAGCAGTTTTGTGCAAAAAGTGTAATTCTTGCAAGTGATTGCATCTACAGTCTGAGTCATGTCGGGTCTGAAAAATGAATGATGAACTGGAAATACAACTTGTACTGACTTGATGATAATGCTAAACGGAATGCTGGCTTGATATACTGCTGCTCACAGTTGTCTCAGATGGAGTGAAACAAATAACTTGATAGATGATATTACAAAGAATATGAATTCCTCAAAAATGAGAACTACACTTACATCCTTCTTGCTGATACATTACCCACCTGTGCTGTGGCTCGTGCTTTATCTCCCTCACAGTGTGCCCTGGTGTATGAACAGATACTGACACTTGGGGTGGTTGCTGTTGGTGCTGATACAGCTGCTGCAACTGATGCTTAGCAGGACTCCTGTGTTCTTCACCATCACTATCACCGACTGTCACACATGATATGACATTCTTCCGCTGTCTAGCAGACACTCCCCTGGATGGTGTTGATTGAGAACTACAGTATAGCAAAAACAAGAACTTACTGTACCTAATTAAGTAAGTTTTTGTCTTACAAGATAAATCATAACAATGCACGCACACATACACAAAATTACACACAGCAGTTCATACAGTAGATAAGATGCAGTACATTAAACAATGAAGAAAGTTTCTTATACACCCGATCAGTTACTACTTTTGTTGTACAATGTACCTGACTAAAACTATAAAACAAGGCTTCTTAATAGATGCTGTACTTGTAATTGGAAAGGAACTTGCGGAAAGGTACACTTCTCCATGCTTAATTAAACACAAAGTCAATAAAATGTATTGGGGTGGAGATACAGCTCCATGCATACATAACTTCAATATGGGCAAAGTACCACAGCGAAAAATCTTTCTTAATGCTGAGAAACGAACCCCAGTTGTCCAGCCCAATGCCTAGGTACTATACAACTATAACATTTCTTTGTTTGTATTATGAATTTGTTTTTTCCACTCCATATGTGATTTTGGTAACAGTGATTAAAGAATTCTTATTAACCTCTGACGCTGGAAGTTAATCCACATATTTAAACATCCAGTTCCTACAGCCAACGAAAAATTCTCTGTCCATTACAGATATGAACCAGTTAATGCTGTGACATGTTACAGAATTTCACCCCCACGTATAATCACAATAACATGGTTGTAACATCCGTAACAAATCACAAACTCAGTGTTACAGAAATCTGAAATATTGCAATTTTTAGAACAATAAATTTTTAAAAATTATCAAATGCATATTATATGTGCAGATGTCTCAGTGCCATAGGAAATGGCTGCTTATTTAAGCTGTCTGTCAAGCTCTAGTGGTAACAGCATGGAACAATTACAACTGTGGATCAAAAACATTTTGCATAGGAACACCATCTCCACTTATAACTATATGGAGCTGTCTTCCTTGAGAGGCTGACATTTCTTCAGCTAGACGAGCAATACCCCGCACTTTATGAAACCCTAAAGTTCATTACCATTTTAATAGTAGCCTGCTGCTTTCGCATCCCAAATCAAATTAATACACTCCACAACCTTCCAGCCTACTCCTCTATGATACATTTTACTGTTCCCTTTCCCTCAGCTTTCACCACCAAAACTGTGCATTCACATCTCTCCAACTCCATGCATGTCACCTTCCCCCCTCCGCATCACCTTTCTTGATTTATCACCCAAATATCTGGTAAGGAGTGCAACTCATGAAACTCCTCAATGTGCAGTTTCCTCCAGTTCCTTGATACTTCCCCCCTCTTAGGCCCAGATACCTTCCTCAGCACTCTATTCTTTAAAACCCTCCACCAGTGCTCTTCCCTTAATGTAGGAGAACAAGTTTTGTAACCATACCAACCGAAATGCATGGTTATAGGTCTGTATATTTTAATCTTTATGTTCTTATATAGCAAACTGGAAGAAAAAAGGTTCTGGGTTGAATTGCAGTAGGTGTACCCCAACTTTAATCTGCTCTTAATTTCCTCATGCATTTAATTTTGATTTGTCAGTGTCAATTTCACATATCTGAACGCTGCCACTTTCAATAGGTTTATAAGCCATTCAAATTTTGTGATATTGTTCTACATTCTGTTCACAAGATA
>Ga0209755_10009869_pt1 | contig 10054 bp, 3 predicted proteins | sample TergutCo191P1_FD_187301 | JGI IMG/M metagenome (GOLD analysis project Ga0209755, IMG submission 187301) | Cornitermes sp. P1 segment gut microbial communities from Petit-Saut dam, French Guiana - Co191P1 (SPAdes) (version 2) | ecosystem: Host-associated > Arthropoda: Insects > Digestive system >...
CCGGTAACGTTGACCGGCATAGGCCACGCGGCCGGACTAGCGTATTCCGTCCACCGGAACGCGCCGCCGGGGCCTCTCGTGTTGCCTATGACCGGGAAACCTTGATCAACCCTAGGATCGTAATTTATCACGTCCACGAACTCATTCGGGACGAGGGTCGCGGCAAGATCGAAGACGCGATCCTCCAGCCACTGGTGGGTGGCCGCGCCATGGTTGGCGCGGGTGGTCTCGGTGGTGATGATGAACCCCTGTTGATCGGCCGTAAAGAAATTGGGGTTGCCGCCGGAACCGCGGACGGCCTGCCCCTGCCCGCTGATCGCAAAGGGCGTGTTGGTTCGATAGAAGTAGTTGCCCTCCGCTATCACGTTGGCGCGATGCCCGGCACCAACCTTGTAGGTGCTGGCCCCGGTCAAGCGGCCTTCAAAAAAGTTGTTGAACACGTGCGTTTCCGAAGCGCGCAGGCGCGGCGAACGCTGGATCGTGCCGACGTAGTGGTTGTTGTGGTAAGTCGCGCGGAAATGCGGGTTCGTGTCGTTGTTGCCGGAAAGCCCTCCCCTGCCGTTCGCCGTGAACACGTTCCACGATATCGTGAAGTAGGTCGTGCGGTGGGTATCGATATGACCGTCCGCGTTCTGGTTGTCCACGATAAACCTGTTGTGGGTTATCCACGTATTGAAAGAGACAACGTTGTTGACAATATCCCCCGCGGCCTCGTCGAGGCTTGGGAAAGGCCCATGGTAGGGATTGTTCCTGTTGGCAGGATTGTCGCCATCGCCCCTAACATCGATGCCGTCGTCACTGTGGTTTCTGAACGTAAGATTCCGGACTACCATATTAGACGAGCGGTTAATCGCAAGACCAAAACCGTTAAGCTCGGCATTGGGACCTATGCCCTCGATGGTAACGTTGGACGTTCTCATTACGGGAACCATGTCCCTGCCGGCGGCGGAACGGGGTATAGTGCCGATGACGCGAATTACCAAGGGGGTCGCGTTCCGCAGCGACGTTACCTGCCCGGTGTTCATGCCGCGGTTGGGCATTCGCGACGAGTTGAACAAAGCGTTGCCGGCAAACCCGGTGTTGGAGTTCCAAGGATTGGCAAAACCGTTGGGGTTTTGCGCGGTTATATAGATGACCACCGCGTCGTCGCGCAGGGTGCCGTCCGGGTTATAGGCGCCGGTGGTTTGCCCGAACGGGGATGTCGCAGAAAAGGCAAAGCCTTGGCGGTCAAACGGCGGGGGCCTAAGCCCAGTCACGATGTCGTAACGCCCGGTGGGATTCCCGCCGACAAGTTCCACCAACCTAAGGTCGTAACGCTGGCCGGCGTCCGCGGCAAGGCCCGGCACGTCCACGCGCCACCTGTTGCTTGCGGAATCCACAACACGCGCCAAGGGGCTGTGGTCATTTGTCCACTGCTGCCCGGTGGCCGGCGGCGCGGTAGGCACGCTTACGGTGTTGGCCCTTGGATTGTTCACCCACCGCCAATCGTCCATTCCGGCGAGGCTCACGTAAATATTGTAGGAAGCCCCCGGAATACCGCTCCAGTAGGCGAACACGGTTTCAAACCACGTGCCGGCCCGAACGTCAAACAGCGCGCCGCCGCCGGGAGCCTCGTTGTCGCTACCTCCCCCGGGGGGGGCACCGTTGTCGGGCTCTTCGTCGCCGTCGCTGGGAGTCCCGTTATCATCGCCCGGTTCCTCGTCGCCGTCGCCGGGCTCTTCGTCATTGTCGCAGGGTTCCTCATCACCGGGGCCTTCCCCCGGCAGCACGACGGAAAGGCTGGCACGGTTATATATTCGGCTGCCGACAACGGTAACAGTAACGATAATGTCGCCGGTGTCCTTGGCATCCTCGCCCGCCGTCGCCGTTACCGTACCGCAGTGATCCACCGTGGCCCTTCTTGCGGGGTTTACCGTCCATTCCAATTCGTAGCCAGAGGCCTCGGGCGGAAACACGTTAACGCCCAACGTTCTGCTTTCGCCCACCTCGATACTGGAACTTCCGTTAAGAACAATCTCCAAACGCTCAACCGGAACCGGATCGGCACCCGGCTGCCTACAGCCCGCAACGGCAAAAACCGCAAACAGCGAAACGCACGTCAGAGCGAATTTGCAAATACCACTTTTCATACGACACACTCCCATAAATCGACGCACAGGGGAACTCGTTGTTTCCGCTACTTTAGAGGGTACGTTTCTGCCCAAAGAGAATGGCGACAGCCTATTGCACTTTTCAGATGTTCGCCCGGAGCGGTCGGGTTCCCGCAAAATCCCCCTGCGTATGCTGCTGTACATCGCCAGAGTGTACGAGAAAATTATCAAGAGCGACAGGAAGATTTATGCATCCACAAAAATGACCGTCCCCTACGTTGAATTCTATGTGCTATACAATGGTACCGCGCCGAGCCCAGACGCATATACGATGAAGCTGTCCGACCTGTTCGAGAGTCCCGAATCCTTGGGGCTCGATCCAAAGGGCTTTCCCGCGCTTGAGATTTCGGTGAAGGTGATCAACATCAACCACGGCCGAAACACGGCGATAGCGGGCAGGTGCAAGACCCTTGGCTGGTACAGCGCGTTCATAGCAAAGGCGCGCGGGCTCGAAGAGGAACTTGGGGACAGAACCGAGGCGATCAGGCGAGCGGTGATCTATTGCCGCGACCACGACATACTGAGGGAGTTTCTTGAAAAATACGGAACGGAGGTACTGAACATGCTGACGAAAGAATGGAAGCTGGAGGACGCCCTTGCGGTGCGGTTCGAGGAAGGTCGGGAGGAAGGCTGGAAAGGGGGCCGCGAGGAAGGCTGGAAAGGGGGCCGGGAGGAAAGGAACAGGGAGGTGCTTAGCCTTATCGCCAAAGGCTACACCTTGGAGGACATCCAGAAGGAGCTTACATCCACAGTGCAAAGATTATGAACATGTTGGAAATCGGCGGAGGATATTGAACACCGACCCCCCGTGCGCCTACTCATTCAGGCCACGCACATCGTTTTTTAGGTCGCCTATCGCGGCGATCACTTGGTCTAATTTTTGGTCGAATCTTTGCCTGTCGGCGCACGCCTCAAGGTAGCGCAGCACGCCCACCGTGGCGAGAGCCGTCGTAAGGGGTATGAGAAGCACAATCGGTATGTCTATCGTTTCCATGCCGTAAGCGCAGGGAAATGCTCGCCGAAAGTCAAGATGAAAAACGGGGGTTGGTCGCACCTAAGATAGTCGGCGGGAATCCTTGGCACTTTGCGCCCAGTCAAAAAACCAGCCGCCCCGAAGGACGGCTGGTTGGCGGGTGGCAATAATCTTGCGGCAGGAAAAAAGCGTCAGTCACTCGCCGCATAAGCGCGTAACACTCGCGCGCCTACGCCGCAACAATAGCAGGAGGTTGCGTAGCGGCTGGAATAAGCCTGCCTTGGAGAAACAGATCGAACTTTTCATTCAGGGCCATATTGCTCCCCTGCACCTTGGCGACCTCTACCTTGACGGCGTTTATCTCGGTTTTTAGGCCGTCTATTTTCGTATCCATGTCGGCCCTTAGGCCGTTTATCTCGGTTCTTAGGCCGTTTATTTCTGCGGTCATGTCGACCCTTAAGCCGCCTATCGCAGCGATCACTTGATCGAACTTTTGATCGAACCTTTGGTCGTGCCTATCGGCGCGTGTCTCCAGATCGCGCAATCGTTTTTGGGTGACGAACCACACCCCGCCAGCCGTGGCGATGGCAGTTACAAGGGACATGAGAAGCACAATCGGTATAGTTATCGTTTCCATGCCGTAAGTATAGGGAAACCCCAGCCGAAAGTCAAGATGAAAAACGGAGGTTGATCGCGCCAAAGATGACCTGCGGGAATCGTCGGCACTTCGCGCTGGCACACAAAAACAGCCGCCCCGAAGGACGGCTGATTGGTGTGTGTGAATAAGCCTGCGGTAGGAAAAAAGTGTCAGTCATCTTCGCACCACAGGGTACGGATTGATGACTGACACCCCGCGCCTTGACCTTACGGCTGAGTGCCGAAGTACACCTGCACTTCGTGGAATCTTATGGCTCCACCTCTGTTCCCAATTTGAACCGTAAGATTGTCATCGCCGAGGAAATCCCGCTGCGTCCAAAGCGCATTGGTGGTATTTCCAGGGGTTCCATCGTCGGAATCGATGCCATTGAAGGTAACGAAACGCCCAGGGGTATTACTCCCGCCGTTGTCGCCAAAACTTACGCGAATGCGGAAGGGCCTAGGCAAATTGGAAAGCTGGATAATGTTGCTGCTAGTTGCACCGCCAGTTTGGAGACCTTGAGCCGCATCTGTCCTCCACTGATAAGCTCCGCCGCCGGTATTCCCAACAGAGACAGGAACTTCATTTTCCTCGCCAAGAGTGAACGAAATGTTGGTACTAATAGCACTATTCGCCCGAACCACGCCAGCCAACGCCGCAGCCGCAGCAAACGGCGTACCATTTGCGAAAGTCAGGCTTGCAACTTGGGTCCAGACCATGGCGGACACAACATTCACGGTAACTGTTGCGGGAACCGGGGCATCGTTTGCGTTAAGAGCAACAGAAGTGGCAGTTACAGTGATAGTATCTCCAACTTCCCCGCCACGGATTGTTACGGTGGTGCCATCAGACTCAACCACTGCCGAAGCAGGATTGACATTCCATGTAACAGTCCTGTCTGGCAAAGTAGCGGGCTGCACGTTTGCGGTAAGGGTTATCTCCTGCCCTGCGCCTACGGTCAAGGGCGTGGGGCCCTCTATCGTTACGCTGGTTACAGTAGGGGGAGCGTCAGCAATGCCCGGCTGGTTCAGGTTCACCCTTGACCGGGTGCCATTCTGGGTGATGTAGAAATTCCGGAACGTCGCAGAGCTTGCAGTAGCGGTAGCTTCATTTCCACTGTCATTATTCCCACCCGACACAACCATGCCGAGCCAATACGTTTCTGTAGCACTGTTAAAATAGTCTGCCGTGAACGTACTAGAATGCGTAACCTCACTGTCAGCTGTATTAGTGGCGGTAACCGTGGTTGTAAAGTCTACACCATTGCGCTCAAACCTTATGCGCCAAATGCTACTATTGGCAGCAATGGCGGCGCTCCCTGGAACATCTCTGATCCATGGCGCACCTGTTGGGTTCCCGAAAACTGGGGCCACGGTCGTGTTGACAAAACCTCTTGCTTGAGTAGTTATCCTTCGAGCGTTGTTGTTGTTGGTACGGAAAGTACGACCACCAAAGGCAATCGCATACTGGTCGTTGTTCACCGACGGAGTGCTGATAAGCCACAAGCCTGCCAAGTTATTATTGTTGTCATGACCCGCGTGATGCACCATCTCAATTTCCGCAACAAAGTCGCCAATTATTGGCGTGTAAATGGTTCCAGCTCCGCCTCCCTCACCACCAACAAACCTGCCGATACCAGTAATTGTAAGATCTCCCACGTTGTAGGTTACGGCTTGGATTCTGCCGCGATTGCCACTGTTGTTGCCAAGCCAATCGGTTCTTCTTGTCAACGTGAAAGCAGGCGGCGCAACAACCCTCACCTCTACTTCCGCGCTTACCGCCGTGCCGTCGATCGTCGCCACAACTGTAGCAACCGCATCCAAGGCATCGCCGCGCACCGTTACGGTGGCACCAGTCTCCGCACCCTCAATCGAAACCCCTGTGCCGTCAATCGTCCAGACAACTGTCCTGTCTTCGACAATGGCGTTTGCGGGAATTACCGTGGCGGTAAGGGTTCTGGTTTCTTCGTGAACAACGGTAACATCTTCGTTCGGGGTTATGGTTATGCCGGTCGCCCGCTGCCTTGCGGTTACGGTTACGCCCAAGCTGTCCATCGCGGGGTTGCCAGTTGTCGCAATGATCGTGGCGGTGGCCGTGCCATCGGCGCCAGCGAAGTGAGCGGTTACCAAGCCGTCGTTGTCCACGGTTATCGCGCCTTCAGGAATCGATGTCGCCCGCCATGCGAAGACCCACTCATCGAAAATATCCGCGCCGCCTGTGTCGTATGCAACCGCGCTAAGCTGCAAGGTTACCGGGGCGGCAAGGATGTCAATCGGGACGGCGTAGTTGCCAGAGATTACCACGGACGCAACCGGGGTGCGGGTGTCGCCGATGAACGTAATCATCACTTCAAAAGAGTAGCCGTCGGCATCGCCAACCCGCACCGTCACGGTGTCGCCCGCTTCCACTTCGTCGCCGGCATCCGGCTCCCACGCAAAGTACAGCGCATCATCGGGGGTATTCGGGGCAAAGTCGGCGATTTCGCTCTCTGCCTCTGCCCGGGTTGCGAAGTCCTCCGCTATGGCAAACGCAGGGCCGGTGTTATCGGCTATAAGCGCGGCGTCTATCAACGCCCTAACGCCGTATATTGTGGTTGGGAAGTATTCTTCAAGCAGATACGCAAACTGCTCGACAAGGTTGTCGAAGTTGCCGCTGGTCACGCCTTGCACGGCAAGACCCCGGGGAGGGGCAAAATGCGCGTGGGTCACGCCGGAATCGCCAAAGTCGGTGCCGTTCCACGCCCCGGCGATAAACGCCAGAAGGCTGCTGGGAAAGCGTATATCCGTCACGGTTTCGGTAAACAGGCTTGTTCTGTCCCTAAAGACGTGAACGATTTCGGCGATGGTCGCGGTCTCCGCGCCGCGGGTAAGCGTGAACACCGCAAGGTACCGATTCGCGGGAAGCCCGCGCTCGCCGGCTATCGTGTTGCCGACGGGCGCAAGGGGTTCGCTTGTCCAGTAAGCGGTTTCGGCCGCGCCATCCGCGGTGTAGACGAAAACCTGCAAGCCGGCGGCCGTTATGCCGTCGGGGACGGTCAGGTTCCATTCAAACGTTCCCGCGCCGCCAACGGGAAAGAGCAGGACGCTCACGGCGTTGGGGCCATGCTCGCTTACCGTAAACTGTTCGCTGGTGCCTTGCGCCACCTGTTCGCGATCGTCGCCAGTGCCGGCGAACGCCAGCACCGAAAGTATGTAGTCGCCTACCGGGACGAATAGCGAGGCTGCGCCGTCCCACGAAAGGTTGATTGCCGCACCGGATGGCTGCGGGGCAAACGTCAGTTCATAATCGTCAAACGCGACGCCACCCGGAGGGTCGCCGGGAAGGGTCGTGCGCACAAGGCCGGGGCTATCCAGCGTAAGCAGAACGGTTCCCATTCCGGCGGGGGCGGGCTCGTTGTGATCCAGCGGACTGCTGCACCCGGCCAGAACTGTAAAGAAGGCTGCGGCGCACACTAGGGCTGCAATACCCACGCGGCTGCCGGCTTTCTGCAGAATGTTTTTCATACCTCGTTTCTCCTTTGGTCAAGTATGGGATCCCCGGCTCGCGGCCGGGGATCCCTGCTATTACGGATTCACCGTAAGGCTTATGCGCCTGCTGAACGGCACGCCATCCACCATTACTACTACGGTAATGAACTGGGTTCCCAAGAAATCGCGCAGCGGCGTATCGTCTAGGTCAAGAACTGCGCCAGTACCAATCCGATTCGCGCCGTGGTACCAGCGGATGTCGGTTGCAGGGTTCACGCTGTCCGGCAGGCCGGTGATTTCGATTGTCCCCCAAGTGTCGGCAAGGAAGTTGACCGCGTAGTCAGCCACGACCGCGTTCTCAAGCGCGTCTTGCAGGGCGCCCCATTCAAGGGTTATGCCATCACCGTCAAGATCGACCGGCGCTTCCAGCGATATCTCGTAAATCCTGATAGTTCCAGTCGTTGGCAGTGCGGGAGGCGCAAACTGAACCTGTCCAATCCCAATGCTGACCATTCTGTGCTCGTTAAAGAGAAAAGTTCCAGTTGCCGCACCGTTCGCCGCCGTCGATCCCGGGCCCAGCCGGCCGTCAGCACCGTTGTCAACAAGAACGCCGTCTATGAACAGAGTCGGGAACCGGGCTGCATTGCCGCCAGTATTCGCATACTGCACCCTGATTTCAAACGGCCCCTGCACGTTAAGAATCGACAAGAAGTAGGTGCCGAGAGGAACAGCGCCATGTGCCTGAATCCTGCCAATGGGCCCACCATTGGTTGCCGCCGGCGCCCAGCTTATGCCGCTACCAGAAGTGGCTGGCGCAAGTGCTGGATCATTGCCAGTGATGTTACTCGGCAACAGAAGCATATTGTTCACGTGCAGCGTGTCCATGCGGTTTCTTGTCGAGGCTGCGTCGTTCGGATTGGTCCCACTACTTTCACTCCAGCCGACAATCGGTTGCGCCTCGGCAAAAGTCCACGTAAAGTTCCTGAGCGTGTGATCAAGGTTGTTCGCCACGTTTGCCACAATGTTGTCGGTTGCGTTATTCACGCCATCCACCGCGGTTACCGTGATTGTCGCGGGTCCCTGGCCAGCCGCGGTTACGGTCGCCCTGACCTCGTTCACCGGCCAATCCGCAGGATCCGCGGTTGCCGGCCGGGCAATCGCGGCGACTCTTGCGATACTCGCATCGGTGGTCGTCCACGTCACCGCCATGTTGGTGGCGTCGGCCGGCAGTATCGTCGCGGCTACTACCGCGGACACATCGCCTCCAATTCCTGCCACGGCAAGGTTGATGGGGGCAACGGTGTCAATCGTTATTCCAGTGACAAACACCGGCACGTTTATCACTACCGTCCCGTATACATCCGCCCCGACAAAGTTTTCCGCGGTGGCGGTGATCGTGACGGTTCCCCTGCCCTCAATCGTTACAAGACCGTCTGCGCTAACCGTCGCGACTTCCGGATCGCTGGTACCCCAAGTTACCGGCCCGTCAAAGAGCGCGCTGTCGGGTTGCACCGTTGCGGTAAGCTGCTGCATCGCGCCCACGTCCAGCGTGCCTATTGGGCCGGGCGGATCAATCGTTACGCTCGCGGCCGCGGGTCGCACTTCGATTACCACGGGTTCGCTGACTACATTGTTGAATGCGACCGCCGCGATTCTAGCCACCACCCGGACTTCGCCCGCGCCGGTAACCCCTACGACCGCGCTGGTTGCGCCGCGGCTTTCAAACTCGGCCCTTGCTTCCGAGCCATCGATAAACTCCCACTCCACGGCATGGCCGGGTTCCGGGTAAGATTCCGCGGTAAGCGATACCATCTGACCAACCGCAAGCGGCGCGGTCGGTGCGCCGGTTACATTGACGTTGGTGGGGGCGGCCAGTTGGCCGGGGTTCACGAATGGAAAGGTTATCGGCGGAAAGCCGGGAACCGTCAGGGTCAGGGTGTTATTGTGCAGATCGTCGCTGTCGTTCGCCCAGACAAACGCCCCGTCGGGAATCGCGGTTCCGTTAACGGCGACCGTCTCCCTAATCGCGATCATCACCGCGGCCCTGTCGTTCAGGGCGGTGTTCACGGAAAGGTTCAAGAAACTGTCGGTGTCGCTGGCTATGCGCAACAAGGCGATGTCAACCAGCGTTCCCAGTTCCGCGGGGCTGGCCGGGAAGTCGTCGCCGCCGATAAGGTCGGCAAGGTTGATAAGTATCGCACCGAAATTGCCGTCATCGCCGCCGGTCACGCCAAGAACCGGGGGGTTCAGAATGGCGAAGTGCCCGGCCCGAATATCCAGACCGACGAAGTCCGCACTGCCGCTGTCCCACGTTCTGGCCATCTCGCCGAACAGCGACCGGGGGAAACTCGTGGCCGGGAAGTTCGCGGCGAAGTGGCTTGTCAGTCCGTCAAAAACGTGCAGCACCTCGGTTACCGTAAGATCGCCCGCGCCGCCGCTCAACGTAAGAACGACGTAGTACGTACCCGAAGGCAGCACGATTTGGGTTCCCGCAGATGAAGCGAAGGGGCTTTCGACATTGGGGACGGATACAGCGACCGGGGGATCCAACGGAAGACTGGCAAGTGTCGTCACCGTTAGTTCGGCCTCGAACTCGCCTGCCGGGAACGTGATGTCCCAAGTCAGCGTGCCGGTGCCGGCGTCGGTAATTACCGGCTCCAGCGCGATGTTGACCGCAGTGGTTCCCTGCGGCGAAATGACCACGCCGGTTTCCGGGTCGGAGGCGCCGGTCGCCACGAGAACCGTGTCCAGATAAGCCCTTATCAAAATGTCGTAGGTTCCGGGGATCAGCTCAATGCTGCCGGATCCGGAAGTCCATTCCGGGGTA
>Ga0209755_10009870_pt1 | contig 10054 bp, 8 predicted proteins | sample TergutCo191P1_FD_187301 | JGI IMG/M metagenome (GOLD analysis project Ga0209755, IMG submission 187301) | Cornitermes sp. P1 segment gut microbial communities from Petit-Saut dam, French Guiana - Co191P1 (SPAdes) (version 2) | ecosystem: Host-associated > Arthropoda: Insects > Digestive system >...
CCGGCAAGCGGGCCGAAGGTTAAAAAGGCGGCTAATAGCCAAAAAACCGTCAGACGGAATAATTTTCTTCTCATACTTTATATTAACAGTTTTTATTAAAAAAAGGTAACATGCGGGAACCGTTATGGCGGCCGTCTTGACAATACCCCTAAACACATGTATAGTCAAAAAAATGGAAGATTCCGGCCTGCACGAAAAAATTTCCATCCTCTCGGGAGCCGCCAAATACGACGCATCCTGCGCTACTTCGGGAAGCTCCGGTTTTACAGACAATAAAAAGTTCGGCGCAAGCATGCCTTCGGGAGTCTGCCATAGCTGGACGGAAGACGGCCGCTGCGTAAGCCTGTTAAAAGTTTTATACTCGAATGTCTGCAAATACGACTGCGCCTATTGCGTAAACCGCAGCAGCGCCGACATTAAACGATCAAGTTTTACAGTTAACGAGCTGGTAGAGCTTACAGGCGAATTTTACAAACGCAACTACATAGAAGGCTTGTTCTTATCGTCAGGGATTTTCGCGGATCCGGATATTGTTATGGAAAAATTGATAGAGACCGCGAAGACGCTGCGCACGGAAGCCGGGTTCGGCGGTTATATTCATTTAAAGATAATTCCGGGAACAGGCGAAAGACTGATACGCGAAGCCGGGCTTTGGGCAGACAGACTCAGCGCGAACATTGAGCTGCCTACCGACAAAAGTCTGCAATGTCTGGCTCCGCAGAAGACGGGGAAAACAATATTGGGGGCAATGAATGATTTTTCCGGGATCAGCCGCGAGATGGAGGAAACGCGGAAAAAGAGCAGGTTTTTGCCTAACGGAAAAACAAAGGTGCAGTTTTTCGCGCCAGCCGGTCAAAGCACGCAGCTAATAGTCGGCGCGACAGAAGAAGACGACAGGCAGATAATAAACCTGTCCAGTTCGCTTTACAATAAATTTTCCTTAAAGAGGGTTTACTATTCGGCTTTTATTCATCCTGGAAGTTACGTGCACAGGGAGAAAAGGTTTGACCCGCGTCTGCCGGATAACATCGGCCCTCCTCTTGTCAGGGAGCACAGGCTGTACCAGGCGGACTGGCTCCTGCGTTTTTACCATTTCAGCGCGGGAGAAATTCTAAGCGAAGATGAGCCGTTCCTTGACGCGCACATCGATCCAAAAACGGCGTGGGCGCTTAAAAACCTGGACTTCTTCCCTGTCGAAGTAAACCGCGCCGATTACGAAACCCTTCTTCGCATCCCTGGCATCGGCGCGAAAACGGCGCGCCGCATAATAGAGACCCGCCGTTCGCGCAGTCTGAACCTTGAGAACCTGAAACGGCTTGGCGGCATAATGAAACGCGCCCGTTATTTTCTTACTGCCGGAGGCTCATACATTGAGCGCCCTGATGATCCGGCGCGCATTCGCCGTCTGCTCTGTGACACGGACGGCGCAGGGTTTCAACTGCCGCTGTTTGAATTTTGATTAACAGGAAAAAAAATGATTAAAAATTTAAACGAAATGTTTTTACTGATCGGCAATGACAGAACAGCAGACAGACAGGAAGATTTGTTCGCACTTGCGGAAGAACCTCCGGCCGCCGCGCGGCAGTACGGACGCGGCGACATCGACTTTATTCTAAATTATTTTACAAGAGGTTTTGATACCGGAAAAATGACAGGCGCCGCGCTCACCATTTTTGAACTGTCCTGTGACGCTTTTGATACGGTTCTTCACGCGTGGATGAGCGAAGAGCCTGTCGAAACGGAAATAATACGCTTTGGCCGCAGGGTAATATCCTCGGCGGGAAAGGCCGTTTTTGATCGCGGCGACAGCGACACTCTTGCGGTTCACGCCAGCGCGGGAAGGGTCTTTCACGAGGTACACAGGATGATGGGGCTGATGCGCTTCACACCGGATTCTAACGGGAGATATACCGCAAAATGCGCGCCGGATCATTTTATCCTTCCTGTTCTGGGAGAATATTTTACCTCACGTTTCGGAGAAACATCCTGGGTTGTTCATGATGAAAAGAGGAACCTGTTTCTGGGACGAAAACCGGGAGAAAAGGCGCAAATATTCTTTCAAAATGAAATGGAAACCGTTAGTTCCGCGGGAAACGGCGTATACGGCGATGCTTCCGTACCGGACAAGTGGGAAACGCTCTGGAAGCATTACCATAAGACAATTAACAACGAAAGCAGGAATAACACAGGCTTGCAGCGCCAGCTTATGCCAAAACGTTACTGGAAATACCTTTCAGAGATGGAAAACATTTAAAAGAACAACGCTTGCGATTAGTCATTAAACACTGCGCATACAAAACTTTTTTGTAACCTGTCTATCTATAATAAATTTCCTATATATAGTATATTTAGCCCAAATGGAGGTGCATCTGCGCGGAAAACTGGTTTTTGTCGTCTCAATGTATTTGGGACTCTGTTTGCCCGTTTTTCAGTTAAACGCCTCCGCGCAACAGGTAACGCAGTTCCCCGCGCCACAGGCAGCGCAGTCCCCCGCGTCATCCTTGAATGGCAATGACATCAACCTTGAAAAAGCCATCAGCCTTGCAATTGAGAGCAGCCTCAATTTAAAAAAAACCGGAATTGATCTGGCCGCAAGCGGCTATTCGGAGAAAAAACTCTGGGCGGAAATATTCCCGTCCATAAACGCGACTGCCAGCATTGGGTACAGAAATACGTTATTCAGCAATATTGATCTCTCCGGTTCCGGACTCAATTACAGCGCGGGATTTGGAATAAGCCTTGGGCTCAACGGCGGAATACCCTATTCAATAAAAAGCATAAAACTGGCGCATCAGGGAAACATACTAAAATATGAAGACGCCCGAAACCAGCTTTCAATTCAGATAACAAAAAAATTTTTCTCTTTAATCGCGGAAAAAAACAGTCTTACCCTTCTTGAGGAAATACTTGGCCTTGCGCAGAGGCAGCACGAAAGAGATCAAATCTCCTTTAAAAACGGTCTTGTCCGCGAACTTGTCGTAATTCAAAGCAAACTGTCTGTCGAGAACGCGCGTTATAATTTAAGCACGACCGCGACTTCTTACGCGAACAATATGCGTGAATTTTCCGCCATGCTGGGTTTGCCTGACCCGGATATAACTCTTAACGGAGAGGTCAAGATCGTCAGAATTTCTGCGGACTCGAATCTGTTGATAGACAACTATCTTTCCGGGCGTCCCGATATCGCCAGAACCCGCCAGGAAATTGAAAGGCTTGAATACGCGCGAAAGCAGTCTGTTCTTTCCGGACGCGCTCCTTCGCTCAATCTTTCAATGGACTGGAACATTAACGGTTTTGATCCCTATTCGGACACATTCAGCGGATCGGCGCGTCTTTCAATTCCTGTTGACGCGTTCATTCCCGGTACGCAAAAAAACCAGTCAAGCGCCAGAGCTAACGATTCTGTGGAAAAAGCAAAACTGGATCTGACAATTACAGAAGATTCCGCAAAAACCCAAATCCGCTCTTTGACCGCGCTTCTTCATAATTCATGGGACAGCATCGGGATAGCCAGACTCAGTCTGGAAGCGGCGCAGCGAAGTTACGATCTGACAGATCAGGGTTTCAGAAGCGGAACCGTTGAATCGCTGGCGCTTGAAGACGCGCGTAACAATATGGCGAACGCGAAACAGAGACTGCTGCAGACTGAACTTTCATATTTCAACATGATTTTGGATCTTTCTTCGGCCCTTAATCTGGATTGGAAAAAATTAATCGATGATTATGGAGTTACCAGTGAAAAAGAGTAAAATTGTCACCTTCTTTATTATTCTTGTAATCGCGTTATTCGCGCTGCTGATTGCGTATAACTATCTTCCCGATAAATATAAATCTATCAAACGGCAGGATTCAGCCCAGCAGGGCGCGGGACAGGGCGGACAGCGCACAGGAGGGGCGCGCAGCGCGACAACTGTGCGCGTAACGGAAGTAAGGCCTTCCACTATCGAAAAAAGCGTTATCATAAACGGCGATGTTCTTGCGCGGAACCAGGTGACCATTTACCCGACTGTCGGCGGCAAACTGGTTTCGATTTCCTGCGATACCGGAGACAGGGTAAACCGAGGCGATGTGGTCGCGATGGTAGACCCGTCAAGACCGGGGGAGGTTTACTCGCAAAGCCCCGTCATTTCAACGGTTTCCGGCACCATTTTACAGGCGCCGTATAATTTAGGCGACACGCTGACAACGCAGTCGGCCGTTTTTGTCGTAGGAGACCTTTCGTCTCTGTTAGTTGAAACTTTCGTTCCGGAGAGGTTTGTCGCCGTTGTCAGGCAGGGAATGCGCGCGTCCCTTATGTTCGAGGCAATCCCCGCAGAGACATTCGCCGCGGAAGTCACGGAGATTAATCCGGTGCTGGACCCTGCAAGCCGCACGCTTCGCATCCGTCTGCGTCTTTTAAACAGGGATACGCGCATAAGAGCCGGAATGTTCGCGACCATCAGCCTTGTGACAAACAGGAAAGTCAACGTGCCAGTAATTCCCAGAATGTCGGTAATTAACACCTACGGTTCATGGATTGTGTTTATTGTTGATGAAAAAAACACAGCCCGCAGGAGGGAAATCACTCTCGGCATAGACAACGAGGAATTTTTTGAAGTTCTTGGCGGACTGGAAATGGGAGAGAAAATTGTCAGCGCCGGACAGAATTTTCTTTCTGACGGCGATCCTGTGCGGATTGTGGAATAGCGGGTAACGGAGAACAAGATGAATATCATTGAATATTCAGTGAAACGTCCTGTGACAATCGTAATACTGTTCGCGCTCGCGATAGGCGTTTCATTTACAATGCTTGCCAATCTTGCGATGGATCTTTACCCTTCCGTTGACAGGCCGGTTTTTTCCGTATTCACGCGGTTTCCCGGAGCGGGACCGGCCGATATTGAGCGCAATGTCACAGAACGTCTTGAACGCTCCCTTTCATCATCCCGCGGACTTGTTAACATGACGAGCAATTCCCAGTTTGAAACAAGCAACATCAATCTTGAATTCGCATACGGAACAGACATGGACAAAGCTGTTAATGACGCACAGATTCTCGTTAACAGGCTTGTAAACTCCCTTCCCGATGGCGTTCAAACGCCTGTTGTACGCCGCTTTGACATGAGCGCGATGCCCATTATGCGCCTTGTCGTCAGGGGCAATTACCCTCCTGATCAGCTTCGTGTTTTCGCAGAAGACGAAATTCAGGCGAGCATTGAAAGGATAGAGGGCGTAGCCGCAGCGGAAGTAACAGGAGGAACCACCCAGGTCGTGAAGGTGGAGGTATCCCTTAACCGTCTTGCGGCCTTCAACCTGACTTTAACAGATATTACCAACGCTCTAAAGGGACAGAATGTTCTGTCTTCCGGCGGAAATCTGCGCAGGGGAACGCGCGAATATCAGATAATGACACAGGAAGAACTTGTCAGCATTGAACAGATAAGCCGTCTTGTCGTAAAGACAGTAAGCGTTTCCGGACAGAGCGCCGCAAACCGCTACCAAGTTATACGCATAGAAGATGTCGCCGATGTTTTTATGGGATACAATGACAACGCTTCCAGAGTCCAGGTAAACGGACAAAGCGGCGTTTATATCCAGGTTACATGCGAAAGCGGTAGCAACCAGATAAACGTGTCCGACAGGGTGCAGGCCGCGCTTGAGGACATTAACGCGACGCTTCCGCAGGGAATTACACTCGCTGTTCTTTCAGATAACACAACGATGATCAGGGCAACACTCGCCCAGGTTTACTCAAACGCCGTTCAGGGCGGAGCTATGGCGATGTTCATACTGCTATTGTTCCTGCGTAACATAAAAGCAACCCTGATAATCGGGCTTTCCATACCCATTTCAATTATGCTCACCCTTATGTCAATGTCGGTATTCGGTTTTACCCTGAACCTTATGACCCTTACAGGACTGATTATGGGAATGTGCATGACGCTGGACGCTTCGATTGTAATACTGGAGAACGTTCACAGTTACAGGGAACGCGGAGCTAAATCGGAGATTTCGGCAATACTCGGAAGCCGCGAAATGTTACGTGCAATTACAACTTCCACTGTTACAACCCTTTGCGTTTTTATCCCGCTTATCATTTACAAGAACGATTTAAAAGAAATGGGACTGATGTTCAGCGATTTGATTTTTACCGTGGTAATATCTTTAAGCGTCTCCCTTGTTGTGGCTGTTACCCTTGTTCCGAGTCTTTCCGGAGCCATCTTAAAACTCAATACCAGAAAACAAAAACCGATAAAACAGCCGGTTATCCGCTTTGTTGACAACAGCATAGAAAAATCCTTTTTATTCCTTGAAACCGTTTACAAAAAGGGAATTGAATACTGTCTTTCGCACAGGTTTTTGATTATAAGCCTTGTTGTCCTTATCCTTGTTTTCTCGTTTCTTCAGTTCAGCGGCATCGGAATGAACATGTACGTCCGTATGAGAACGGACGACAATGTTACGCTTAACGTCGCCATGCCCAGAGGAACAGCGATTGACGTGACGGAAAAAATGCTGTTTGAAATTGAAGAGCTGGTAAAACGCGAAGTGGAAGGCTACAGAAACATTGTTCTGACAGCCTCCCGCAGCGGAACAAATCAGGGCTCGATACAGATCACCCTTCCCCCTCCTGTCCAGCAGATTGACACTCCCGATACCATTATACGAAAACTCACTCCGTACCTTAACTCAATTCCGGGAGCCAGAATCAGTTTCAGGGCGGGACGCGGCATGGGCAATACGAATCCGGTTGATGTCGCGGTCAGTTCAAAAAATTACGAGGCGTTAATGGCAACTGCCGAAGACATTCAGCACATAATGATGAACTATCTGCCGGAAATAGAAAACCCGGTCGTAAACCTTGACGAAGGCGCTCCCCAATTACAAATTGAGATTGACCGCGACAGAGCTTCCAACTTCGGCCTGTCGCTTTCATCAATCGCCGCCGAAATCCGCATGGCGATGGACGGAGAAATCGCGACCACGATGAGCCAGGGAAACAGGCTGATAAACATACAGGTGCGCCTTAAAGACGAAGACCGCCAGAGTCTTCCAAATCTTGACGCTGTATCGGTAGTAAGCCGCAGCGGAGCGCGCATTACCCTTTCCAATGTCGCAAGAATTTCCGAAGGAAGAGCGCCTTCTTCCATCCGCCGCGAAAGACAGGAGCGCGTTCTTCGCGTAACGGGCGGCCTTGCGCCTGGAATTGCCGCGACAGACATGCAGAAGCGTCTTGAAGAAACCGTAGGGCAGCGGCTTCTCGCGCGCGAAGGCGTAACTGTGCGCTTCCTCGGCGAAGCGCAGGAAATTCAGTCGTATACAAAAACTTATGTCCTGATAATTGTTTCGGCCATCTTCCTGATATTCGGAATTATGGCAAGCCAGTTTGAATCTTTTGTCGATCCGCTGATAATTTTCTTTTCGATACCGCTCCTGTTTATAGGGGTAATCTGGATATATAAATTTTCAGGCGAAGCGATGACGATGTTTTCCATTGTGGGAATTATCGCCTGTATAGGAGTCGTAATAAATAACGGAATTGTCCTTGTCGATTACACCAATACCCTGCGCGCGCGGGGTATGCCTCTGAGGGAGGCCTGCATAGAAGCGGGAAGAAGGCGGCTGCGTCCGATTTTAATGACAAGCCTTACGACGATCCTTGGAATGGCGCCGATTGCTTTCTTTCCCGGAGCCGGAGCCGACACAATCCAGCCAATCGGAAAAACATTCGTCGGAGGACTTACCGTTAGCACATTTATGACTCTTTTTGTCACTCCCGTTATGTATTCAATTCTTAACTCAAGGCGCGAAAGGAAAACAATTGTTTCCCGGCAGGAAAACAGCAAAAAAGCGGATTAATTATGGAGAAAATAAAAGCCGCGATCACGGGTCTTGGGCGCATTGCCTCGCTGCTGGAAGAAGACAGTCTGCGCGAAAAACCCTGCACGCACGCGGGAGCGATTGCAGCTAACGAAGACTGCGTTCTTGCGGCCGGCTGCGACACAGACGGGGAGCGCCGCCTGCTTTTTACGCAAAAATGGCAGGTTCCCGTTTACGCTGACGCCGCGCAGATGCTCGAAATTCATAAACCTGATATCCTCGTTATCGCCACTCACCCTGACAGCCATTATCACTATTGCGGCCTTGCCGCGAAAATGAAAATTCCGGTTGTTATCTGCGAAAAGCCGCTTGCGGATAATATCTCGAACGCGAAAAAGATTGCACGTATAGCCGGAAAAGACGGCCCCGTTATAATTACCAACCACGAGCGCCGTTATTCGCAGGATTACATCCGCGCAAAAGCAATACTGGAAGAACAGCGGCTTGGGAAACTTTTAAGCGCGCATGCCGTTCTTTACATGGGAAAAAACAGGCGGTTGATTGACCAGTTCTGGCACGACGGAACCCATCTTGCGGACATTTTAATGTTTTTGACCAATTCAACTCTCAAACACAAAAGACAGCATGGCGCGAAACTAACTTCACGAAGCGGGACCGCGTGGCTGGAAGGGGAATTGATCAATACGCAAAATAAAATACAGACAATAATTGAACTGGGAGCGGAGCGGGATCATCTTGTTTTTGAAATCGGGTTTTCCTGCGAAAAAGGGAGGCTTCGCGTCGGCAACGGCGTTTTTGAAGTGTATGAAAGCGTCCCAAGCCCTTATGCCGAGCAATTCCGCTCTCTTAAAAACACGGGTGAAACATTTTCCGGCCCGACAGGTTATTTCGCAAACATGTTAAAAGACGCGGTTTTGTGCGTTAAAGACCTGCATAGAACGCCTGTTTCGGGCGCAATTGACGGATTGCGCGTAATTGAATATTTGAACAGCGTGAAAAAATGGAAATGATAATATTTTTGAAGAGACTCACCACGAACAAGTCCGAACTTGCTGTTTGAAATTTTAACGCTGACACTGTTTGCGTGACTGATTACGCTTGCTGCTCGATTACACTTATCAGAATTTATCACCTGACACTCTTGGGTAATCAAAAATTAAAATGGGATACCATCGTCTTTTCCAGGAAGCATAAAAGGAAGAATATGCAAGCGTGTCTTGCTGGAATCAATAGTAATAAGCGCACCCTGTTCAATTGCAGCAGAAAATTTAACAAAAACATCAATTACTCGATCAAGATTCATTTCGGGACGAGTATCTTCGGCTCGTATTTGTATAACACTGGGACCAGAAGCGCGAGTAGAAACCAGAATGGCGCTAAAATCAAGATCGTTAGTAAAAACTGAATAACCATTTTCTCTTGCAAAGGTCATAATTTCTATGTCCTGCGCATTTCCCGCACCAATTGCAGACCAATGGACAGCCTCAACTCCTCTGCAAGAAAGCATATCTGCCCAACGGACGGCAAGATTCACATCAATAATAATTCTCATGCAAGCGCAACATCCCGGCCTTGAGCTAACCATGCGGCATATTGTAAAGATTGTTGAATATCCTCCCGCTCAAGATAAGGATAATCAATCAATAGTTCATCAATTGTTTCTCCTGCGCCTATCTGTGATAATATTCTACCCACGGTAAGACGCATACCACGAATACATGGCTTTCCACCCATAACTGCGGGATCTTGGGTAATTCGATCAAAATACTCAAACGTCATATTATTCTCCCTGTTCTTAATTATAATAATATAATTCAACTATTATCGCAATAATTGAGAACACGAAGAATTCCCCCGCACACAAACCTATCGCTTACAATCTCCTCACTCTCTCCCCTCCTAGGGGCGAACCAGACGAAAACCGATGTAGCGGTTTCGGTACGAAGGAGTGAAGGAGTTCCGGTACGCTGAACGGACGTTCGCGGCCGAACCGTACCAGCTCCCGCCGCGCATCACGCGACTAGACCCCGAGGACGCGCCCTGCGGATCTGTCTGTGCTCCGTTCGGGTAATTTCCGAACCAATCCCAACACCATTCCCATACATTACCGTGCATATCATGCAATCCCCACGGGTTTGCCGGAAAACTGCCTACTGCGGTTGTCTTCTGCCTATATGTTCCTTTTGCGTTATTATTGTAAGGATTATTTCCATTGTAATTCGCAAGGTTTGTA
>Ga0209755_10009871_pt1 | contig 10053 bp, 10 predicted proteins | sample TergutCo191P1_FD_187301 | JGI IMG/M metagenome (GOLD analysis project Ga0209755, IMG submission 187301) | Cornitermes sp. P1 segment gut microbial communities from Petit-Saut dam, French Guiana - Co191P1 (SPAdes) (version 2) | ecosystem: Host-associated > Arthropoda: Insects > Digestive system...
GGTGTTTTGAATAAAGATAGACCAACTTGATGTCACTTGCTTTATTATTTTACTATTTGCTGCTCAACATGTTTCGAATGTTAGTACATCCATCTTCAGGAGCTTGCAACTTATTGTGGATTTATTTCATGGGTTGTATTGCTCTGTAAGGATAGAGGTTTTAGCATTAGCATCCTTGTTTAGTGGCAAGTGTTTAATCATGACGTGTCTGGTTGTTTTAATAAGCATGTTTCTGTAAATATTGGCTGCTGCGGTGTCCTATGGTTCTTGAGTTCTCTAGTATGTAGTGTGTTTTTGTTAATGTTTCCTGAGTATATTCTGATGTCGTGCATATGAGTTACCACGTACCTGGTTCGATGTGTGTTGGTGTTATGGTGTGGTATCCTTATGCAGGCTGAAGCACTACTGGTCTGTTCGTGTGGGATGTGGGGGTTGTGGATTAATGGCCGTTTGGAATAGTGGGTTTGTTTCTCCTGGGCTCTGATCTGGAATGAGTTTGCCTTTGTGGTGGAGGGATTGGATATAGTATTGTTCGTAAGGCAAGAGTAAGTTTGGGTTGTTTAGAGGTTTCAGTTGGGTCATGGTACTATTCATTTGACCGTATTCATGTTGGTTTTGTAGAATGTGTAGGGTGTTTGCTGATTGGGGATTTTTGTATCTAATGTATCGTATGTGTTCTTGAAAACATATGTTCAGGCTACGGCTAGTCTGGCCCACATACGACAGATTACATGTGTTACATGTTAGCTGGTAGATTCCCCATTTATTGTGGGGCGGGGTGCGATGGTCTCTGGGTGGTTTAATCAAGTTGGCTACAGTGCTGTGGCATTTATATGCTATCCTGATGTTTGTGTTACTGAATATGTTTGTGACCTTGCATATTTGTGGAGATATGTATGTGAATGTTGCCCACTTCTTGTTTTTGCTGTCACATGGTGTGGTGTGTTTTGTTTTATGTTCTATCTGATGTCTTAGTTTATGTATTACTGTGAGTGGGAAACCATAGGACACAGCAGCAGCCAATATTTACAGAAGCACACTTATTGAAACAACCCCACATGTCATGACTAAACACTCACCACTAAACAAGGACGCTGATGCTTAAACCTCTATCCTTACAAAGCAATACAACCCATGAAATAAATCCACAATAAGTTGCAAGCTCCTGAAGATGGATGTACTAACATTCAAAACATGTTGAGTAGTAAATAGTGAAATAATAAAGCAAGTGATCAAGTTGGTCTATCTTTATTCAACTATCAAGATGATGCATGGTCCAATAAACATAATGGTGTTTTATTTTGAGTAGTTAAATATTTGCCACACAATACAAGTTTCAGGTGGAATTTTTAAATCTTATTGTGCCCTGTGCAGGAATTTTATGTTGTGTGAGAAACTGTTTTTGAGGAAAGTAATTAATTTTGTTTTGATTGAAGTAAAGTACAGGTTATACTAGATTAAAATGGACCAAAATTAGTTACCTTATAACTGTTATCTTCATTGCCATACTTAATGAAAATCTATTGAGTACTGAGAATAAATATCCATCCTGGCAGAAACTCATCTCTCAAGCGTGTGTTTATTTTATGTACTTATAGCAAACATGTGACATGCAATAAACTCTCATGTAAATGACAGGATGAAAGGAGAGGTGAAGAACACTTGCAAGACAGTGTTCATATTATTTGTGGTATTATCATAGAGTTTTTTGAAGGCAGTGAATAAAGCTGTTAAAGCCCATGGTCCAAGATAGCTGGCCATATGGCCAATATTGTTATATGTAATGCAAGTTAGTCACTGTAGTGTTATTTCCTCACCATCTTACCCAGAGCCTTCATATATTGTGTGTGTTTACATTTTTGCAGCAGCAGTTATAGACATTGTTGTTTCTAAGTCTCACTTGTGTGTAAGAACTGGTGCAAATTGACTAAGTTCCTTTTTATTGCATTTGAGAATTACATGGAGTTCTATATTCATGTAACAGAGAAACCATCAGTGAAGTTACAAATATGTACAAATATTGGGCACCATTTTCTTGACAGTAACAAGTACTGCTTGACACATGTCCCAGTGTTACAGGCAGTGACCACTACTGCTTGCTAAAATTTTCTCTAGAATTAGCACATGCTGAATGTAACAGTTCATGGATGTATACTTCAGTTTTATATCCTGGATCTTCAAGTTGCAATTCTTATCCCAAAGGTTAGTTATGCTGGCTATGGTTCTTGTGGTTTTCTTCACTTCCTCCATGAAAATTCTGGGATAGCATCATAAAATATACCATGGCTTCTTCCATTTACATAATTGTTCATGAGCATCTTCCACATTACTCTCTGTGATCTATGCAGTTTTGACAGCAGTCATGTGAACCAAGAATAAAATTATTTCTCCAGGTATACACGCCTGGTTTCAAATTTGTAGTATAGCTGATAAAATGTCATCATACATATACTGCAAACATATCAGCTGTCAACAAGATGTCGCTTGGTGCAGGGATGTTTGTGAATTGCTGTTGGAGTACGAAGCTGATGTGGACCATGCAGACCGTGGAGGACGAACACCACTATGGGCAGCTTCTTCCATGGGGCACTCGGCTGTTGTTGAGCTGTTGCTGTTTTGGGGCTGTTATGTAGATAGCATTGACCCAGAAGGGCGGACAGTGTTGAGTGTTGCTGCTGCACAGGGCAGTACAGATGTTGTTAGTCAGCTTCTTGACAGAGGTAAGTGGCCCTCAGTTTACACTGTTTTGCTTGTAACAAGGAGTACCATCTAGCTGACTAACTTCATAGTGCAGGGTTCTCTTTGAAAATTTGATACAGTAAGTCACTGACATGCTCTTGAAATTCTTGATGTGTAAGAAAATCCAAGGGCTGATTACTGTGTTCACAGGATTTGGCCACTACACCATACCCTTTGTATGGGTATGGTGTATTGGTAGATTTGTGCTAGTTTTGTTGTAGAAGATCCAGTAGCATTCTGAGGTCTTCACTGGTATTAGAACCTTTAGTATCAAAATTAGACTACATATTTTATTGTGCCTCTTTCTTTCTTTTTTCTTTCTTTCTTTCCTTCCTTCCTTCTTTCTTTCTTTCGCTCTTTCTTTCTTTCTTTCCTTCTTTCCTTTTCCTCTGACTTTCTGTCATCAAGAGCTCAAGGTTATGACGTGTGTGTTTTTTTAAAGTGAAGTACTTTTTATTAGCTCTCAATCACAAAGCCCCATACAAACCATGTAAAAAATTCTATAGTTTTAATATTTTATTAGTGTGGACTTCATCATTGGAGTCTGTCTGAAATTTCTTTGAGGCCGTTTCATCAGCATATATTGACTTGGATCATTAAGTAATTGTCAGAAAGTTACTAGACTGTATTTTTAGGATACTTGATATTTATGTGCTGGAGGGAAACAGTAGTGTACGGTGTTAATACTTCTGTAGGAACAGTTTTCCATATTATTACTGATATACAACCTGTATTCCCATGAGGCACCATTAAGACTCTTTGTTGTGGCTGGCCTTAGTACTGCCACAGTAAAATGCTTGCCCTGGAGTTTTGCATGCTTTGCCACAGTTAAACTGTTGGCTGGGACTGCCCATGTTTTCCCACAATATAACTGTTGGTTGGGTGGGACTGGCAACATTCTGACACAGCAAAGCAGTTAACTAGTAATGGCCATTTTCTTCTGCGCTAAAACAGATAGCAAGGACTGGCTGTTTTCTGTCACTGTAATGGGAAAGAAAATTTGTAGAATAAATTAGTAAACATAGTAACATGGTGGGATCATATAATTTACAGGCTGAGTTTATTTCTCTGTAACGTCAACACTTGCATTTCAGTCAGTGTTGTCTCCTTCAAAGTTGTTGCTGTGGGACTTCATATGGTGAACCCAGTGATCATGCCACCATTCAAAGCATTTAGTCAAGTGCATTGTATGGACCTTGGTAAACCTGTCTCACAATTTGACTTGAATCATGGAATGTTATTAACTCTGCTTTTGTTAAATGCCATAATCAATTTTGGGAAAAGAATGAAGTCACATAGTGCTAAATCTGGTGAGCATGGAAAGTGTGGAATGACAGTCATTATGTCCTTTAGCCAGAGTTATGTGGCAGTCCATTTCTTGTTCTGATTGTATTTCACAGTGCTGTGAACTAACCCAAATGGAATTCCAAACATATTAGCAACTTCCTTGATAATGACTATTTTGTTTCAAGGACAAGTTTTCATTTGTTTTGGTTGTTGATCGACATCCCAAGTGTTTGGCAATTTCATCAGAGAGGCCCTCATTTTTCATTTGTTTTGCTTGTTGATTGACATCTCAATTGTTTCGCAATTTCATCATGGAGGCCCCCACCCCCTGCTTTTGAAGTTGGCGCAGCACTCGAAAACTTTCATTCTTCCTATTTTTGCTCTCCAAAATGTACTTACAATATTTTCAAGTTTGCTGTAACATTTTTTGCTGATTTCGTGAATGTTTGTACTGTTTAGCACTGGATTTTTCCCCCAGATTACCATATGATAGATCTTCTTTAACATACAGGACTTCCATAAGACTGACAACTGAAGGTTTGATGTACCCTCAGTATTGTTTGAGACAAAATCCACACAAAAAATTTTAAAATGTAGTACTGCAGATGGCAAGATGAAGTGAGGGAGGATGAAAGACTAGGTGATGGAAAAGGGTGGAAGGAAAGGGTATAAAACAGACAAGAATGGAAGGAGCAGTCACACAGATATTTACATTAACAGGATGTTGACATGCAGTGCTTCTGGACTGACATTGGAGCAACACCAGACATAAAAATATGATTTTTAAAAGGGAAATCAGTGAAAGGTGATGATTATAGTATAAAGCCCCTTTAAAATGTTCCCATTGTCACTCTTTGAATTCGAGTGCTAACAACGCATAAGGAAGCAGGAGAAGGCAGCCACTGCCCGAACTTAGGCAGCTGATGTGGGTTCATATACCGATCTTGCTTTCAATTTCTAAACTTCACATGACTGTGGAGTTTGGCATACATTCCTTTTGCTGTGAACTTGATGCCACTTGGCCTATTCTAGGAAGGGATACAACAACGTACATCCAAATGGTGACTAGGTGGAGGTCTGAAATGTACCGTCTGCTGCTACCCATGTGCCATGTATACATCAAAGTCAGAATAAAATTTGCTTCTTGCTTGTTTTCTTATACTTCCTTAAACAGAATGTGGGACGAGTGGTGCAGTAGGTATAGTGACTGGCTATGGGCTGGATGGTCTGGGGATCAAATCCCAGTGGGGTTGAGATTTTCCGTACCTGTCCAGGCCAGCCCTGGGGCCCACCCAGCCTCCTATACAATGGGTAATGGGGTCTTTCCCGGGGGTAAAGAGTGGCCGGGGCATGACGCTGACCCCTCACCCCCTTCTAGTGCTGTGGTCAAGAAAGAGTAGAGCTATACCTCTACTCCCCCTATGGGCCATACTGCCTGTACAGAGCCTCAGTGCCTGTACAAGGGTGCACTTCACCTTTTACCTTTTTTACCTTAAACAGGATGTCTAGGAAGTCACTGTGATGCCACTTCAATCCCCTTCACTTCACTTCACTTCAATTTACTGCATTTTGTCATTTGGCAAGAGTTATCATATATAAAGTGGATATGTATGTACACTGTCTTGTACCAAGAGTGCCTTGATGTGCCACAATTCTCTGCTTGACATGTACCAAAGCATTTGTGGCATAATAGTGGTGGCAGACCATCCCACAGCTCTGCTCAACTTATCATTTTTGTGATAGCAGTGCCAAGTGTTGTTTGATGTGGTGATTTCAAGACTATGTGGGGGTGGGGGTCATGTCATGGGAGGTGTTGATGAACCTTGGCAAGTCCAGCAGCTCAGAAAATGTTGCCAAGTGTCACATGCAGTGATGGTAAAATGTGTAGGTGCTTTATCATGCTGCAGCCATATAATTTAATATAATTTCTATGTTGCTAAGCTGTAATGTTAAACACACCTTTACCAATTCTGCATACGATGCACCATACATAGATCCATCAAAAAATAGAGACCAATCAAATGAGTTGCTGTCATACTGGCCCACAACATCACAAGGTGAGTTTTGCATATTCCCTGTAACCAAAAATATTACACTGATCAACTACATGCTATTAACTGCTCTTCAACTGAGTAACTGCCTGTTTCAGCCATAGTCAGCACACAGCTGACTCTGTTTAACTATACCCCACTGTCACAACTGATAGTGTGAACGTATAGATCCACAAGGTAGGACTGTGTTGACTTCCTGGCCACGCTGTGTAATAATTTAACATCAAGTGACATGAGGTGTGAAAAATTGCAAAGAATTCATGTGTAAAATGTGGTGCTGCAGTTGAATGCAAGTCTTAAATCTTCCGTTGTAGGACTTGATGAGCAACACCGTGACAACTCAGGCTGGACACCATTACATTATGCAGCATTTGAAGGGCATGCTGAAGTGTGTTCAGCGCTGCTAGAAGCTGGTGCACGTGTGGATGAGGCTGATAATGATGGCAAGGGACCACTTATGCTGGCTGCACAAGAAGGTCACGTACAACTTGTAAACATGCTGCTTCTTGAACACAGTGCTCCACCAGATCAGCGGGCCCATGATGGTAAAACAGGTCTCAGGTAAGGAATGTTAGGTTGCTGTAGTGGCAGTGCATTTTGAGTTACATTTGGGAGGTACATGCAGAGTGTTTTAACCCTTTAAAGACGAAATGCAGACTGCTTTATTTAAAGACCCAGTTCGTACTGCGCTGTGAACACTTTTCATCTCGGTTATAAAAACCAATCAGTTTATAATGTAAGTGGCACAAGTAACTTTGTTCTGAGATAAATACAAAACACATAAATACTGTGTGGGCAGAGTGTACAATTGTTGAAAGTTAAACCTTTTGATGCATCACCTAACCAGTAGTCTTTAAAAGGTTAAACTAAATACATAATAGTAACCTGCAAGGAAGTGAAAATTGTGCTGGACATACAATGGTAATATATAAGCTCTAAAATGGTGTAAGAATCGTAGCATTATTTATGGCATTCTGGCAGTATATATTTACTTTCCAATCATGGTTATCGACCATTTTCTGGGTTGGTTGATTGAGCATCAAGGCAAATAGAATGGCGTTTGAAGTCCCAGTGTTTTTGTGGGATTGAGCCAAACAGAAAGTCTGCTGATCACAAGAAAGAATGCAGATGAACTGGAACAACACAGTCAAGGTAAGTTTTTCTGCCGTTCTATTTATGTCATAAGGAAAAGTGGTCTGATTCTGTGTCTTCCAGGTTGCAGCATTGCAGAGGTGTGTGTACAATGCTGGGTTCTGTATTGAAATGCAGGAATTATAGGAATCTAGGATTCTAATTAGGAGATGCAGCCATTTACCTTAATGTGTTTCTTTTAAAATAAGGCTTTTGCATGATTCTCATCTGATCTTCCATACAAATTTCAGATTATTTTTTATTATTCATTGGAATTTACATTGGTATGAATTAATATGTAACAAGAGACTTCTCCACTCCACAATTTACTCACATAAGCCCTCCACTTGAAACTGTATCCACAGATCAACCCCCACCCATCACCACTCAGCACCATCACTTCCATGGCTGCCAACACGTACACCCCCCTGCCATTATCACCAAACATCAACACGATCCAATGGCAGCATAGCTAAGTTTTTTTGGTGCTCAGGTCAAGTAATCACCATGGCTGCCTGTAACAAATTATGCATATTCATCTAAATCTCAGAGCTAACCAAAGTGTATCAGGCAGTTCCATGAGTGTTCACCTTCAAAGCACGGTTGAAACAATTTAAAAACAGGGTATTGAGGCAGCATTTGGAAGAGGAATGCACAAATTGGTGCTGAGGGCAGAACTAAATACCATCGTACATTATAAGTCTTCAGACTTTCTGGCAGATGGGATGGGCAAGCAGGAAGGATGGAAAAAAGTATTGTACATTTGTTGTCATGTAATATATAGCACAATCACCATTTTGTTCTTCACAGACTGGCCTCTATTGAAGGACACTGTGAGGTTGTGCAGAGCCTGCTTAGTCATGGTGCTGATGTGAACATGAGGGATGCAGATGGGAGGAGTACTCTGTATGTCTTGGCACTAGAAAATCGACTTGCAATGGCACGATTTCTTCTGGAGGAAGGCCGAGCAGATATTGAAAGCAGAGACTCTGAGGTAGGATAGGCTTTAAGATTATGTAGGAGCCACATTTATGTGTAGAAACTGGAATGATGAAGAGAAGATTCAAAGAGTACAAGGGCCATAACAATGTGCAAAACTGTTGGTTGGTTAGATGGTTAGTTATTTATTCATTTATTAATGAACCTAGTGTACTAGTTACTCAGTTATATGTTTAGTGATTCTGATTTGTGACATATTAAAGCAAACATTGCTATGAGACAGCACATGAAATGATGCACTAATAAAGATAGATTTCTTTCATATGACATGCCTCTTTTCTTCTGCTTATTACAAGTTTGCAGAATTATTAGAGAAAAAATGTTACTATTTTTTTATGTTAAGACTTGTGAGGGGCACACACATTTATATGTGCATGCCTGCATCCATGTGTGTGTGTGCGTGCGTGTGTTGAGCCCTCACGGTTGCAACCCGAAAACGGAAAGTAGCTCTAGATGAAGAAGCAGGGGCTCGCACTGTAGGATCTCCGTCAGCTTATTGGGCGGCTGGGCCCCTTAACACCAGACTGTTGTGGAGATTGTATAAACAAACTTGCCACTCTACCGGCACTAAATACAATAGTGTGGTACCAAAATAAATATGAATATAGTCTGCAATTTTACACATAAAACCACCAAACAGGAACCAGAGTAACATATACAGAACTCATTAATGCAAGTAATTACAAGCCAATCAATATTGCACTGAACAGTCTCTTTCTCTCATAACATAACCATACACCACTCCGTGTCTATACAGGCTTCACCCCTACATTAACAAACCGACCTACGGCTTACCAAAACAATGTTACTTTACACAGACTTTCGTCTATTACAGTTTAATGTGCACCTCCTTCGACTAGACTTGGGCTTTACATACAATATACATAGAACACAAAACAAGCCTTTCACAAATTATAAGTCCAACTCGTACATAATTAGATAAACAGAAAATGCTAACTAAATTTACAGGAGACTAAAACAAAAGAATCTCTTCTACCTTGCCCATGCCGCATAACGCTCACTGAGCAGACGTTGAGTATGTTCCACAAAAATACCGTAACAAGAATTTAAAGTACACCAACCAAAGTTTAGTTTTAACTTACTACCAAACGTGAAGGTCTGCCCAGCGGCAGCAAAGAAACAGGACAAACCAGGACTCCCTCGGTTGGACAACCTGCAATTTGTTTTTGTTCTTTCAGGTTCTGTATGATTTTGTGAAACCCTGTGTTGTTGGCATGACATTGAGATCTAACAGTTTCCTTGTTCTCCCCTTTGTTCACCACTTCCTCACACCCTTTTATTTGTGATTATACTGTCTCATAGTTCTTAAAATGCTTGGAAGGATATTTGTTTATGGGTTCAAATGAATTTTAATTAATTTTTTATTTTGTTTTGATATTCTGTTTTATACAGGATAACTATGTTTTTTTCTGTCCGTCTGCTTTATTGATGATAGCTTTATGTGAATGTAATTTTTCTTTAATTTCCTTCCTTAGTCTTTCTCTTATTGGCTACTACCCCATTCCTCTATTTAATATATGGTAGCATTTCTTGCTATTTGATATTTCAAAAAGTCTTGCTCATTAGTAGGTAAAGAGGTAGTGTGTTTCTGCTTCAAGTGCAAGACTAGTGACGCAGTAGAATTCCGTACTGGTACAGGGTCAAAATGAAAGTCAAGGTGACAAAGGTCAAAGGCCAGCTGTTGCCAGATACACTTGCAGGGAGTCTTGGTGTAAAGACAGTCTGGTGTCAGGTGGCTGATTTAATTTGCATCGAAACACAGTTACAGCGCACTTCTGTGCTGATTAGTTGTGTTTATTGTAGTTTCTTCACAACAGAGGAACAA
>Ga0209755_10009872_pt1 | contig 10053 bp, 6 predicted proteins | sample TergutCo191P1_FD_187301 | JGI IMG/M metagenome (GOLD analysis project Ga0209755, IMG submission 187301) | Cornitermes sp. P1 segment gut microbial communities from Petit-Saut dam, French Guiana - Co191P1 (SPAdes) (version 2) | ecosystem: Host-associated > Arthropoda: Insects > Digestive system >...
AGAAGGCATATCCAGACAACAAGAACTGGCCACACTGGGTATGTTTCATAATATGGTCAGCCATATCCCTTATAAATTTCAAATGTTCTGCAATTACCATGGCCAAAGCTATTCTATTTATACGTCCCAGTGTCTGTATATCCATCAGACAAAGGTCACTTGTGACTATCACTTTACTCACAAAAGCTACTTGCCACAGGCAAGCAGGTGAGTGAATGTTGCAACCCTTGATCACATAAGCATTATTTCCACCGCTAGTTATGGATGGGTTTAGTCATTGCTTCAGAAATACTGCACATAGTTTAAATTTATCAGTGTTGAAATTAATGAAAAATGTACCATTGATGATGAAGTGGTCTTTTATGTACATGTTGCATTGGAGTAGTGTGTGGAGTGACTGCAATATGACACTACTGTTGCTAGCACAAACTTCTTTCACTAGGTGCAGACAGAATAGATTCTTCTGAGTAATTCCCTGCTTGAAGTAAGGCTGTAACATGTGTTGTTGTTGAGTGATGTCTTGTTAAGTACAAGTATGTGTTGTTCCATTAGCAATTTTGGTGTACCTAGAAAGTGGCAGACTTGATAGAACAGTGCGTCTGCATCAAGTTTTGCTTAAACTGGGTAAAAACTGTGGCATTACTTTTGAAGTGTTGAAAGTAGCCTCTGGAGAGCAGACAGAATAACCAAATAATTGTTTGCAAAGTTAAAAAGTTGTGTGAACTCTGTTGAAGATTCCAAATGCATGGGTTATCCATTCAAGCACAAATAGGTCACAATATTGGTGAATTGAAGGTACTTGTACAGAAAGGCAGAAGAACCATTGTCCGTGATGTTGCCAACATGTGAATTTCTTTTGGGTCTGCTGACCTTATTTAAAAAAAAAACAGTCTGAACATGTGGTTCATCACCATATTTGTTCGTCCCTTACTTTGTGTGAATTTCTGGCAAAAAAAAAAAGAGAGATTGTCATTTCATTCCCTCCCTTTTTGACAGATTTAGTGCCTTGTGAATTTTCTTTTCCCAGAACCCAAGACTGCATTAATGGTGAGGAGATTCAAATAATGCACTTCACAAAATGCTTCAAGTTATAGCACAATTGCTGGGTTCAGTGTATAGATACCCAAGGAGGCTATTTTAAAGGGGACATCGCTGACTATAATTTTATTCATTGTTGTTAGGAAAAAACAAATTTATTCTGGAAAATATGTGATTACACAACCTATATTAACATTTTATAACAAGTGCAGTAATGCAGTTGGCAGTAAAGGGGTTTATTTATGCTCTAAATTTTTTCCATAACAAAATAAAGTTTAAGTAATGTGAGTACCCTTTCAGGTTTCTTTAATTTTAATTGCATGTATTTTTACATAATTATGCAGAAATTGGCCCATCTGTTGTCGAGTTTTGTGGAAAGTTTTCGGGCAACAGCACAAATGGTATCAATCATTGGGCACTCTCGCATGTTACCTGTGGTGGAGCACTCAGGTTATGCTGACCATCTTATAAATCCCTGGAAGTTAGATCCCTCAACTCTCAAGTTCTCCCTCAAAGGAAACCTACCTTATGATCGTGAGCTGCTGGAACCACAGACTGGACTTCTGAGATATGTTCTGGAGCAGCCATATTCAAGAGACATGGTCTGCTCTATGTTGGGATTACAGAAGCAGGTTAGTAAAAGTGAACATACTTGTCGATACTGTAAAAACATTGTCACAAACTTAGCTCCTCAGCATTTGAGAATTTAAATTAATTGAAGAATGCTGAGAATGGAAAAGATACAACTTTAAAGTTTAAAAAATTCATGCTTTGATAAAAATGACTGGAACTTACCATTATCATCCAATTTTATAGGCACATCTTATCATATCTACACCTATGTTATGTTAATAATTTTAGTCTGCTGTCCAAAGCTAAGACCTGTGTCTCCACTAGCATACAGACACCCCAAACACAACATAAACATCACTCACTTGATTGGTTCTCGAAGTCTGCACTAAAGGTCTTGGTTCAACCAACCTCCCTCCAATTTTGTGAATTGTTCAGCATAACAGTTTAACTAAGTTACTAGTATGAATTGTGCTGCATGATATTGTTCTTATTCTGTCTGCTAAAGAATAACTTGTGGTGCTTTGCTGCACCCTACAGCTCAAATCCAGCTGTTAATGTTCTTTGTGTCATTTTATACTTTGGTATCTCACTACCGCCTCTCTTCATCTTATCATCATCATCAACCCTCATGGTTAGAATTAAGTTCATAAAGGGTTTGTTATTCCATGTATTGGTCAGTAATAGAGGCGAGCTTGCCAAATACATTTGTTTGTTCTATAGAAAAAGTAAAATTATTGAATTAGTATTGGTAATAATAAAATGTGTATTGTTTATTTTGCATGTAGCATAAGCAGCGCTGTGTTGCACTGGAGGAGCAGCTGGTGGAGTTGGTAATTCTAGCAATGGAGCGTTCAGAGACGGAGGCAGACACAGATGACATCTCAAACAGCCACTGGCTGTGGTTACATCTCTCCAGCCAGCTCATCTACTTCGTCCTGTTCCAGTTTGCAACATTCCCAAACATTGTAATGGCGCTTCATGATAAGGTGAATTTCGTCCACAACATCTCAATAAAGAGTATATCATTTTAAAAAATATTCAGTTTGTTTATTTCCAGTTTTGGTATTTTATCAATGCATTTCTGGTTATTAAAGTTAAATTCTGTTTACTCTCTGAACTAGGACTCCTGTATTAGAATGTGACTCTTTTTTGCCACTAAAATAAAAAGCTCCTTTTGCATTCTGCTGTGAATCAGCTGAATCCATTTTACATAATCTTAATGTTAAAATTAATATCTTATGATGTTAGTTTTAATGTCTCACATTTATCTTGGTCTTTCCAGTGGCTATTATTGAAGTTAATTCTGTATGCATTTCTTATTTTCATCTTCTTGGTTCTGTGTTTATTATGCTTAAATTTCAGTAGTTTCCACTATATCCCACATATTTCTCTTGGTTGCTTTGTAAGAAGTCATTTTCAGTAAATAAATATTACTCCTAAAATAGTGCAAATATCTGAATGATATAAGACTGAGTTTTAGAGAAATTTCCGAAGAATTCTACGTACTACACATATTTATAATGAGGGATCCTCTGCACTCTGGCCCATACACCAAGCATATACATGTACAATTCATTTGGATACAACCATACTGCTACAACAAAAATTTAAGTGTGAACACTCAAGACAAACAACGTTTTACCAGTATTAATCAACCTTGCATATACCAGTTCAGTGTGCACGCGCGCGCACACACACACACACGCACGCACGCACATGTGCTTACACCCTTTTTCTAAGGAAACTTCCAGTTTGTGAGACTTCATTTTTAATGAATGTGAATATGACTGTAACACTTGAACATGTGTATTTCTGTTGTTCACAGCTGGCTGGTCGTGATTTAAGAAGAGGCAGGGATCATTTGATGTGGGTGTTACTGCAATTCATTTCTGGAAGCATTCAGAGGAATCCTGTAAGTTATGGCTCTGGTCACACTTCTAACTAAGTACCATCCTCCCCATTTCATTGACTACAGCATATTGAACAAGAATTACAAAATGCATCCCTGGGGCCAACTTAAGAAAGTACATTTCATTTATGTCTGACATCTGCTGATATTTTGGTATATGAAATGCTTTGTGTAATTGAGGTATATATTAAGTACATTAAATAAGTAGGGTTCCCAAGGTCATAGAAATTAAATGAGTAGTCATTGCAATGTTACGTGTGATTCATTTATTCCGCAGAAGTATCTTTAGTTTTTCTTCATAATCCCTGTGCCCTTTGATGCATTTGTCCCATCTTGGAATGTGTTTAAAATTCTGCTGCCATAAAAGCCAGGCTGTATTACTTGCAGCAATTCACAAACAGCCATTTCCACTCCCTCATAGCCGTGGAATTGGTGATCACCCAAGTACGACTTCAGAACCCAAACAAATGTCAGTTTGATCCAGCAAGTCCAGGACTGTGTATAGGGTGGAGGAAACAAGAAGTTTCCAGTGAAATGACTGCAACAACTCATGTGTCTGATGTATGTTGTGTGGGGTTGCATTTTCATACCAAAGGATCAGACCTCATATGTCCAGGTCTGGTCCTGCAAATTTCCTCATGCTGTTGTCTGGGAAGTGATGTGTCCCCATTCCATTCTAACTTGTTTCATTTCATGTGCTGCACCAGTGCCCTATCACCTGTCACTGTGGATTCCAGGAACTCATTTCTGTCTTCTTTAAACTACTGAAAATGTGAAAGAGCAATCTCCAAACATAGATTTTTGCTGTTTTCTTTCAGACATCTTGGTACACAGAGGGCACACCCATTGCCGTATCCAAGTTTTTTATGAACAGTGTTTATGTACAGTTCCAATGGTCCACTCCAACACAATGGAAAAATCTTTAATTGAGACCTGTCAGTTTTTTCAGATCATTTACTTCACTCATGTTGCATCAAGATCCATCCTTTATGTGCGAAGCAGACCAGTGGGATCTTCATGGATATCCATTGAATCATTTTTGAACTCAGCATCATATTCTAACATGCCACACTCTCATTATGCCATCATCATACACCTCTATTAATTGACTGTGAATTTCAGTCACAGAAACATATTTTACCCATAAAAACCAAATTACAATAAGAATTTCTTGACAGGATGAATTTTCCAATGCTATATCCTTTCCACATCAACTTATCCTATGAATAGCATCGGACTGACCCTTGTGCCATCTGTTGCATGTTACCCCTACTACAAGTTCTGCCTCTAACTTCAAAATAAAATGCTTTATTAACATAAAAGTTAGAGGCTAGGGATCCTTACTTATTTAACATATCTCGTATGTTAGGGCAATAACACAAAGTTGGATGGCACTTCCAATGAGATGCACCTACTAGGTGCTATTATATTAGTGAGCTTTTCAGTATCAGTGGAATATATACATATATTTTATAAGGCATCACACACATTTTTTATGGCTCCCTGTTAATTATAATCAAAACAGTTTTCTGTCAGGTTAGTACTTTGCAAGATAACCTGAAAATGTGTTTAGGTGCTAATGTAATGTGTGCGTTTAGACAAGTTAAAGTGGATAAAGTTAACATACAGTAATAATGCAGAGTGTATCATTAATCATATCCTTGAGCATAAGAAAATAATGAGCTTGCTTTTCCAAGGTGTAACTGCTGAGAATTTTGTCCAGGTGAACAACGTGCATGAGAAGTGTGTTCTGTTGAACAAAGAATATTCATGTGGAATAATTTTTAAAGGTTTACCTTAAATGGGAATATAGAGAATCAGAATAACAGATATCGGTATTCTGTAACCCCCTCCCCCTGCAGTTCGTGAAGTTTCTTTGCACTACTGTAGAGTTTGATGTGGAGTGAGTTTGTGAAAAATCATGACTTCTGTTTTTCAAAGAAGCAGTTCGTTCCTGAGTTCCTACCACTTTGGTGAATTTGGACATTGTTCTTAGACACTTAACAATAAAAAACATATAATGACTCTATGCAGGACTTACCACAACCCACACAGAAAATTTTTCATTGGCTGCCTGAGAGAAGTATTCAGCAAACTGCTGCTTGCTCATGGACTGTGGCCTCCTAGAACTCCAGACTGGAATCTGTGTTATTATTATATTTGTGGGGGACACCAAAAGTTAATATTTATGTGCACATTTCTCGTACTGTGCAAGAATTGGAAGATAATATTTGAATATAAGAATATTTCAAGACAGGAGCTCTGCCATGTTTCAAGAATTATTTTGAGCACTTCAGGGCTTTTTTATGGAATAGGTAAGATGAACTGAGGGGGGAAAAGCAGGCGTCAGGTCCTGAGTGGTTGTAGGCTTTCTATGTGATTAAGCTATCATGTTCAGGGATATGATTAAATATATGCTGTACCATTGAAGTTTGTCAGAAGACTGAATAGAGTTGTGTATGTGAAAATTAATTTAGGCACTTAAATAAAAAATTAAGAGGTAAAAATGTGCATTTAATATTATACGTAATATATGTATTGTACACATTATAGTAATAACAGTTAACTGTCATTTATTAATAATAACTTTTGGTTATATACAGTAGAATTCCTCTATTCCGACCCTTGAGGAATGTAGTCCCAAGACTGTAAGTTCAGCTGTTTGTAACTTCTGGTGCACTTAGTAATTCTGTGACTTTATCTTGTATTGTCTGGATCTAATTGAGCCTGTCATGTTACTATAACGGATTCAGAAGACCCAAAATGAGATACTGCTGGGAAGAAGAAACACACAACTTTAACAATTTCTCAGACGCTTGAATTAACTAAGAGGCTTGAAAGTGGCAAAAACTGAAGGGAGGTTATGTCTTTGTACATCATTGGGTCATCAACTGTCTGTGGTGTAAAGAAAGGGAATGGCTAATTACAATTGTTTTTGGCATCAAGTGAAAGTGTGAATGACTTATTCAAGCAACAGACATTGAAAGAGCTGAAATTAGCACAATTTAACAAGAGGGTGTGGTTTACAGCAATGCATTCCAAAGGAAAGTCCATGACTGGGCCTGTGATAATTGAGAAAGCTAAGTATTTGCGTGATGAAATGAAAATAAGTGACAGCTGCGCATTCTCCAAGGGCAGTAATGAAAAATTCCCTTGCAAGAAATTTGGTAATCTGACACCTTTCCAATGCCATAGATGTCAGATTACATGAATTTTACTGTTTAATTTCCTGACAGCTGAATAGAATATGCAGCACTCTGGCTTGGAGAAAACTTCTTACAACTAAAGGTTGAAACTGCAGTACTGACAGAAGACTAGTTACATCTCAGCTGCTTCATAACAATACATTGTTTTGAGCATTCCTTGCTGCCTGTTGTGCATTGCCATAACTGTCAGTGTAGCTTGCTACCCTCAGGGCAGAATGACAACAGAATTTGAACTCTTAAACTTTTTGTATAACTATATAAAAGTTTTATACCAAATCTGTTATTTGCTCTATAGTACATTTGTTTCCTGTGAAACCACACACATCACAGGCGATAGTTTTGAAGTCACAACAGTGATAAAGGGCTCTAGGCTTTTTGATGGACTGCAGTTTGTATTGATCAATATACTTATGAATCTGTTTGCAGTTGAACAATTTCTTGCCAGTGCTAAAGTTGTATGACTTGCTGTATCCAGAGAAGGAACCATTGGCAGTGCCAGATTTTAATAAAGCACTTTGTACTCACCAAATGGCCATGACCTGCATCTGGATACATTTGCTGAAGAAGGCTGAATCAGAACACCTTAACATTCATCGTCGCATACCACATACTTTGAAAGTTCATCATGAGTAAGTGCCTTGATTATACATACACCATTATAGTGAGGGTAAATAACAACTTTAATGAATTTAGACTTACTTCAGTGAATGTTGCAGTGGAATGAGTAGCACTTCTATGTATTTGAAGATTCTGTTAGGTTTTGTAAGATTTTGTGACCTCTTTCTTTGTCTCCAAATGGATTGCTTAAATATCACAAAATGGGCCATGTGCTTTTCCACATCGCAATGCATATTTCTATGTCCATATGGTACTACAGGACCCATGAAGTTAAAAATTAATTGTTAAGTAAATTGTTAAGAATATTTCTGTGAATATATCACGTATTCTGGCCCGCAAGTCTCGTGACTGTTAAGTTTCAACTTATAATATAAATTACCATTGTTTTATATAAGTTACTACTAAAGGAATTCATACATTGTTGCTAGTGAGTTGATGTAAGATATTTATGTGTGCTTTTCACCTAAAACTAAAGTCCCAAAGATAATTCTGTCCCCAGATAAATCTTTAAGACATATGTATATATTTGAGCTTCTTATTTGAACACTTGTGTTGGTTCAGATTATGTAGTGTTCATTGATACATTGATTAGTGAATAATAAGGTTGGAAGGGATACAGAAGGAAGTGGTTATGGTCAGATTGTAGGTAGGATCATAGCATTTGCCTCGAGCAATTGCAGAGGAACACACGAAAGCTTAATCACAATATCAAATGTCTGGACTGAGATCTGACCTTGGTCCTCTGTTGTAAATGATGTGTGCTAGCCAATTGACTGTGCTGTTGAGTTTTAAGATAGAAGTCTGGTTTAAAAGCATCAAGCAAAGATCTGTAATTCCTTTGCACTGCAATTAAATGCCCAGTGTGATTTACAGAGGACTAGGATTGAAATGGCTGCCCATTAAACTGCATGATTTTGGCCATTGACTTCAGTGGACATTTGATTTTCTAGGCATCACACTGCACTTCGTCTGTAATTGACTTTTGGTGCCATAGGGTTAATGTTATCTGATAGTGGCTGATTATTGTGTATGGTGGGGAGATTCAGGCTGTTACAGAGGTCTTGTATAATGTTCTCTAGTCATTCCTTACTTCTTCTGTCTTAGGTACAAATATCTTCTTCAGCAATTTGTTCTACAGTCTGCTCGATCTATTATGCCTGGAATCTTTCACAACAATTTATTACATACTAATTTATTTATGGTGAGTGGTTAGGTCCATGGCAAACCCCCAGATTTGAGAAGTGCTAAATAAAATTCAAATTATATTTAAACTGGAGAATCATGAAGTCTATTTCTGTACTAGGATTACAGTTCAGCAGGGATTTCTTATGTTGTAGGTTTCTTCAACACCTTGTTATGCCAAACAATACTGGCTTATGTATGGGCTCTGATTATCGGATAGCCTTGCTCTGCAATGCATATTCAACCAACCAGGAATACTTCACTCGCCCAATGGCTGCACTTGTGGATACAATACTGGGAACACAGAAGGGTCCTCAGCAACCACCACTACCACCATTAGCTAATAATGCAGCACTGGCAAATGGTCCTACAACGCCTCTGTCAATGTCTATTTTGGATTCTTTGACAGTGCATTCCAAGATGAGCTTGATCCACAGTATTGTAACACATGTTATCAAGTTGGCACAGTCAAAATCAAACATGGCTCTGGCTCCTGCACTTGTTGAAACATACAGCAGGTTGCTGGTGTACACAGAGATAGAATCCTTGGGTATTAAAGGATTCATCAGTAAGTTGACCAGTGAAACACTAAGAATGATATTTTCTTACACAGTTGTTGCATAAATATGGTCTTCTATCCTTGATAGTGAATTTCTTAGGTATGCTGTGTAAAGGAATGTAATTGTATGCCCTGATACAGTAACCTGCCTTCTTTCATGTGGCTTTTCTTTCATGTCTCCATGTTGAGTATTTACAAAGAGACTGATTTCTCTTTTGTTATTTGTACATTTAAGAATGTTAAAGACCTCAAGTAAATGTGGTTGTTTCAGTTACGTGCAGCCATTTAATTTGAACTGAAAGTGGTGTAGGTTTAATTAAACCTAATACTAAGAGTTTCTATGTAACCAGCAAACTGTAGGGCAGAGTCCATCTTGAAAATCTGTTGGTATGTCAGATTGTTAAGCAACTCCTTCACTGTAATGGAACCTGACATTTTATTTTCATACCCTCATAACCTACAAGTGTTATTGAAAGATTGATTTTTTATATTAACCTATCATTTAGTCTGAGGTTTTATACGTGGTCTCTTCTCTTCAGTTTTTCTGACCAAAATTTACCTTGGAGTTCTCAACTCTTCCTTGTTTGTATTGTATATCCTTTTAGTTTCTAGGTGTTTTTTAATGAATTGTGATTTTAGGCATGTTTACAAAATTGCAAAAAGTGACCATTAGCTTCATCATGTCTGTCTGCCCATCTGTCCACATGGAACACTTTGGCTCCCACTGGATGGATTTTCATGAAATTTGATATTTGGGTATTTTTTGAAAATCTGCTGAAAAAATGCAAGTTTGATTCAAATATGACAAGAATAAGAGATATTTACATGAAGACTTACGTACATTTGTAATATCTTGCTGAATTCTTCTTTGAATGAGAAGTGTCTCAGACAGAAATTGTAGAAAAAATCAAAACACACAGTTTATATTCGATAATTTTCTTCCAAAAAATTTTGTCATATATAAGATA
>Ga0209755_10009873_pt1 | contig 10052 bp, 8 predicted proteins | sample TergutCo191P1_FD_187301 | JGI IMG/M metagenome (GOLD analysis project Ga0209755, IMG submission 187301) | Cornitermes sp. P1 segment gut microbial communities from Petit-Saut dam, French Guiana - Co191P1 (SPAdes) (version 2) | ecosystem: Host-associated > Arthropoda: Insects > Digestive system >...
TTGAATACTCAAGTTTTATTTTATCGTCAAGGTTGACAGTTTCGCTTTTGTTTTTTGGCAGGACTTTAGCCAGATATTCGGTGAATAAATAGGTTTTGTGCAGTTGGGTATCAAACAATCTGATTATCTGCGTGATATAAGAATAAAAGCGGGTAAATGATTTTACAAGGTCTTTATACTCTATTTGCTGGTCTTTTGATAAATCGGCGAAGCGGGTTAAAATGGGTTTGAATAATGAGGTCAACTTGCCTAAATCGGTAGGGGTTTGCTCTTTTTTGTTATACAATTTTATAAAGGCTTCTACATCATCATCGTTGAATAAAAGATATTCAAGCAATTTGTTTTTGGTGTCGTAGATATTGTTGATATTGAATTCGCCGCCTAAAATCGTTTCCTCGTAATATGGCTGGAATGATTTTTGTATATCTTCGGCGGAGTTTACAAAGTCCATTATAAAGGTGTCGCTTTTGCCTTTGGCTATGCGGTTTACCCTTGATAAGGTTTGTACGGCTTTTACGCTGTTCAGTTTTTTAAGGATAAACATTGTATGTAGTTTTGGCTCGTCAAATCCGGTCTGGTATTTGTCGGCTACCACAAGGGCGTTAAATTCATCTCCGGCAAAGTATTCGGGCAAGCCTTGTTCGGAAATGCGTTTGCCGTTTGATGTTTTGTTCATTTTGGCTTCTTCGTATTCAATGCCATCAAGTTCCACCTTGCCGGAGAAAGCGACAAGTACATTGACATCGGCATACTTTTTCTTTGCAACATAGGCTTTGATTGCATTGTAAAAGCGAACAGCGTCTTTGCGGCTTGGACTGACTACCATTGCTTTTGCCTTGCCGTTAATCTTTGTTAGGGTTACTTCCCTAAACTTTTCTACGATAACCGCTGCCAAATCGGAAACAACTTTTTCATGGCTTGCGTAATACTTCATTATCGCTTTAATTGCGGGGATTTCTTTGTATTCCTTGTTTTCCGTGGTTTTTCTGGCAATTTTAAAATACTGCTCTATTGTTACATAGTTTTTTAGGACATCGAGGATAAAGCCTTCTTCAATTGCCTGACGCATGGAGTAAACATGAAAGGCTTTGCTATTACCGTCTTTCTGTTTTACGCCGAACATATCAATTGTTTTTTGCTTTGGCGTTGCGGTAAAGGCGAAGAATGACAGGTTTTTATGCTTGCCCTGTGAAAGAGTATTTGTTTTACTATTTCGTCCTGTTCGTCAAAACCATCGTCGAGTTCGGATAGTTCTTCTTTTGCCTGGGTGGTATCTGCAAGGGCGGACTTCAATTTTTTAGCGGAACGTCCTGTCTGGCTGGAGTGCGCTTCATCAACGATGATTGCGAAGTTGCGGCCTTTCGGGTCGTTCACCTGGTCAAAGATAACAGGAAATTTTTGTAATGTTGTGATTATGATTTTCTTGCCGTCATTGATTGCGGTTTTTAAGTCCTGACTTGTTTTCGTTTCGTCTATACATTCTACAAGCCCAGCCTTGTGGTCAAAGCCGCTGACGGTGTCCTGTAACTGTTTGTCAAGAACACGGCGGTCGGTGATTATAACAACACTGCTAAACAGCAATTCATTATCTTTGTTGTAAAGTGAAGCCAGTTTATAAGTAAGCCACGCTATTGAATTACTTTTACCGCTTCCGGCGCTGTGCTGTATAAGATAGTTTTTACCGCTTCCGTGTTTTAAGCAATCATCAATAACTTTTTCAACTACATCAAACTGGTGATAGCGGGGGAAAATAATATGTCTTGTTTTCTTTTTGCTCTTAACACCGTTTTTGATTTCTATTTTTTCGTCTGTCTGTACACTGATGTATCTTTGCAGAAGCTTTAATAAATTATCTTTTTGTAAGATGTTCTCCCAAAGATAGGCGGTAGAATAGCCGTTGGGGTTTTCGGGGTTGCCCTTACCACCGACATTACCTGCCCCATTGCTGCCCTGATTAAAAGGTAAAAAATAGGTATCTTCGCCCTTTAATTCTGTTGTCATAAAAACATCGTAAGTATCGACAGCAAAATAAACCAGAATGCGGCGGTTGAAACCAAAACAAAGTTCTTTAGGGTCTCTGTCGTGCATATACTGATGTTTAGCGTTATCTACGGTCTGTCCTGTTAGCTGGTCTTTGAGTTCCAACGCAACTATGGGGATGCCGTTAAGGGAAAGAACCATGTCTATTGAATTGTTGTTATCAGGCGAATAATGGAATTGTCTTGTGCAAGTCAGAATATTAGAATTGTATTTTTCGGTTAAATCGGGGTTAAGCGCCGAAGCGGGAACGAAGTAGGCAATATCAAATTTTACACCTCTGTCCTCTATGCCTTTACGCAAGACGGATATTAAACCATGTTGTCTAACACATTCGTCAAAGCGTTTATATAATTCCAGTTCTGGCTTACCGTTAGCGTAGACTGTTTCATAGCGTTTCCACATCTTAAGCTGTGTGGCTTTGATAAACTGTAACAGGGTATTGAAAAACAAACCCTTTTTTCTGTCAAAATCTGCGCTTGTTAGTTTTGTGTAACCGCCCTTTGCGGACAGTAAAAATGTTTCAATGTCGCTTTCAAAGCGTTTTTCGCTTACATCAATGCTCATAACAGCCTCTTATCCATTTTTTTAAGCTCTTTTTCTATTTCTTTTATGCTAGGCAAACTGCTTTTATAATCTTTTGGCAGTAATTTTGAAAGTTTATATTCTGAAACGCCAATAGGCTGATTAATGATTTCCAAAGAGTATTGAACTTCGATACGATCCTTTGTTCTGCATACAATCATGCCTATTGTGGGATTATCGGTTTCTTTCTTTTTCTGATGGTTAATAGCGGCAATATATAATCCCAACTTGCCGGCATGTTCTACTTCAAATTTACCTGCTTTTAACTCAATGACTATGAAACAGCGTAAATCCAAATGATAAAAGAGCAAGTCTATGAACCGCTCGGTTTCACCGATTTGGATGGGGACTTGTCTGCCGACATAGGAAAAGCCTTGTCCAAGTTCCAACAGGAATTTGGTAATATTTGCTGTTAACGCGTCTTCAAGTTCTCTTTCCTTGTAATCTTCAGACAGCGTAATAAAATCAAAATTATAGGGGTCTTTTAAAATTTGGTTTGCAAGATCGCTTTGGGGATCAGGCAGCAGTCGCTTAAAATTGGTAATGGCTTTTCCCTGTGCTGAATATAAGTCTACTTCCATAAAGTTCATCAAAACAGCCCTGCTCCATCCATTTTCGATTGTTTTCTGGACATAGAAAAGGGCTTCTTTTACGGATTTGGATTTTGAGAAAATCTGAATATTATGACCCCAAGGAATTTGAAATATGGGATTTTTCTCTAATTCGTCCACAAGTTGCGGACGAATTAGTGCTTTTTTGCGGTTGTTAATTTGAGGCAGGTTATTTGAGCTGTTTGGCAAATTGCCAACAAGTTGTTGGCGATTTGGTACTTCTTGCTTGTAAAACAGGTAAAATTGTTTGCAATATTTCAAGTTAGAACAGGAAAAGCCCTGCATATTTGGAAATTCGCTCCTTAAATCCTTGCTTAACTGCTCAAAAAAACCAGAGCCCCAAGCGGATTCCATTTGCCTGTTTACAATGTCCTGCCCCATGTCCCAGTATAAGCATAAAAGTTCAATATTAACTTTTACCGCCGCCTTTATCTGACTTTGGCGAATTCTGCTTTTTAAATTTTTTATCCATTGTTTGTAGCCATTGTCTTTTTTCATATTTTATCCTTAAGCGGCGGCTGTTTCTTGCCTGTTACATATTCATATATCAATGATTTTTTGTATTCTTTGAGTTCGGAGATTTTTTTTTGTTTGATTTTAATTAAGCTATCAATTTGTCCGCACTTTTCGTCCAAATAATTAACGATTGCCTTTTGTTCTTCTAAGTCAAGTGTAATAGGGATTTCCATATTATTTAGGTTTGAAATTGTCAACTGATTTACTGTTGCTGTTAAATAATTACCTAAATAAAAAGTAAACAAGTTTGATTGAAAAACATAATAAATAAAACGATTATATTGACTTCTAAAAATACACATAAAAGCACCAAATGTATTACCTGCGGTCTTTCCATCTATTAAAGCACATTTTCCAATTAACTCACGGCTACCATTCCTTGAACATATAAGTAAATCATTTTCTTGTAAAATTAACTCCTCTGGAATTTGCATATTCACAAAAACATTATCATTAAAAGATAAAGAGCCGTCTTGTATATTAGATGAACGCAGAACTAAAATCCCTTCGCCAGTCATGTCGGCAGGAGAATAAGTCAATCCATTTCTAGCAGAACCTGAATATTTTAATTTCCTTACTTCCCAATTTTCTGGAATTTTACCAATCCATTCTATGTTGCTATCTTTTAGGGGAGCATTGGATAAGCCTTTTGTTACAGTTTTTTGAATAATGGATTTTTTATACTCTTTTAATTCGTTAATAAACTTTTCTTCACCATTAATAATTGTATCAATCTGTCCGCATTTTTCATCTAAAAAATTGATTATGGCGTTTTGTTCTTCTATGGATGGAGAAGGGCACAAGACATTTGCCAATTTTTCTTTAGTTAAATGAGCAATACTAATAGCCCTTACTATTGAATTAAAACCGCCTGTAGCACCATATACATAAAACAGATAAAGATAATATTTATTATTGTTATCTTTGTTAATTGTAACTTTATGGGCTGAATTCTGGATATAACATTCGCCTAATTCACCATTCCATAAACAGGTTTTACCAACCTCACCGCCTTCGCTTAAAACCAAATCACCTTTTTTAAGACGATATAACTCAAGTTCATTAATGGAAAACCACATCTCATCAACAGAAGAAATATCAACTTTTAGCCACTGAATATTTTTTGACTTCAAATAAGGTTTATAGAAATAATCACCTGGGTTTGTACTACATAGCATTTTTCCCAAGACAACTTCACCGATGTATTTTAATCTTTTTGTAACCCATTTTTCTGGTATTTCACCAAGCCACTCAATACCGCTGTGTTTCATTGTCCTCATTGACCGAACAGCTCCTTCATTAGAATAGAATCTTGCTTCTCCAACTCCTTGATACTGTTAAAAATATCGTCAATGTCCCGTGGGGGCTGGTATTTGTAAAACAACTTTGTAAAAGGTATTTCATACCCGACTTTTGTTTTGCTTTCGTCTATATAGGCGTGTGGGTTATAGGGCAATACATTCTTAGCCATAAAATCAGAAAACGTAATGTTGGCGGGTATGCTTTCGGTATCCCTTTTGTCTTTATCTGGCGCTGGATTGCCTTTTTTGTCCTTAACAATTTTTCCTTTTTTATCAAGAGGGGAACCTTCGCTCTTCGAGCTCGGTTGAGGTTCAAAAAGCGGGGTTTCCACCACTACCTTGAAAAACTTGAAATCGTCATTGTTCATAACTTTACTTTCAATGTGTTTGCCGCTTAGGGTGTATTCCTTTGTTTTGCAGTCCTGATACACCGTAACAATGTTCCTGATACAGTCATCGGTAAAATCGTTGCGTTTATTGCCGAGGGATTTGCGGCGTTTTTCAAACATATTTTTGGCGTTGATGAGTTGAACCTTACCCACCCTTTTGGGGTTTTTGTTTTTACTGACAAGCCAGATATAAGTAGCAATACTGGTGTTATAAAAAAGTTCGTTTGGCATTTGCACGATTGCTTCAAGCCAGTCATTCTCTATGAGGTAACGGCGTATTTCGCTTTGACCGCTTCCAGCGTCCCCTCCCTGCAAGGGGGAGCCGTTTTGAATGATTGCCATTCTCCCCTTGTCTTTCAGTTTGGCAATGCCATTTAGCATAAAGAGCATTTGGCTGTCATCTATGTTTGGAAGTCCCGCTCCGAAGCGTCCATTTTCGCCGATTGCGTGTTCCGCCCGGACTTTGTCGGCTTGCTTCTTCCAGTCAATGCCGAAAGGGGGATTTGATATGATGTAATCGAAGGTGAAGCCCTGAAACTGGTCGTTGTTGAGGGTATCTCCGTAGCGCATGTTGTTAGCGTCTCCGCCCCTGATAAGCATATCGCTTTTGGCTATGGCAAAGGTTTCGGGGTTGTTCTCCTGTCCGTAGCAGTTGATTTTTGCCTTAGGGTTAATACCGGCTATGCGCTCCGAAAGACAGCCGAGCATTTGGCTTGTACCCATTGCCATATCGTAGACTTCTTTGGTGATATTCTCGTCTTTCAGGTCTTCTTCATCGCCTGAGATTAAGAGGTCGGTCATCAAATAGACTATATCTCTTGCGGTGAAGTGCGCTCCGGCTTCCTCGTTATAACTTTCTGAAAACTTTTTGATGAGGTGTTCAAAAATGTAGCCCATTTCTGCGGAAGATATTTTACTTGGACTCAGGTCGGCGTTTTGGCCGCAGAATTCCTGTATGACGATAAAGAGGGCATCGTCTTTGGCGAGTTTGTCTATTTGCTTGTCCAGTTCAAAGTATTCCCAAATTACATCGCTTATGTTTTTGCTAAAACCATTGATGTAACTCCGCAGATTGGCTTCTATATTTTCACTGTCATTTGTGAGATCGGCGAAGGAAAAGGGGGTTGTGTTGTAAAAACTGTAGCCGGAGGCTTTTGTTAAAAATGCGTCTTTTACTTCCAGTTTTTTGTGCTTTTCGTATGCGTCTAGCACCTTTTTTCTGGTGGGGAGAAGGGTATCATTGAAGCGTTTTATGACGGTAAAGGGGAGAATAACCTTGCCGTATTCATGGGGTTTATAAAGCCCTACCAGATGGTTGGCTATATTCCAGATTAGGTCGGCTCTGTTTTCACTGGTATTAGTGATTATGGGGTTAGGGGTTGGTTTTGTTACTGATTTAGATTTTACTGTTTTTTTTGTGTCCATTTTGGGTTTTGTATGTGTAGTTTTGGTATTTTTGTCTTTTGTTTTAGATGATTTCTTTGGCTTTGGCATGGCTATAGGTTTCTTTTTAGGCATGGGGTGGTTCCTGTGTTACTAATTGTTGTTTATCGTAAACATATCTTTGTAATATTTTTAATACAATTAGCATATATTCACCGCTTGTCTATTATTGCTGGTATACATGAAAACAAAAAACAAGAAAATGAGTGCAAATAAAACCATTGATATCACAACTAGTATCTTTAAAAAATTAATTCTACTAAAAAATGGATTTGCTATTTGAGTTAAGTCTTTATCTAGTCGTGATACTTCCATTGATAAATTTTTCTTTTTTGTGGTTATTTCTTCTTTTAATATATCAAGATCACCCAAGAAAAGAAAATTTACAATTATTGAAAAGATTGTATAAATCAATAATGCGAGTACTACAATATTTAATTGCCACAATTCATTTATCTCTCGCATCGCAAAAGATGCACTAAAAAAGGCTAGAGGGATTGAAACAATACTACCAGATATTCTTTGCAAGATGGATCTGATTTTATCGGCAAAAAGATATTTTTCATTTTCAAATTGTTGTACAATTGATTCATGTTTTCTTGAAGTTAAAAACAATTCATAATCTTTTTCTGTAGCATCAATAAATTTTGATAGATTGAATATTAGCTCCTTGAATCCTTCTTCTTTAATATTTATATTTTCAAGTCCTCTAATAATTTTATTTTTTAGTATATACTCCCAGCCTTTTGGGTAATCAAACATTGTATTAAATTTAGTATATGTATCATAAAGATTCATGTTACTTTTCGAAATATTTACCAGGCTATTAATATCACCTTCATATAACTCCAACTTTCCGCATTCAGGGGACAGAAAAAAGAAACGGTTATGGGCAGTATCATAATAATCTGTAACTCTAGGTTGAGATAATAATTTAATTATTTTTTTTAGATATAAAAAATTTGTAGAAGTATTATCCACAATGCCTCTTTGAAAATGCTGCATGTATTTATAATTGTCATTTGTAATTGATACAAGTGTATCTATATCCTTATTACCTAAAACCATGAGCAGGAAAGATGTTTCATGATATTTTCTAAAGAAGCTATCTGCACTACAGAAAGGTTCAATCTCAAGTTTTTTAAAATCATCAACATTTATTTTTATTGTGGTATCGCCCATGTTTTCATATTCAATACACATTTCTCCAAGTTTGGTAATAACTTCATTATATTTTCCATCTATTATTGTAAAATATAACTCCTCACTGATATTACATGAATGAGATGAAATATAAGCCAAAATATCAACCGCTTCTTTTTGAGTCATTATATTTTTTCTGTCTCCCTGATGGCGTCTGCAAGCTTTTTAGATTTAATGATTATTGTATTGGGGTCTTTCTCATCGATCTTAATTTTATCCATGTAATAGCCGGGGGGGTATGAAATTTTTATATCCTCACCTTCGGCACTGTGAACAATTAAACGCTTCATAACATTTACATCGGGATAAAAATCTGATGCCAGTTCTATATCATTTTCCTCTGCGAAGTTCATAATCACAGTCTCATCATCAAAAATGAATTTGCTAAGCGAATTGATGTTTACTTCTTTTCTGCCATAAGTTTTAATATAATCATATACTTGACGATTTAAAACAGCGCGTTCTATTGGCTTGCCATTTTCATCATTAGGGGGATCAACTTTTGTAATAATAGAAATTAGATTTATTGAGTTTTCTTTATTTTTCTTTCTTCTTTCTGCGCCAATCCAATCTAAAAAATAGGCTGATGTTTCTTGCTGTTTTATGCTTAAAAATCCAAGATATGTATCATCAGAATTTTGTTTAATGCTTTTATACTTTGAAACATCAATTCTACATGCCATTGCCAGATTTGTTGTATCAGCATGTATTATTTCTTCAATTGTGATGGTCTTATTTTTTGGCTTAAAAACTTTTCCTGTAATATCACGAATCAAAAAAACCGAAAAATAATGGCGAGATTGCAGTGTCTCATAATCAGCATATACAATATAACCACCTTTGGCTGCTGATATTGAATCAATACGATTATACAGCAGATTGATGGTTTTTAATGTGAATGGTAAAAATCTTTCATCTATTGCGGGTTTCTTCTTTTTTAGATATGTATCAAATTCCTTTTGAAATGTGTCTTCATCAGCAGATTTCTCTGCAAACACCCCTTGAATATAATTAGCCTTAAATCTAGAGTTAAGCTCAGTAATAAATGATATAACGGTTTTATCATTGGGATTCAAAGACTTATCTGATACGATAAGCTCCGCCTTCTCTTGTTGTTCCTTTTTGAGATTGTGAATAATTATTCTGTTTACTTGCATTTTTCACTCCTTTTCATTTAGTATATCAGCCTTCTCAAGGACAAACCTACCTATTTCTTACCCACTAACGCCTTCCCCTGTTTCTCAATGTACCCCTTCTGGCGATAGCAATATTGGCATAACGCTGTTTGAGCAAAACCTTTTCTGCCAAATTCAATCGCCAATGCGGCATCGGATATTCTAAGAATTAAGCCAGTTAGATCCAAATTCTGCCTCCGCTTCTGACAAATTCCAACCGCCTTTTATCAAAAAGTCTACGCCCATTTTATCTTTCATCACTTTTGCCAAATACGGTGGCATTGGAGCTGTCCTTATAAGACGGCTATATCCTTCCCTGTCTCCGGCATCCAATAAATCTAATGCCCTATTGGAAATGGCAAGTTTTTCATCCAAAGTCATGGTTTGCGGCATAGGTTTCTCCTTGATTTAGAGTATAACAGGTCGGGAATACCTGCCGCAAGTCCATAATTTTCCTGAAAATATCTCCAAAACCTAGAGATACCTCCAGTACCTTGCTGTTCCGCCGCATTCTACCATAGGCGGTAAGGAGAATTATTGTGACAGATATATCCAGCGACGAATGTTTGTATTTTCGTATCAACGAATTGGTAAACGGTAAAATTCAATTTACCGATTCTACCAATGCGGAACGGCTAATGCGCGAGCACGGCGATAAAATCAGGTATATGCCGGCATGGAAGAAATGGCTTGTCTGGAACGGCAGGTTTTGGGAAATTGACGAAGGCGCGGCAATGGTAAACGAATTGGCTCTTGAAACCATACGCAGGATTCATTACGAAATGTTGAACA